>Ga0228710_1012348_pt1 | contig 10620 bp, 8 predicted proteins | sample MedpolnodulmetaG_FD_177995 | JGI IMG/M metagenome (GOLD analysis project Ga0228710, IMG submission 177995) | Root nodule microbial communities from Medicago polymorpha collected in Santa Monica, California, United States - pink nodules | ecosystem: Host-associated > Plants > Roots > Nodule... | reverse complement strand
CCCCTCCCCCCCTTCTTGTGGTTTTTCTCACCTTCATAGCTTTTGTGACCTTCTAGTGTCAATGACGTGTTCAAATATTGGCTTTCGTTTTACACGTGTCCCCACTCATTGGGGAGACCAACACATTTTTCGAGGAGGCTTTAAAAGGTCTTTTTTTTGAAGAAATACTATGATCTTAGCTCTGAATGTCTTGTGTTTATGTTTCTTGTTTGTTTATGAACGTTTTTCTTCTAAGCAGCTTCTTACTTTAGCTCTTCTTCGTTATTGTTGCTTGGTAGGGTAATTTTAACCTTTTGTGGGGATTTTTGTGCCCTTAGAATGTACATGATCTATAAAGCCCCCCAAGTACGAGTTTTGGATAAAGGCGAATTTGATTTCAGCGTCTTATGGAGATTCAGTTTGATGTCGCTCAAATTGTTTCTTTTTAGATATAGGGTCTAATATTTGGAGATTTTTTCTCATGGAGAAATCCTTGGAGGTTTTTATGCAATCATTGTGTGGGAGGATTTTTACTCTTCCTCTTCTTCGTTTTCTGTTGTCAATTTTAAATGCCCCGACGACTTTTGTCTGCTCGGAATTATTGCGAAAAATCCAAACGCTCCGGCTACTTTTGTCATTCGGAATAATGCGAGAGGATATTGTTAAAAACGCCCTGATGACTTTTTGTCATCTCGAAATCAATGCGAAAACACCCCGGCGACTTTTGCCTACTCGAAATTATTGCGAAAAATCCAAACGCTCTGGCGAATTTTGTCATTCGGAATAATGCGAGAGGATATTGTTAAAAACTCCTTGGTGACTTTTTGTCATCTCGGAACTAATGCGAAAACGCCCCGACGACTTTTTTCTTCTCGGAATTATTGCGAAAAATCCAAACGCTCCGGCGACTTTTGTCATTCGGAATAATGTGAGAGGATATTGTTAAAAATGCCCCGCTGACTTTTTGTTATCTCAGAATTAATGCGAAAATGCCCCGACGACTTTTGTCTGCTCGAAATTATTGCGAAAAATCCAAACGCTCGGGAAACTTTTGTCATTCGGAATAATGCGAGAGGATATTGTTGAAAAACTTTGTTGGCGTTTTATTTTGGCGTCATGCTCTGGTGAGTTTTTTTGGCGTACTGTTTTCTTTTTCCTTCCATTGTTATTGAGACGACCTCTGCTTGAGAGGATTTTTTTTTCTTCCCGCCCATTGTTATTTAGATGACCTCTGCTTGAGCGGGTTTTTATTCTTCCCTCCCATTGTTATTTAGACGACCCGTGCTTGAGGGGATTTTTATTCTTCTAGACGACCTCTGATTGAGAGGATTTTTCTTCACGTCAATCTGTTTATTTATTTGTACTATGCAGAAATAAAGTAAAACATGCTATGAAATAAATGTGAAAATAATAAAACAAATCACAAAGATCGAAAAAGGTTAGAACAATTTTGCGTTTCATCTTCATGTTCTTAAGGCGGGATCGTTGCTTCTATATGCATCTTTTTTCCATGGTTTTACTTTCAAAACGTTGTTGGTGAGTTCTTGTTTTAATTTCTTCCTTGACGAGATTGTCTACATCATGTTTATGATTTATTTGCAACATAACATTACTTTCGAACTTCAAAGTAACCAGTATAAATAAAGGAGTCTTAATCGTCTTCAATCAACTTCAATGAAAACTAACTACTTTTTGTCTTCTTTAACTTGATCATATTTTCTATTCCTTGTCCTCTCCTCTTCACTCTCCCACTAAATTGGGAAGAACTATCGTAATCAATTATGTTGAACTTTTAGTCTTTTTATTTCTTCTATTAGATTGGAATTAAGTCTACTATACTACTTTTCTTAAATCGAATTTCGCTACCTCCTTATTAGATTCAAACTAACTCGCCCACTTCTTTCTTCTTATTTTGCACTCCTTCTTTTTCTCCTAGTAACTTGAAATTTAACTTGTTTGGTATTTTATTTTCTATGTCTCTACTTACTCCTATGAATTTGGAACTAAGTCTTCTGCTTAATTTTATTCTTCTACGTGGGTCGGACGCTGTTAATTCATTATTTATGTTTTTACTAAACTGTTAGTTCCGTTTGCAAATTAAATGGTACATGGAAAGGGTTCCCAGGAAAGAGAGGTGGGTCACTTGGACCTCTTAAATACCAAGACTTTCCTCGCCATAATCCCTTACATGTGACCTTTTAACAATGCTACACTTTACTTCTGCCACGGGGTACCTAGAGTAGTCTTTCTTTTAATTACTTGGTCCTACCTCTTGTGTTCTACTCACCATTCTTTCTTTATTATATGGTAACTAAATCACCTAGCGAGAATTAATAGCAACTGAAAAAGATTAAGTAAAAGATAATTTTTCCATAAGACTGATTACCCATATATTATGTATATGTACCGAAAACATTTGTAACATAAACAAAATCGTTAATAGCCTTTGGAAAAGCATAAGGATTTAAGTTGGCAAGAAATTTTCTTCAAATCAAATAGCGGATAAAACATATTCAAGAAACACGCGAATAAAACATATTCAAGAAATAGACGCCACGTCTTCAACAAATATCATACAACATGAATTTATAAAATTATTCAACAGTCGCAGCAGATATAAATCATACATCAACAAAGTATACATGTCATAAGATCAACATACATCCATAAATAAAATCTCCAAAACCCGACAAATGGGCAAAATCTCCATAACGTAAATAAATCCAGAGAATCATAAAGACTGACACCTAATCAGAGCCTAATCTAAGACTCTGACGGTTAAACAGAGGAAGCTCCTGCTATCCTCAAGCAAAGCAGCAAACAAACTAATCCTGCACGCCGTCTACCATTCATACAAATAGGTAGGGGGTCCACCACAGACAACTGGGGGTTAGCTTCACATTAATCATAATCAACATAACCAAACAAAAGCATTCAAGGATTTCATGCATAACACATATATATACCTATCCCTCCTAGAATACCAACATCACATGATTATTATCCCCCATTCCATACACAACAAGCTACCACAATACTAACATAGAATAACAAGCATATTCAATCTCTAATCAAGTCATCGACATAAGCTCATCATTTATCAACATCAATCAATGAAAGGATTACTCACCTTATTCTTCATTTAGCATACTTAACTCAACAAGTACAATTCATCAATTCAAAGTTATAAGCAAGCAATCATCATTATCAAAGAAATCACCACATCATATGTATATACTTATACAATTCTCACTTCATTACTATTACCAAAATAATTATCATCAAATAGATTCACTAAGTGCATAAGCACAAGCAAGTAAAACATGCAATTAAAGCATAATTCAATTATTCACAACCGTCAACAAATCCACTAATGTACGTATACACCAATCCACATAATCACAACATTCACTGAATTCCACCAATGTACAAATTCATCAAGTCACAGATTCAATTATGACACGACTCACCAATTACTCAAATGCATGCAATGTTCTAGACTCTTCTAGATGCATGCGGTACCGTCACCAACAACAAGATGCCAACATAACATCTTATGTAAGAGTACACCTCCTCTTACAATTCACCTATGTAAAAGTACACCTCCTTTTACATTTCTCATATGACTCAATATGACTATGATGCATGGACATACAAGCAAAGACCCAATAATGCAAAATCTCCAACATAAATATCCACCAACAACAATGTAAAAGTTCACCTCCATTTACATTGATCAACTTCAAAAACAATTGCATTATCAAGTATTTACGTCCACACAATCAATCAACATATAATTGTCATATATACATTAATCAACATCAACTATATAATATAGCTCAACAACTCTATACACTTTCTCACAATCCAAGTAAAGGAGAAAATACAACACCTTATGATAAACATCATATTCAACACCTAACAATCATTCACATATCTTCATTTAATCATATAAAGTAATCGGCCAACATTGATACTTTTCAAAGCAAAGTAACTTGTTCAAGTTTGGAAACTTACAACTCGGTCTTAATTAATCATATAAGTATGAGCATAGGCCACTTACGAACTATCAAGCATTAGTTCAAAGATTATCCTAAGTCCGTATGAGAAAATCCAAAGTTCACATATTCCAAAATCCCACCCGAAAATCAAGTTTGAAATGATTAGGACATTATACCATCCTTACATGCCTTGTCTAAGCCCATATGAACTGTAGACCAAGTTTGTAATACTTTATGTTTACAAAAGATCATTTTCCGATAATTTCCGAAAATCAAAAACGGCGTAACTTCAAGTTTCAAACCATTTGGAAAATTTAAGTTTCAACAAAGCCAATTATGTTCCAGTAGAAAAGTAAGTGAAAATTGTTGGAACAAAATGTGTTTTACATACATTACCCTTAGAGTTTTGATGATAACAACGTATTAAAAATTGTCAATTCGATATGCTAATATTTGTTCAAGTGTACAGGACCATAGACAAAGTTTTGATATCTTATAAGGTTCTGAAAGAACAAAAGAGAGCAAAGGAATCAACAAGATTAAAGCTTGAAGCATCTGAAGAGAAGTGATCTTGAAGTTAAGTGCTCCTGAAGTGATGACGTCATCAGAAGCAAGTTCGTCAGAAACATCTCATCAGATGCAATATCACCAGAAGCTGAAGTTCATAAGGAGATGAGAGAATTAAAGCTTCAAAGGCTATTTAATGGATTTAATTTCGTCCCGCATTGTAGAAGACTAAAAGAGTGAAGCAACGGTTGTTTTGAAAGAATTTGAAAGCATTGGATGCTTGTTCTCTCAAGAGCGTTGACAAAGGACAATTGTACGAACCGTACAACCACTTCCTCCACTACTTTGTTTGTGTCTCTGCATCAAGACAAGAATAACAGCTATGCATGCAGCAATGTTCCTTCAAACTAGGAATGCATTTAAAATTGATCCTTCATAGGACAATAACTATATCAGGCAAAAGATCATTGGTGATTTTGATTAAGCTTCAAACGACTCTTTTAATGTGCTGGCAATTTCCAACGTATCTTTCACACATCTATATAAAGGAGTGAAGACCTGCTAGTTGGACATGCAAAAACACACAAAAACAAGACTCATACAACAATTCACAAAGTGCCAAACTCTATTATTGTTCTGCATCTAAAAGTCGCTTAGAATTTCTTACCAAAGTTCATAGCTTAGAAATTCTAGAGTGTTAAGAGTCTGCATCTGATTTGTATTGTGAACACCACTGATTGTATATCAAGTGTTCAAACTCAAGCAAACTTCTTTGTAATTCTATTTGATTAGAAGTCTCTTGCTTGTGTGCTTAAGCAACAGAAGTCTCTTGCAGTTGTGCTTGAGCATTGGAAGTCTCTTGACTGTGTTCAGGAGCATATGAAATCTCTTGCAATTGTGCTTAAGTAATTTGAAGTCTCGTGCTAGTTGTAGCATTGAGCAGTTGTAATCATATATTACATTCTTAGTGAGCTCTCCTTGGAAGTGCAAGGAGGACAGGACTACTTCCGGTTTGTGGAAGGAACCTGTATAATTGCTTTGTGTCTTTCTTCTCTCTCTCCCTTTGTTTTATCCGCTGCATTTAGATTCTGATTAACACTTCAGAAGCTGAACTCTATCTGCTTCTGATCGGTGACTTCAGTAGGAGAAAACGAAGAATAAGTAAACACAATTCAACCCCCCCTTCTTGTGTTTTTCTCACCTTCAATTGGTATCTAGAGCCTTGGTCTGTTGTCTTAACACTTAATAGTGTAACAGAAAAAGATCTGAGAAAAACATGTTTGCTGAAGACACCTCTACCAGCAGGAACAACAATGATGTACCATATGATTATGGTGACAAGAAAGTTGAGTCTAGTAAAGTTGCAAAGTTTAATGGAGATCCTGAAGAATTTTCTTGGTGGAAAACCAACTTCTACAACAATGTCATGGGTTTAGATGAATAACTATGGGACATTATGGAAGATGGTCTTGGTGACTTAGTCCTTGATGAAAAAGGAGCTTCTATTGATAGAAAGAAATACATTCATGAACAGAAGAAACTCTACAAGCATCACAAGATCAGAGGATCACTTGTCACTACTATACCTAGAGCAGAATACATAAAGATGAGTGACAAATCTACTTTAAAGGCAATGTTTGCCTCTCTTTGTGCAAACTATGAAGGTAGCAAGAAAGTCAGAGAAGCAAAAGCTCTTATGCTTGTTCATCAGTATGAGTTGTTCAAAATGAAAGATGATGAAAGTATTGAGCAAATGTACTCAAGGTTTCAGACTCTAGTTTCTGGACTTCAAATACTAAAGAAAAGCTATGTAGTGTCTGATCATGTGAGCAAGATACTAAGAATCTTACCTGCAAGATGGAGACCTAAAGTGACTGCTATTGAAGAAGCTAAAGACTTAAACACTTTAAGTGTTGAAGATCTTGTCAGCTCTCTCAAAGTTCATGAGATAGGTCTGAATGAGCATGAACCTGCTAAGAAGGTTAAATCTATTGCTCTGCCATCTAAAGGGAAGTCATCAAAAGCTTTTAAAGTTATTGAATCTAAAGATGAATCACCTGATGGAGATTCTGATGAAGATCCTACTGAGAAGATGGCTATGCTTTCCAACAAGCTTGAGTATCTAGCAAAGAAGAACAGGAAGTTTCTAAGTGAGAGAGGTGGCTACAAAAGCTTCAAGAAAGAAGATCAAAAGGGATGCCTCAATTGTAAGAAGCCTGGACACATCATTGTTGAATGCCTTGATCTTTAGAAAGAAAAGTCAAATGACAAGTCAAAGAAATCAAGCTTCAACTCAAGGAAATTCAAGAAGCAGATTAAGAAGAGTTTGATGGCAACCTGGGAAGATTTAGACAGTGGATCTGGGTCTGAAAAGGAAGAAGCTGAAGATGAAGCAAATGTAGCTGTGGGGTTAGTGGCTACATGAACATCAGAAGTTGAACCTGACTCTGACTCTGAAGATGAAAATGAGGTATATTCTAAAATTCCCAGAGAAGAACTTATTAAGTCTCTTAAAGAACTCCTTACACATTTTGAACTGAGAACCAATGAGTTGAAAGATTTAAAAGAAAAATATGTTGGTTTATTAAAACAACAGGAATCAACTCTATTGGATCTAAAAGCTTCTGAAGAAGGACTTAGAGGTTCTGACTTCATTTGTAAAACTTCTGAAGAGAAACTCAAGTTTCTTTGTCAAAGCTACAAGAAAAGTGTAATGGAAAATCTTTAAGCAAACATGAAATTGCTCTTGAAGATTTCATTATATCTGGTATTGACAGAAGCAAAGTGGCTTCTATGATTTATACCATTTACAAAAACAATGGTAAAGGGATTGGATTTTCAGAAGATAAATCTAATGAAATCAGTCTTAAAGCATGTTGTGAATGCATCAAGGAAGGATTGAAAACCTTCTTTGTACCTGAAGGTGCTAAGTTTGAAACTGTTGTTCAATCAGAACCTGAAGCTTCCAGCTCTAAGGCTAAGATCATTTCAAAGCCAAAAAACTCTAAGCCTAAGGCCATGATAAACTCTGACTCTGAAACTTCAAAGATCAAGATTCTGAAGAGATCAAAACCTGTTCCTTAGAGTCTGTTGAAACCAGAGTCTGGAGTCTTAAAGTCCAAGTGTTAGAAGAACAAAACAGTTATTACTTCCTGGGAACTAAAACCAAAAGGTGTTGAACCTAAGGTGTTGTTAAAGGCCTACCTAATATTGATTATCATTCAGATGCACTCTGTGTTGCATGCAAAAAAGGGAAGATTGTGAAATCATCTTTTAAAACAAAAGACATTGTCTCTGCCTCCAGACCCTTAGAATTACTTCATATTGATTTATTTGGAATAGTTAACACTGCATCCTTATATGGAAGTAAATATGGATTGGTTATTGTTGATGATTACAGCAGATGGACTTGGGTTAAATTCCTGAGAAGTAAGGATAATGCTTATGATGTATTCAGTAACTTCTGGACTCAAATTCAGTATGAAAAAGAAATGAAGATTTTAAAAGTAAGAAGTGATCATGGTGGAGAGTTTGAAAATGAACCCTTTGAAACTTTTTGTGAAAAAACATGGAATTATCCATGAATTCTCTTCTCCTAGAACTCCACAGCAAAATGGGGTTGTAGAGAGAAAGAATATAACTTTACAAGAAATGGCAAGAACCATGATTCATGAAAATAATTTAGCTAAACATTTCTGGGCAGAAGCAGTGAATACAACATGTTATGTCCAAAATAGAATATATATCAGACCTATCTTAGAGAAAACAGCATATGAACTCTTCAAGGGAAGAAGACCCAATATCTCTTACTTTCATCAATTTGGATGTACCTGTTACATTCTAAATAACAAGCTCTGCCTAAATAAATTTGATGCCAAGGCCCAAAGAGGAATCTTCTTAGGTTACTCTGAAAGGTCAACAGCATACAGAGTGTATAAATTTGATGACAAAGAGCCTGGAAATGAAACTCCAGTGCAAGATGAAAGTTTTGCAGATATACAGGTACCTGTAGATACTTCAGAACCTGATCAGACTATTGAATTTGAAGATAGTCCAGAAGCTGAACCCACTCCAGAAGCTCAAGATGAAGTTGCTCCTGATGAAGCTCAAGATGGCTCTCAACAAGCTAATCAATCCAAGAATACATTCAAGTACAAGTCTTCACATCCTGAGGATCAAATCATTGGAAACAAAGAAAGTCCTAGAAGAACTAGATCATATTTCAGACAAGAAGAGTCTATGATAGGATTGTTGTTAGTGATAGAACCTACAACAGCTGATGAAGCACTATCAAATGATGGATTGATACTAGCTATTCAAGAAGAGCTAAATCAATTTCAAATAAATGATGTGTGGGATCTGGTACCCAAACCTCAGCAGAAGAACATCATTGGAACAAAATGGGTAATCAGAAACAAGCTGAATGAACAAGGTGAAGTAATCAAAACAAAGCTAGACTTGTTGCTCAAGGTTACAGTCAACAAGAAGGCATTGATTATACTGAGACTTTTGCTCCAGTTGCAAGATTGGAAGCAATCAGGTTACTTCTATCCTATGTAGTTAATCATGGCATAATATTATATCAAATGGATGTTAAGTGTGCATTTCTTAATGGAGTCATAAAAGAAGAAGTGTTTGTCAAGCAACCTCCTGGTTTTGAGGATCTTAAGAATCCTGGCCATGTTTATAAACTTAAGAATCATTATATGGCTTGAAACAAGCTACCAGAGCTTGGTAGGATAGACTAAGTAATTTCTTGATTAAAAATTATTTTAAAAGAGGTTAAGTTGACACAACACTCTTCAGAATGACTCTTGAGAAAGATATTCTTGTTGTGCAAATATACGTTGATGATATAATATTTGGTTCTACTAATGCATCTCTTTGCAAGGAATTTTCTAAGTTAATGCAGGATGAATTTGAAATGAGCATGATGGGAGAGTTGAAGTTCTCCCTTGGAATTCAAGTCAATCAATGCAAAGATGGAGTATATGTTCATCAAACAAAGTATACAAAGGAGCTTCTGAAGAAGTTCAAGCTAAAAGATTGTAAAGTGATGAATACTCCAATGCATCCAACCTGCACCTTAAGCAAAGAAGATACTGGAACAAAGGTAGACCAGAAGATGTATAGAGGTATGATTGGTTTTTTGTTATACCTCACTGCATCTAGGCTAGATATTTTGTTCAGTGTATGCTTGTGTGCAAGATTCCAATCAGATCCTAGAGAATCTCATTTAACTGCTGTTAAGAGACTCTTCAGATATCTGAAAGGAACAATAAATCTTGGACTACTCTACAGGAAATCGTTAGATTATAAGTTGGTTGGATTCTGTGATGCTGATTATGCTGGTGATAGGATTGAAAGAAAATCAACCAGTGGAAACTGTCAGTTTCTTGGTGAAAATCTGATATCCTGGGCTAGCAAAAGACAAGCAAATTGTTATGTCTATAGCAGAAGCAAAATACATTTCAGCTGCAAGTTGTTGTACACAACTACTTTGGATGAAACATCAGTTGGAAGACTATCAGATAAGTGCTAACAATATTCCCATTTATTTGTTTGTCAAAGAATCTAATTCTACATTCAAGGGCCAAGCATATTGAAATCAAACACCACTTTATTAGAGATTATGTTCAAAAAGGAGTTTTAGATATACAATTCATTGATACTGAACATCAATGGGCTGATATATTTACTAAGCCTTTAACTGTGGAAAGATTTGATTTTATAAAGAAAAATTTGAACATGCACTTTGTGTTTGATTAAATCTGCTTGCTCTTGAATAGGAATTTAGGTTCTGAAGTCATTCAGAAGCTATAGTCCATCAGAAGCTCTTTACTGAGGTTCTGAGGAATATGTGCTTCTGAAGATGACCTCAGCATCTGAACTCCAGAAGCTGGACTTTGTGCTCCTAAATAGCAGAGTTAGTGGAAACGTTGGAAGTTACTTTTTTGGTAATACATGTCTCACTAACTTGGCAGTTACTCTGAGATCCTCTGACGTGGCTTAAGTGTATTAGTGTATAACGTAAGTGGGCAATGATGAATTTATGCTTTGAATGTGAAGGTGAGAAAAACCACAAGAAGGGGGGGTTGAATTGTGTTTTTGGAAACTTTTTCTTTTACATTCT
>Ga0228710_1012345_pt1 | contig 10622 bp, 5 predicted proteins | sample MedpolnodulmetaG_FD_177995 | JGI IMG/M metagenome (GOLD analysis project Ga0228710, IMG submission 177995) | Root nodule microbial communities from Medicago polymorpha collected in Santa Monica, California, United States - pink nodules | ecosystem: Host-associated > Plants > Roots > Nodule... | reverse complement strand
AATGCTCTTCCCTATTTTTAAACACTATTTAGGTTTAATTTTCTCACATAATTTTTAGACAGACGTACTATTTGCACCCCTAGATTGGATATTATTCTCTTTGTAACTACACAGCCTTGTTGTTTACACCTCCCTCTGTCCAAATAACTAAAACACTACATGGCTTACTAATTACACCTCTTTTCTACCCAATTTTACTAATGCACCTCTGTTTGCACCCTACCTCCTTATTCTCGCCAAAAGCGTTATTTTCTCCCTAAAAATTATTTTCTCTCGTTCTTTGACCAACCAGTTAACCCGTCTACTTCCTCATTACCTATAACTTAATAACTGTGAATAATTTAATTAATAATATCAACCAATCAATACTAATAACAACAATAATACTAATATTATCGAATAATAATACTAATATATTAATATTAAAAATCAGGGTGTTACGAAGGGTGGCTCCTCTCGCAGTGTAAGCTTCTGATCTTGAAGATGTTTTCGGATTTGTGTTGCACACAAAGGTTCCGCGTCCTCGGGATCTTCTGTTATTCAATGTCGTGTAGTGCTTCTTGACAACATTTATATCACTAGTGGAGGAAGTTGACATTTATGATGATGTAACTTGAAGGGATCTTATAAGATGTCTCTTTAGTTTCTGCCACCTAGGTGTCACCTGCGTGTCTTGCACGCATCTTGATGTTGAGAACCACACACTCCCCGCACTCAAGTGTATTTTAATTTTTTGTGGGTGCCCTCAATTGTTGGATTGTTCCTCTTTCATACACTTGGAAAGAGGAGCATTGTGGTCCAAGAGGCGTCCCTCCATGGGAAATGCAGGGACAAGACACGTCATCCAGTGTCACTATCATCTCTCCAATCAGAAGATGCAAGCTAGACATCTACTTATGTTATCTCTCAACAAATGCAGATTGTAGGTCGTGGTCAATAATAGGATAGTTGACATGCTTTAGCCAGTAAATACAACTGGCTTGTATGACATCTCGAAACATTGCTCCTTTATCCTTACCTTACTCTCATCATGTATAACCTTTAGCTTTTCCCTATTGTTCACACACTTTAAATTGCTATGCCACTGCAATAGTAAAATAAAATAATTAAACATTTGACTCAACCTTAGTTCACATAATTAGTCTCGTCCTCCACATGGTGCTGCTAGGGTTAGGGCTTAAAATCGTTGAGATTGCTAGGCCATCAACATGGCGGCCCCTTTCCATTCTCCCTTCCGCTACATTCCAGTCGATCTGCTCTCGCCTAGCAGATGTAGTCATGGAAACTATGTCGTTCTGAACACGGTCCATGTGGTCCATATCTGAAAGAAGCAAAATCATGTATACATACAATTAACGAAAATCCACAAAATAATTAAAAACGGCATAGAATGAAGTTGTTCGGATTATATAATCCAAACATGAACGATCTAGTTCGAGTTATATAATCTGAAAGGGTTAAATATAAAAAATATATAAATCAAACATATATAAATTGAATTAATGAGATGTTGTGTTTGATGTTTGAAAATGCTTGAAGTGTGATGTTTTCGAGCAAAAACCTTCAAAAATTACACAATGGGGTTTTCTGATTTATGGAATAAAATAGGGCGTATAAGAAGAGCATATGGTAGGAAAAATAATAGTTTAGAAACTATCCATTTTTCTGATCATAACTTTTAATCGCACAAAATCTATTAATGTTTACGATCCAATTATCGTTTTTAGTTTGGAGCGTATTTTCAATCGACTTATTTCAGAGGTTGAATAATAATGAGAAGCCTATATAGAAATCACTTTATAGTTTTTTTTAAGGAACCAATCACTTTAAATGTATTTAAATTATTTTACTTAATTTTTTATGCCATTATCTTTAATTTTTCTTTGACTCCTAACTTGTTTTTGGGAGGGCTTTTTCATGATATGGTACTAATGTACTTCACAAACCCGTGTGCATTTTTATGTACATATTTCTTGATTTTTTTTTTTTTGGTCTAGTAGCTTAGTGGCCAGTGGTCACACAATTAAATATAGACAAATTGGGTGTCTGGGGAACCCAGCTCCTACATAAATTATGCAATGTCCCTACAACTGAGCTAAACTCACACAACTTCTAGATTTTATTTAATATAAACAGAAAGGTATGCTTGGTGTTTAGAACAATTCAAATTATTCTGATGATATTAAGATCTCCTCATCGTCATATGCGTGTGGCCACGTTCTCTGTTTTTTAATTTTTTTTAGGGGACTTTCTCTGTTTTTTTTATTAACGTGTTACACGATCTCCTTAAAATATTATATTTTTCACTCGTTGTAAGGTTCATGACATTAATTTCCTTTTTTTCCCTTCTAAATATAGGTGCATATCCTTTCTCTTTTTTCAAGAGCACTAAATATTCTCTTTAAGCTTAAAGCTTTAGTCCTGTCAAAAAAAATAAAAGCTTTCAAGCTTTGTTTGGATTTTTTTTTATAAGCATAGCTTTGTTTGGAGTGACTTTCAAACTTTATAATGTCACTTGTTGGTAGTTTGTCTATGAGGATATTTTATTTTTATGTCTAATTCCGAGTTTGAATTTGACTCCCCACATTTTCCTCTCCTTTGTGGCAAAGTTAATAGCAAAAAAAAAAATACTTGTTCAAAAAAAAAAAAATTAAAAAATACTGATAAGGTTTAGATTAAATAAAAATTAATACTACCATTTAGGATAATACCAAGATATAAATCTGAATGAATATACTAATTATTACCTCACTCTAGTTATAAGACACTTTTAATATGTTGAAATTTCAGCTAATTCTATCTTTCAAAAGATAATATCGTAAAAACAATAGTAATTATAAATAAATTTAATTGTTCAAAAAAAATTACAAATAAATTTAATAATATTATCAACTTTTTTAATTCTCATATTTAATCAAAAAGTTCTTATATTTGGGAACGAATGTAGTAACAATTAAGCAAAATTGGGCTCCTTTGGGCTATTTAATTCAAGAGAAATGATATTTGTACAACCATTTTATGACAATTTTTGTGACAACTTTCTCTCTCATACTCAAATTATATTTTTACTTTCTCTCTATTGTTTTGGTTTTCGTGTCAATACCCACTTTTCTTTGAAAATTTATGGTTGTCACAAAAAATGTCTCATAAATGGTTGTTCATATAACACACCTCTTAATTCAATTGTATGCTTGTATAATTGTATTAGATTAATTCGTTGCGTTTATTTTTTTCTTTAAAAAAACCTATTTAACAATCATAATGTATATTTCCTTAAAAAAAACAATTATAATGTATATGTTGTTGACCATTTTTTTAATACTTACGAGCAGTGCGGAGCTTTGTATGGGTTAAGGTGGGCCACGGCCCACCCACACAAAAGTAAAATAAATTTTTTTCCTATAAGGAAATTGCTAAAACACCCCTTGTTATTAAAAAAATACAAAATGGTCCACCTTCTCCACTACTCAAGCACGACCCTTCCTTCACTCAGGCTCTTCTAACGTATGCAATTTTCAACTTCGACTTTCCTCTTCAGCTCTTTTATTATCGCCGCTCATTCCGCTTTCAATCTACCCAACCAGTGTTGTCATAGCCGAGGTGAAACCCCTCTTCTTAGTCTCTCTTGCTCCCTATCTCACTTTTTTCACTTCGAATTTGAAAGTCAATTTTTTGTCTCTGGTTGATTTTTGAATTGATAAGTGGTTTGTTGTTGTATGTCTAAGGTTCATAGCCAAACTTTATTTTTCAATTTACTTATATAGAGTGTTCCATGCAACTACATTTCTAGAACTTGCATTGTTTCTTTACTGTTGATTGATTTTTGTCATATACACACTGAGGTGAAAGTGCTTGGTCCTGTGAGCCTTTGAAGCCTACCCTGATTTTAATTGAAATTTATCCTTTTTGAAAGTCAAATTGAGCCTGTAGGTTTAGATCCTTTTTGTTTGGTGACAAACTACAAATTAAGCCTAGAGACTTTTAGGAATTGACCCAAAGATTTATGTTTGAGTTAGGCTATGTAGGATGTTGCTAAACAATAAGTTTGGGGTTGCTATTGGAATTTGCAACACACTAAGTTTAGGGTGGGGGTACTAAAGAACAAAGAACATTATCATGAACAATGCATTAAAAAATGGTGTATTAAAAAAAATAAAAAAAATAAAATGAAAGGGACAAACAATGAAAAATCTGAGTAACTTTAAACTCGGTTGTCCCAACAAGTTACAAATATTCTCTAGTACCTTTACAAATTGTTGTTTCAAGGGGTGATTGAGGGATTGAATCCATGTTTTAATTTCCGTAGGAGTGCCTAACTCAAATTTTGTGTAACCTATTTATCCAAATATTATCCCACCTTTACTTAAGCCTAGTTATAACCTTGAAAGACCTCAAAGTGTGTGATGACATTGATTTTGATTGACGTTTATAAACTTTTCAAGTGTATGGTAATATGTAGACCTGCATGTCGACTGTGTGTGAACCCTATTCATATTGTTGTGTGGAGTTGTGAATTGGTGGATGCAAACAAGTCAAACTAGCTCATCTTTAGCTAGTCGGGAGTTGAACTTTCGTGTACTATCGCTTCAAAGATGATTAGACCACCTAAGGGATTAGGGGCTGTAGTTTGAGAAGAGGGTCCTAAGTCAAGGGATTGATTAGGGCTATTTTGTTAACTATCGTGAAACTAGAGAATCATTCATAAGAATAGGTGCAGTGGACCAATTAGGGGAAACAGAGGATTCAAAAGACCTGATCTTATCTCTCTTCATATTTTCTAACCGAATCTTTATTTTATGTTATTTAATTTTATGCAATCAACTCAAATCTACTACCTAGGGCAAACAAAATAATTTATACATCCTAAATATTTACTTTATTTTTAAATTGAGATTAACACAGTCCTCGTGAATACAAACTTATTTTATTACTTCGATGCATTTTTAGTACACTTGCTAAAAGTTTATCTGCCAGTTTTTCGAACAGCTCTTTCTTCCGGTCATCAAGATGCTCTTCGGAACTTAGCTTTAGATAAAATTTCATCTTCTTAGTATGAGTCCTTTCTTTCATCAATTGGTTAGCCTCCTGTTGCATCAAGGTTATCTTGTCCAATCGTTCAAACACTTTCTCCTTGCTTTTCTTTTTACCCTTTTTTTTAGCTAACTCCCTACCCATTGGACCAGCACTATATTCTACAGAGTGTGAGCCACATGCATCACTCTCGTTAGATCTCTTAGATCCACTACTTCCTGAGCCAATATTTCCTCCTACTTGACTACCATAACGTGGTTGATCACGGAGAGCGTGTCATTCGGCCATTGAACTAAATTGAACATTCTTCCCATTTGCGTATAATTCTTGCGCTTTTGCCAAAATATCATTCTTCGACTGACCGCTTTCTTGCAAACGCTTAGCGCCATAATAAGTGCCAATCCATTTACCAGTATTTTGTTCATATGATTAAAACGGTTTTGGCATGCAACTCAATCGCGCGGAGGATCGAATGAGCAATGCTCATTACAATACTCAGCAATTCTACCCCAATATGTTTCACCTTTCTGGTTTCTCCCGACTACACTGCTTGTTTCATATTTAATCCACCCACTAATTAGCACCGAATTTTGTTTAGTGTTCCATGCTGGTTGCTGGTTTTTCTTGCGATTAGGAGTTGAATCCTCTGGATTTTGAGTGACTTCATTAGCACCTGTCATGCCACCAAGAATTATTTGTGATGAAAATTCAGGAAATTCAGGTGCACCAACACTCGAAAAATTTCCATTCCCCATTGACATATAGCCATTAAACGATGGTGTTTGAGATGGTTGTCTCATCATAGATCCATAATATGGATTAAAGATTGGAACAGAGGATGACTAGTTGAAATTTGATGCAAAACCAAAATTAGGTATGTTTTGAGGACGTTGGTTGGAAAATTGATTTGGATTTTGATAATTGTTGGGATTTTGGTAGCTAATTGGGCAATTAGAAGAATTCTAGGTGTTGAAATGATTATTATTGGGATCCATTTCACTAAAAAGAAGATTAAAACTTCAAAAGAAAAGTTAATAGAAAGATAATAATATTATTAAGATAGTGAAAAACTTCGTTTTTTTCTATGTCCAAATCAAATGAACCAAGTCTCTATTTATAGACAAAAAAATAAATCATGAATTTTGCTAAAAAAAAAATTAATTTGCAATTAAATAATTGAGTTTAAATTATTAAGATGAGATAAATCCAGACAGCCAATCAGGATGCGCCACATGTTATACCTTATCCTCTCACCTCTTCTCGGCGCGTGCATCCCACGCGCTCACTTAGCCAACAAAAACGCGACGCGTGGCAACCGCTTCCTGGCTTTTTTCACATGTTGAATACTTTCATCTTCTCTTTCATCCACATCATTTCTCAACCAACTTCAACTCTCCATTGCAAACACACCAAGTGTTGAAATTGGCTTTCAACACCACCATTGTATGTGGTTTTAGACATCTGATTATTATGTTATTATGATGCAATTATTATGTTATTAGGCAACAATTACTATTAAGAAGTTAGTGAGTAAATAGGGAAATCAAATGAAAAATCAGTAGGCATTTTATTTGGGATTGGATATTGGTTAGGGAAAGACCAAGCTCTCAAAAAGACTCTCAATTTTCTAGGGAACCCATTGTATCCTATATTCCTATTGTATCATCAATAAAACTAAGTTATTTATGTTATATTTCTATTAGTACCAGTTTCTATCGTAATAATTCAAAGAATGCGTCTTAAATATTAAAGCTAACCGTTAATTGTTTGCCTTTGATATTTTTTGAGTCAAGTATAAGAAGAAAAAAAAGAAAGTTCAAGGGGCATTTTGCACATAAGTGCAAAACTTTAGGGACGTATTTGCAAAATGTCATGTTGATTAACAGAAGAATTTGAAAAAGGGGATAAATTGATTAACGCTGTGCAATTTTAATGGGGTAATTGAAATTTTGTTAATATTTGTAGATAATTAGCGAAACTTACAATTTCAATGAGATAATTGCCTATTAACTCTTGTGACAATAGAGGACCAAACGTTCATTAATTTTTTTCATTTTATAAACATATTGTTCAAGGAAAATATTGTCAACTTAAAAATTCATTTTATAAGTCATTATTTTACTAAAAGTCATTTTTTTTACGAGAGCCGAATAAGTCATTTTATTAGCACAATCATTTTTATTAGTCTATAAATATGATACTCAATAAGTTTTACGGATGTTGACGTTATGACGATTCACGTGGAACACGCTTCATATCTTTTTGGTACAACAACACGCTTTGTTTTGTTTTTCTAAGAGAGATTGCCCTCACACACAAAACAAAAGCACGTTTTTTAACACTAGTAAAATAGAATTGTTTATTTTGTACCAAAAAACAAAATAATGTTTTTCTTTAGGTATCTACAATAAAAATACTCATTTTCCAGTACTTAAGTGAATCTCATTTATATATATCACTCATTTATAATTTTTTTTATAATAATATTTAATAATTACTCAATCATTTCAACCAGTGACGGAGCCAGAAATTTTATAGAGCTTGGACAAAAAATTTGACCGCAAATTCAATGCAAATTCACATCGAGTCTAGTAATTTTATGATTTATTCATCTTTAGAATTTATAGTAGAATAGAAAATATAAAAAAAAATAAAACAATGTTAAGTTTTAGTGACTACCTTCTTCAAATTCTTCAAAAAAAAGAGTTGTAGTGATAGTCGTAACCGTACGTAGAGGTCCATAATATTTTTTAAAATGGACTCCTTAGAATTACCTACGTTTTGTCCGTAGGTAAAGGTGGAAAACATGCAGTGACAACACATTTGGCTGACAGACGGATTTAGCTACGGAAATTTACCTTATAGTGACGGATTTTAGCTGTCACTACAAGTCAAATTTCTTGCAAATTTCTTGTAGCGATACAAAGAAAGTATCGGTTGAGCCTGGGCGTGTGCCCAGGCTAGCTGGGGGTAAAAATGCCCCTGATTTCAACCCAACATCTCTAAGAGTATTTACAATATTAATAAACTAAAAAGAGTATTTAAATTGGTCTTATGTGTACACATCATTAATTTAAAAAATTTAAGTATAAAAACTTATTAAAGACTCGATGACTTTAATGGTAATAAACTAAAGAAACTTTAAATAAATCCACTAATATGGTGTTTACTCAATAACAAAATCTCTGGGTTGTTTGTGGCGTTTTCATTATGTTTATTATCAATAAACATAATTTGTCGGACATACCTTTTTTGAGATGAGCTTGATTCCCCTCCTCCAGCAAAGCCTACTGCGATGGTGTTAAGGGTATGCTGCTCCTAGTTGTTTTTGTTTGGTTCAGGATATCAACCTTTCGTGCCATTCGTGTCACTTGTTATCCCTTAAAAATCACGATCTTCATCTTGGTTTCTTTTGATGTAGCCTCTCAAATGACCAATCTAGATCAACCTTTCAATTTCTCTCTTCAGATGGATGCAGTCATTGGTGGTATTTTCCTTAATCTTGTGGTATTTGCACCATCCTTCTGGATTTGACCCTATCATTGTCGCATTTGATATTGGAGGATCCTTGACTATTTTTTATTGGTAAACTTCTTGAAAGATTCGCTCCATCCCTGTATTGAGTGGTGTAAAGGTTTATGGTGTCGTTCTCTTGTTTCTTGGAAGATTCGCTCCATCCTTGAATGGTAAACTTTTTGAATGTCTGTCTATCTCGAACTGGGGGCAAACAGTAATTCCTTCTATGGTCTTAGTTTATGCTGCTTCTTTCCTTCGCATCTTTGGCATTCTTTTCGACGTTGTTCTCCTCGCCTTTGATATAACATTCCACCTTTGACATTATTTCTTCCATCAAATCTGTAGGTTTTTGGGCAAGGGATTCATTGAACCGTCCCCCCCTCAAGCCGTTTTGGAAGGCGTCGATGAACACTTCTTGGTTCAGGTTTACTACCTTGATTGTTACGTCGTTGAAACAGGCAAGATACACTCATAGAGGCTCGTTTTGTCCCTACCGATGGTTGAAGAGGCTAGTATTGGATACTTTCCGATGTTTACTGCACGAGAATTGATGGATCAACATTCTTGTCACGTCCTGGTATTCTACGATGGAAAAACAAGGAAGGTTTATGCAAGGTGGCCTCCTTGTGGGTTCCTGACAGCAGTTTACACTTTAGTGATTCTATGGCTTCGATGATCGCTATTTGGGTGTTGAACGCAGTGGGGGACAATGATGGTGGTTTGAAGTTATCTGGAACGAAGACATTCCAAATTTCAACTAACAGAGGTTGGGGGATCTCTCTCCTCCGTCTCCTTTTGATGGTTCTCACCATGATTGAGCTCTTGTTGTTGTTGTTGCTGAATTGTGGTCATGGAAGCATGCATGGCTTTGTTTTTCTGTTGCAATTGTTCTTGTTGGACCTGGAGGTTACAATTAAAATGAACTCAACTAATCATTTTCATTAAAAACTACATACAATCTAAATACGACATATTTTTTTTACAATTATACTATATTTATTCAATAAAATTGATATAGTACAACGATACAATACAAATTTAAAGTTGCTAAAAACAAAAAGAATGAATCTGCGAACAAACTCAAAACATCCATGTTAATAGCATAATACGGCAAAAGTCATTGATTGAATTTGCACTTAATAAAAGACAATCTTTCAACCTAAATCAAATAAACATCGTACTAAGACGGGAAATAAAAAACACACTTCACAAAGACGGAAAATCAAAATAAACAAAGTCGTCCTAGAAGACGAAATCACAAAAACAAACGAGAAAAAAATTAAAAACATACGAAAATTACTTATTTAACTAAAAGAGAAAGAAAAACAATATGGAGATCTAATTTCAGATCATAATTGACCACAAATCATCCTTTTCAATAGATCAAGAAAAAAAAAATTGTGACAGATAAGGTTTGAGAAAGGAAAAAGAGAGAAAGAAGAATCAAGAGACCCAAATTAATCATTTTAGAAGACAAACCCTTTCTTTCTCTCTCTCTCTTCTCTCCTTCTCAAACCCTAGCCGTCACCCCTTTGTTCTTCTTTTTCTTGTCAGAGGGGTGATTTAGGGTCACTTTTGACCCAAAAATCACCCATCTGAGTTGTTTTTCCTTCTATTCTAATTGAATAAGTGATTTCACATATTTTCTGTTTTCTTTCGTTTGTTTTTGTGATTTCGTCGTCTCTGAACGACTCTGTTTGTTTTGATTTTCCGTTTTTGTGCGGTGTGTTTTTGATTTCTCGTCTTAGTGCGGTGTTTATTTGATTCAGGTTGAAAGATTAGCTTTGAGCAAGTTCATATCTGATCAATGACAATGACTTTGGCGTCGTCAACGTTGCAGATCCAGAGATATGAGTATTCCGGAGACTTGAATATAGTCATGTTAGTCATATTTGTAGGCATAAGTACTTTGCCATTTTATGCTATTAACATGGATGTTGTGAGTTTGTTCACACATTCATCATTTTTGTTTTTAGCGAATTTGAATTTATATTGTATCGATGTACTCTATCAATTTGAATGAATGAATATCGTTTATTTTTGTAAAAAAAAAATAAAAAAAAAACAAAAAACCC
>Ga0228710_1012344_pt1 | contig 10622 bp, 12 predicted proteins | sample MedpolnodulmetaG_FD_177995 | JGI IMG/M metagenome (GOLD analysis project Ga0228710, IMG submission 177995) | Root nodule microbial communities from Medicago polymorpha collected in Santa Monica, California, United States - pink nodules | ecosystem: Host-associated > Plants > Roots > Nodule... | reverse complement strand
CCTAAATCAAATGGATTTAGATTAATCTTTTGAGAAAACACTACTTAGATCAAAACTAGCAATTTACTAATCAATTATTCAAATAATCAAGTTCTATATTAAAGTAGAGAGAGAGAGAGAGAGAGAACACTGATGTTTATAGTAGTTCACCCTTGTTCGTCCTCGCTAAGGGCTACCTCTACTCTACTTGATGAAGTACGCCTTCACCAAGGTCATCCACTATGTATGAAAAGTTGATTACAATGTTTACAAGAGTTCCTTCAAATTAAAGCCCTAATTCTTCAACTCCTATGTAAAACAAAGCTCCCCCAAACTTCAAGTACCCCTTGAATTTGGTACTCCTTGAATCTTCTGAAGGTGAGAAAAACACAAGAAGGGGGATTGAATTGTGTTAGCTTTTTCTTCGTTTTCTTCTACGGAAGTCACTAATCAGAAGCAAATAAAATTCAGCTTCTGATGTGATAATCATGATCTAAATGCAGCGGATAAAAACAGAGAGAGAGAGAGAGAGAGAGAGAGGGAGGGAGAGAGAAGAGAGACAGAAAGCAATTATACAGGTTCCTTCCACAAACCGGAAGTAGTCCTATGCCCCTTGCACTTCCAAGGAGAGTTCACTATAATGTAATATCTGATTACAACTGCTCACTGCTACAACTAGCAAGAGACTTCAAATTACTCAAGCACAACTGGAAGAGATTTTCTATACTCAAGAACACAATCAAGAGACTTCCTATGCTCAAGCACAACTGCAAGAGACTTCTATTCAAACAGAATTACAAAGAAATTTGTTTGAGGTTGAACACTTGATATACAATCAGTGGTGTTCACAATGCAAATCAGATACAGACTCTTAAGACTCTGAAATTTCTAAGATATGAACTTTGATAAGAAATTCTAAGTGAACTTTTGATGTGAAACAATTTCAGTAGAGTTTTGGCACTTCTAAAATTGTTTTATGAGTCTTGAGTGTTCAAACAATAGGTCTTCACTCCTTTATATAGAGGTGTGAAAGATACATTGGAAATTGCCAACACATCAAATAGAGTCGTTTAAAACTTGATCAAATCACCAATGATCTTATGCCTGATTTGGTTATTGTTCTATGAAGGATCAATTTCAAATCCATTCCAAGTCTGGAGGAACACCGTTGTAGGCACAACTTTTGTTCTTGTACTAGAAGACACAAAAACAGAGTAGTGGAGATAGTGATTGTACACTTCGTACAAACGTCCTTTTTCAACGCTCTCAACTGAATAAGCATTCAATGCCTTCAAATCCATTTGAAATAGTCGTTGATTTATTCTCCCAATCTTCTGCAATGATAGGCGTGATTTAATCTTCATTTGAACAACATTTTGAAGTTCTTCAGTCTTCCAACTTCTGATGATCTTCAGCTCCTGATGATCTTTAGATGATTATGATGACGTCATCTTCTGGTGACCAGCTTCTGAGAAGAGTGCTTCTGATGACGTCAGCTGCTTCAGAACCGCTTGTCTTTAGAACCTCTTTTCTTCAGATGTTTCAAGCTTCCTTCTTGTTTGATTTCATTGCTCTCATTTGTTCATCCAGAACCTATGCTTTAAAGAGACACTAAATTCTTGTCTATGGTCCTGCGCACTTGAACGAATATTAGCATATCCAATTGAAAATTTTTAATACCTTGTTATCATCAAAACTTAAAGGGTAATGTTAAACACATTTTGTTCCAACATCTTCGGATCCTTGAATTACCCATGCACTCCGTCGATCTCTTCACTCGAGTCTTCAATGCTACGTCCGGTAAACGAACCTACTTCAGCTTCAACAACGGTTACAAAGACCCCCTAGACCTTTGGAGGTGGAATGAGATTATTCAATTCCTTTGAAGCCTTGATTAAGCCCAATCAATCTTCTTGAGAGAACCAACTTACAATCCCTACTAGCACCCTAGAGAATCTACACACTCAAAGACAAAGTGATTTTAAGAAAAAGTGTTTAATCTTGAAGAATGTATGAGCAAAGAGCTTCTGAGACCTAGAGAGAATAGATGTAAAAGATTCACTAATTTTTGGAGTTATGAGGAGGAGACTATTTATAAGGAGAGGTGATAAGACTAAATTTTCGCACAAAAACAACAGGTTGAATCGATTCACTAAATGTTTGAATCGATTATGACAGCAAAAAGACATACTAGAGAAGTATGAAGGATGATACAATTCAAGATATTTTTGAGTCGATTCAAGTGTGCCCAGATGAAGATTGAATCAATTCAAACTTCGTGTGAATCGATTCGATGGAAGTCAGAGAGTTTTGTGAGACGATTCAAGCAAAAAAGAAACGATGCATATATGAATCGATTCAGATAGATGTGAATCGATTCACATGAAGTCAGAAGCTTTATTGAATCGATTCAGATTGTGATGAGTCGATTCATTTTGATTCCAAATGGATTTTGACACTTTTTCAACCGACACAAAACATCAAGATCAAATTGTATAGACTGTAGGGTGCTTTAACATGCTACTTTATCAAAAACATAAAACTATCTAAACTATGTTAAGGAACATCATCAAAAATATAAAACTAAACAATGAGGTCTTCACTTCACCTTGATCAGGTCGCGAGAGGACTGGTGGTGCGGAGAGGGTTTCTTTGAGATGCTTCAAAGCGGCTTCGCACTCGTCAGTCCATTCGAGCTTCGTCTCCTTCCACAAGAGTTTGAAGAAAGGGAGAGCAGGTTGAGCGGACTTGGCCACGAATCTTGAGAGAGCAGTTAGCATGTCGTTGAGCGTTTGGATGCACTTTTTACAGTGGGGAGTGGGAAGCTTGGTAAATGCCTGGCATTTATTCGGATTCTCTTCGATTCCTCTTTCTATTATGTAGAAACCGAGGAACTTACCCGCTTGAACTCTGAAAGTGCATTTTTCTGGGTTGATTCGCATGTTGTATTTCTGGGTTTGTTCGAACACTCTCTGGAGATGGGCGGCATGATCAACCTCTCGCTGGGATTTGACGATCATGTCGTCCATGTAGACCTCAAGAATGTCGCCCATAAGTTTTTTGTCGTAGACGTTGTTCATCATTCGTTGATAAGTAGCCCCCGCATATCGTAGTCCAAAAGGCATTACGTTGTAGTAATAGTTCCCTGATTTTGTCATGAAAGTTGTTTTCTTTTTATCTTCCTCGGCCATGGGTATCTGGTTGTAACCAGAATAGGCGTCCATGAAGGATAAAAGTTTGTAGCCGGAGGAATTATCTACGAGTTTATCTATGTTAGGAAGAGGATATGCGTCTTTAGGGGAGACCCTATTAAGATCGGTATAATCAACACACATACGCCATTTTCCATTAGATTTCTTGACAAGTACAACATTGGATAGCCATGTAGTGTATTTGGACTCAAAAATAAAATTTGCCTCTATGGGGTCTTTTACAGCTTTTTCTGCAGCCTCTGACTTTTCGGGAGACTACTTTCTATGTTGCTGGGCTACAGCGATAACACCAGGGTCGACTGTCAGCTGGTGACAGGCGACGCTCGGGTCAATTCCGGGCATGTTGGCTGCACTCCAGGCGAATAGGTCATCGTTTTCCCTTAAGTAGGCCACCAGCTGGGTTTTGACAAGTTCAGGAAGATCCTTGCCGATCTTGAAGTTCTTCGAAGGGTCGTTCCCAAAAGGAACCAACTTGAATTCTCCATCAAGAATAGGTCTAAGAAGTTTCGCGTTGAGTGGATCCTTCTTTTCCCTCTTTTGTTCCTTGAGGTCCTCCTTGGTGAACCTGGGGTCAAGTTCGACCAAGTTTGCATCCAGAGTGCTCACAGTAGCTTTCCCCTTGTCGTCAGCAGATTTGCTGGATTGGGAAACCGAGTTTTGTGTCTTGTTTGCCTGAAGGAAACATCTTTTTGCAGCTTCGATGTCTCCATTCAGGGAGGCGATGATGTCATCCTTTGCATGGTATTTTAACTTCAGATGAGCGGTTGAGCATGTGGCGCCCAGCTGGCAAGTCCGGTTCTCCCTATAATGCAGTTATAGAGAGAAGGACAGTCGATCACCAGAAATGGGATCTTTATGGTTTTCTTGGCCTCCTTTTCACTGAAGGTGATCAACAGCTCTACGTAGCCCCAGGGTTAAGTGGACGAACCGTTGAAGCCGTAGAGTTCATTTCCAACATAGGGAGAAAGGTTTTTCTCCGTCAGTTGGAGAGTTTTGAACAGACTAGTGTACATGATGTCGCACGAGGCCCCTGTGTCAATCAGGACTCGACGAACGTCGGTGTTGGCCATCGATGCTCGTACGAGCAAAGGAATGGCTGAATTTGAGGCCCCGCCAGACAATTCAGAGTCGTAGAATGTCAAGGGTGGTCTTCCTCCGATGATGGAATTGGAAGGGACCAACAAATTGACGCTCATGAGCTCTTCAAATTTTCTTTTCATGCTTCCCATGTAGATGTTCAGTGTTCCTCCCGTGATGACGTTGGCGGAGGGGAACCGTTCCCAGGTGCATGAGTAGGGTACGATTTCCATGTTGTCAGGGAAATCGCCCAAATGTTCCACGGACATGGCAACTATCTTGTCCTCTTCGTTGCCATCGGCGATAAGCTCAATGGTCTTTCTTTTCGACTCGGGGTTCTTGACGAACTGTTTGAGCCGTCCTCATTGGATGAGGAGTTTGATAGCATCCTTCAAGTGGATGCAATCATCAGTAACGTGCCCGTGGCACTTGTGCAACCGACAGTATTTGTTTTGACGACCCATTTCCTCTCCTGCGACGGAGCCTTTGGTGGCTTGACGCCAGCTTCCGTTAGATCGGCTACTGCGATATCGGCGAGGATCTTTTCCCTGGACATGGCCAAGGGTGTATACTCGGTGAAGCAACCGTTAGGTCCTTTGCCTTCACGAGCTACTTTGTGTTCCTTCTTTTTCTCACGGAAAGGCTTTATGGAGGATTCAGCAGCAAGCTCCTCTTTCTTGGATTTGTTGAGGTTGTCCGCATACAGCTCCTCTTCATATCGGATGTAGATCTTTGCTATCTCTAAGAACTCGTTGAGAGTCCTTGGGCGATCTAGGCGGACAGCCTTCTTGACGTATGTGCCTTCGCGCAGACCTTTGGCAATGAGGTACCGCTTCATTGTTTCGTCGGCACCCCTTACCTATACAGCTTCTTTTTTGAACCTTTCGATGTAGTCTCGAAGAGGTTCGCTCTTTCCTTGAACAGTGGCTTCAAGGGATGCCACCATCTTAGGTTGCGTCCTTGAAGCGGTGAAGTGGGTTGTGAACTCGTCACAGAGGTCGCTCCATGAGTCGATGGAGTTTCTCCGTAAGTTCTTGAACCACGTAACGGCTCCTCGTTGTAGTGTAGTAACGAAGAGCTTACACTTTACGGTGCCTTGCACCGATCGGTATGTGAGAACTGCCTCAATGTTCTCGATGTGCTCATCTGGATCTGTCGTCCCATCGTATGCATCCATTTGAGGAGGGTTTTCTAGTCCGCGGGGAATAAGAGCTTCCCAGATGCGCCGTGTGAACGGACCGTAAGCATTACGGTCATTCCAGGCATCGCGGCTGTCCTCGGAACTAGAATGGGACCAAGAGCGTTTGTTGCGTCTTGGTGAGGGTCTCTTTGGAGGAGATCGTCTGGGTGATCTCCTTTTGGCCGATCTTCAGGTGTAGCTTGGAGATCTGATGCTTACTGAGTGCCGAGGGGATCTGGAACGTGAGTGGCGAGGGCTCCTTCCTCTTCTGTTCGGTGTTAGGAAAGGAGTCTGTTTGGTTCGGACCAAAGGGCGCGCTTGCTCCAGATCCACCAGGCGTCGGTTCTATTCCGCGATTAACGATGGTTGTCGTTGAACCGTGCGGAGCAGATTATTGACGAGGGCACCGGTTGGTGTAGCATATTCAGACGTCTTTGTAGGTCGAGAATGCTTCTTGGAACGGGGGGGGTGTATGTACCTGTAGGTGCTCCGACGCTCAAGTCAGTAGAGATCAGAGAGTGAGGGTTTAGAGGAAGAGATAGATTCTACCTTGGGGACTACTGTGAGTCCCCTATATATAGAGGTGGCTGCAGAGCCGTTGTAATGACACACTCTGGCGGTTACGAAATCGTGGGAAGTGTAACCGTCATATAGAATTATTCTGTTTCTCCTCTCATTTTTTTCCGTAGTTGAAAGATTTTGTAACCCCATTTTTTTCTTATTATTTTCAGATTAAGGATCTCCAGACAATTCCACCTCCCAAACCAGTTGTCGCTGCAATAAAGATCTTTGCATATGTCAGCGTTGTCGTGGCTGGGGTGGCCATAATATGAAGATCCTATCTTTAAATGCAAAGAATGACTTTCCTAGACAGTGTCATTTACATCAACGTTTATAGTAGTTGACTTAGATGATACCTATTATCAATATAATTAGTTAATACTACTAAGGCATCCTCTCAAAAAAGTAAAAATTACTAAGCCATGTAAAGCCAATCTTTTTGGGGTAATTCATACAAAGCTTGCCCTGGCTTTAAATGAGACTCCCTACTTCGGGTGAACATATAAGGCACTTAACAACTATCGACAATTGTTAAGTGATTGACAAGTGTCAGTCATCCATAGGGAAATCTGCTATAGCAGGTACTCAGCAAACTACTAAATGCTTGGTTGTGAGACTCCCTACTTCGGGTGAACATATAAGGCACTTAACAACTATCGACAATTGTTAAGTGATTGACAAGTGTCAGTCATCCATAGGGAAATCTGCTATAGCAGGTATCTCAGCAAACTACTAAATGCTTGGTTGTAACTGATTTATTAATCAATGAAAATAGATTCTCAGTTTCACAAAAATTAGTCAGAGATTCTATGAATTATTTATGAGCTTTTACATGGTATCAGATTAGCCTTTGATCCATGATGACTCTAATTGCTTCTCTGATCCAATCTACGCTGCATACACCGCTAGAAACTGCAATTCTTACGTCTTATACAGTTTCTATCAGTTTGTTCGTTCATGACCAAAACTCATATGGATATTCTTTCGTCATTGCATTGAAGATCTATGAGAAACTGAACTATAAAAACTTTCTTGTTTACCATCAACAAGTTGAATTGTACATCAACACTCATAATCTTGACGATTTTCTTGTTTTACCATTGATTTTGTCGCGTTTTCTCACTGCGACAGATCATACTTCTGGATTGCTGAATCCTGTGAATCGTCAATGGCGTCAAAAGGACCTGATGTTGTTGTCCTGGCTTCTATTTACGCTATTTAGTAAAGTTCTTGCATGTGTGATTGTATGCTCTCATGCTTACTAGCTATGGGAAAAATTACATGTGTACTTTTACAAGCAAATGTGTGCCAGAGCTCGACAAGTTGATTTTACTTCGGAGTACTTGTTATTGTGTTATTGCTGCCTTACTGATTTTCCAGTTTTAATGTTTTGCAGTTATGTTTTGCGCACAAAACTTAGTATTTTGTAAGGTACCTATATTTTATAAGAAAAAGGCATGCAAAGGAAGGGTGAAATCTCAAATAGGTTGCAAACCTGAGACCCACCTATGAATCATTTGAAGCAATACAAAATATAATTTTAAAAAAACATAGGAAACAATAGAAATGGCGAGGGAGAACATGAACAAAACTGAAGCAAAGTTCAACGAAATCTTAAATTAAAAAAGACCATAACGATTACGGAAAAACTCTTCCCTAACAAAGATGGGAATAAAATACCACAAAGTCTTCCCCAAACTTAATTACTACTAAATAATGAATTCACACCAGTTCAAGAACGAGGCCTGAAGTGTTGAAAGGATTTTCCCACTTCATTTTGAAACAGTACTACATGATTAGGATTAGCAAATTGTGCAGCAGGCATTTCACTAGTAGTTATAAATGCATGTCGGTTGTAGTGAGGAACTACGTTGGAAGAAGAGGCCACATTTATTCTAAGACGCTTCATGTTGCCAAACTGATGTGATAATTGATTGTCTTCCTGCTCGTGGACATGTTTTCTAACTTGACTTTGTCGCATTTCAACTTGAGGTAGTTTTTCTTCAAGGTGTTGCACTCTAACTTGATTCTTGGTACCTCCTACACCATAAGGATTCTTAGAGACTGCATTTCTAGCGCGTTTCTTTTCTTTGGAAGGAGACTCTGATGTGATGGAAACATTATTTTCCCTCTGGTTTTCTTGTTCTAACACAAGAATGCGCTTTTTAATCTCACCAACTAGATTGCGGAGATACTCTAGGTTGCAATCTGAAATGCACTGTAGAATATCCCTCAGACTAGCAATTTCTGTATCTCTGGCCTTAACCTGAATTCACATTTAATATATTACTGGCATGCAACTATATGCATACTAAAAATGTAATGAGATAGAATTTGAAGAGGGAAAGAGAACCTTTGGTTCACGGTGTTTTTCTCTGCGAACAACTTCATAGGAAATCTGTTTTGCTTTCTCCATCTCTAGTTGCAGCATGATACTAACTAGTCCAGACTTGTCAGCCAAATTATATGCAGAAATGAATCTAACAGCTCCAATATGCCGCATATTCTTTATTAGATTATCCACAAAATCTGTGGGACAATATAATTTTTCTTCATCAAATCAAACAAGAAAAGTTCCTCCATTTATCAGTTTGGAAGAATCAACAAAAGAATCGGAACATGCTATTGCTAACTTATTCAAGACAAAGAGATACAGCCAGAAAACCAGTTTTAGTAAGAAATGGATCGTCTGAGATTATCTACAAAACATGCACGCACAAATACTTTAAAGTCGAAAACAGAATGTCTAAGATCATTTAGAAGATGCAAAAGATACACAAGCATACACACAGAGAAATTAGAAAGTAAAAAATAGAACATCTAAGATTATTTAGAAAAGGAAGACGTATGCACATACACACACTCAGATTAAATTCGAAGTATCGAGCAAGCTATCAATCATTAATTAACTAAATATAGCACGTTTCTTTTCTTTGGAATGAGACTCTGATGCAATGGAAACACTATTTTCCATCCGGTTTTTTTAAATAGTAACTTTTATACATCTATGTAATATTTTCTTATACTTATTTTAATATACAGCAGTATGCATATGGTATCGAGAAAATATGTATGATGACCCGAAAAAGAACATCTTTAACAAACATACCTGATATTTTGTCCTCGAAACCAAGGGTCCAAAATAGCTCTACAGATTCCTTGTGATGAGCTACAACCTCAAAAAGCTTCAAAACTTCATCTTCGTTAAAATTAGAATGAGGAAACAATCCATAACTAGACAAAAGTAGTAGAAAACCCAGAACCACCAAAGAATTTTCAGCACATCCTCTCGCGGTCTCTTTCAACTCAAGTGCCAGCTTCATTGCCTCGTGTTTTACGTCAGCATCTATATGTGGCGAGATTCTCGTCAGCTGGTCTAACAGAAATATTTGTCTCTTCTCAATAACCGTGCCTTCATCCTGTCGAAGCTTAGGATTGCGAATTAGATCCAAAACAAGTTGTGCTGGACTCGGTGCTGATTGGAGATTAACTAAAATGCCATTGTCATTCAATTCAGACCTATCTGAGAGACTTGGTTGATAACCTGTGGAAAAATAAAATTGAATATTTAGGTAGTATGTATTTAAGATCTGAAAGTATTAAGTATTGGAAAGCTTCCTAATATGCATTGTTTACCGATGGAAAAGTGCTTAATATATATATAGAAGCAATCGTCATATATAAAGATTAATGAGAGAAAAAGGTAAGAATACAAAACAGATATAAGCATTAAAACAGAACAATGTAATACATGGAAGTTGAAGAATCAACGCAGGTTTAAGTTCTAACAAGATGCTTAGTTTCAATACTTTATGCATATTATTGCATCATACAGTTGAAATAATTGTCAACCAAGTAATGATACAAAAATAAAATAAAAAGATAATTCCTAAAGAACCAAAAACAGTATTGGTATACAAAAACACTGAGGCAATAGTCATGAATCACATTATTTCAAATTACAATCAACAAGTAATGATGCAAAATATTTCAGCATATGTATTTATTTACCTGGTAGTTTAAGAGGACAACAAAGGACTTGTGGAGCCTGACAAGATGAACCGATTTCATAAGTAGCAACAAACTTGAAATAATTCAGCACCTCCAAATTATCCTTAGCAAGTACAGATAAATTTGCCTTCCACTCAGTTGCAAATTCAATTGCTTCTTCTTTGACATGAAAACTAATGACTGGTGAAGTTTTATACAGTTCATCCACCAAAAGGTTACGTACATGAGAAGGACAAGAACCTTTTATTGATTCTAACACCAGTTTAGCAGGGTCGGATGATGCTCGAAGAACAGCCGAAACTTGACTACGTATGGACTCAAGTTGTTTCACAAGGTTGAAGCGCTCTCGATCTTCAGACTGTTTTTCTTTCGTCTCAAGATGCTTTTCTCTCAGTTTCAACTGCTTCTCCTGATCTTCAAGCAACTCCTCGTTTGAACGAAGCACCTTCTCTCTTTTTTCAAGTATTGATTCAAGTTCCTGCAGCTCTACAAACTTCGACTCGAGGCACTCCACCCTTCCTACATGCGCCTTTTCTTGTTCTACAAACTGCTCCTCCTTTGATCGAAGATCCTTCTCTCTTTCTTCAAATTTCTCCTCCTGT
>Ga0228710_1012342_pt1 | contig 10624 bp, 9 predicted proteins | sample MedpolnodulmetaG_FD_177995 | JGI IMG/M metagenome (GOLD analysis project Ga0228710, IMG submission 177995) | Root nodule microbial communities from Medicago polymorpha collected in Santa Monica, California, United States - pink nodules | ecosystem: Host-associated > Plants > Roots > Nodule... | reverse complement strand
ATAATATATATATATATATATATATATATATATATATATATATATATAGATATATATATATAAAATAAAAAAAATGAAGGTCTCTCTCTCCATCTCCAAAGGATTGAAAATTGAAATCCCTGGTTCATTCTCAGTTCATAGCAATAACCAAACAAAAAAAAAATGGCAAATGTATTGAAGGGTGGCAGTGCTGTTATGCTCTCATTCTTCTCTTCTTCACGTACCACCACAACACTCTCACGAACAATCACCAATTACTCATTCCTTCCCAAATTCCCTTTTCTCTCACTCTCTTCCTCTTCTCGCCCCAAAACCCCATCTGGGTTCTCTTCATTTTGCACTCTTCATTCTTCTTCTGAGACAGTCACGGAACCCATATCTGTCGAAAACAACGGCGAAAACAATGAGAAGAGTAGTATTAAGGATGCTGCTGGGTTACTTGATATAAGGGTTGGTCAGATTGTGAAAGCATGGAAACATGATGAAGCTGAAAGTCTTTATGTTGAAGAGGTTGATATTGGTGAGCCTGAACCTAGAATTATTTGCAGTGGTCTTGTCAATTATATCCCTCTTGAAAACCTTCAGGTTCCTCTCTTTCTTTCTTTTTCCATTTTCTTTTAAATTGAATCAAATTATACTTTACCCCAATTATTATTTTTTCTCCATTTTATTCCATTTCAATATGAAATAGTATCAATTATGAACCAAGATTGTGTGGTCTAAGTGGTAAATAGTTTGTATATCTTAAGCATGTAGCCGGTGGTTCGATTTCTAACTCATAGGTATATGAAGCACAGACACTCCTCGGATTAGGCATGTCCCGGTTTCGAACACGTGTCGTATCCGACACGACACTGACACTTGTAATTACACTGAATTATGTGATTTTTTCAAATTATTAGGTGTGTTAGAGTGTCAGTGTCGTGTCCGGTGTCTGTGTCCATATCCGTGCTTCATATTGAGGCAACATTGACAATATTGTCCCACATTTTAAATTATATGTATATATTGTGTCTTATAAATTTTAATGGTATACTCCTCGGATTATGTGCATCCTGGTGTCGGATACGTATCATGTCCGACACATATGATTACATTGAAGTATGTTATTTTCTCAAATTATTATCAATGTCTGTGCCTGAGTTTGTGCTTCATAGGTGAAAAGTGAGTGTCAGTCGTGTGTTTTCATCTTGGACCATGTTCTTGCTACATAGTAGTTGGTTCATAATTGGGATTTCATGAAACTCTGGGATAGTTGTTTTGTCGTATCGTATCAATTTGGTAGAACAAAGGTTGGAACAGAGTTGATTTTTGGGTGTGAGAGGGAGATACCGTATTTAGGACTGTTTGTATTGTGTTAACCACATTACAAAAAACTTCGAAAACTGAATCTGAATCTAAGTTCTGTAGTCAGTCTTCACATTGCTCATTCTTCATATGAGACAGAGCGGGTCGGCAATGATTCAAAATCAAAAGTTTTTCTGGGTGATCTCAAACCTTTCGAAGGATTTGATAATATTTTTTTGCTGGTTCAAGAAAGAATAAATTAGGGGGTTTTATAACAGTTTTTAAAATCTCCATGATGACTGTCAAATTCTTGAGTTAACTCGGAGTCTTACGAATTTATGATTCTTGGTATCAAAATAAGTTAACTTGATTGAAAGAATTGTTTCAATGTAAACTCAGGTAGACTCATAAGCTTGAATAGAATTAAGAGTTTGACATTGATTGAACAAGTGTACAAAATTGTTATTTTTCCTGTAGATACAAACAATAACCGTGGTTTAGTGATGCACAAAACATTAACCTCACAGTTGTAACACTGAACCCATATGCAAAGGACGAGGTAAACGATGTTCGTAGTGTCTCAACCATATGTCGCCAACACATACAAAGTCATGAACCAGAAAACATGAACAAATTCATAATTGCAAGTTCTCAATGAACCCAACAAGACAATGAGTTGAATGAAGTGAACCCAACTCTGATGTGTTGAAACCTAGCTCTATTGAGCTGAATCTAGCTCTCCAATGAGATATCAGGTTTTGCGGGTCTATCCTAACGATTTTTGCAGGTCTATTGTTTAAGGCAGAGTGGCCAGCCATATGGTGTCTTTGGTCATATTTGTGTGTTTGAAAAAGAAAATTATAAGATACTCTTGTCTTATTCATGGTTAACTTTTCATACGCAAAAATGGAAATAACTTATCCAAGTTGCTTAATGTATGTGAGTTGATGCTTATTAAAATGTAAGTTTATGAGGAAGACACTTTATGTTTTGCAATTAATGTATTTGTTGAGGTGGTTTTGTTGCCATCATATTTGTATATAACTAATAGTAAGGCACAAATGCAGGGCAAAAAAGTTATTGTTCTTTCGAATCTGAAGCCAAGGAATATGCGTGGCGTCAAGTCTTCAGGAATGTTGATGGCTGCTTCTGATTCAAAGCATGAGAATGTTGAACTACTGTGCCCTCCCGAGGAAGCAACTCCTGGCGAAAGAATATGGTTTGGATCTGAAGATGAAAAGGATAATCAACCTGATGCTGCCAAACCGAATCAGGTAATAACTCCACTTGAATAGTATTACATTCAAAAAAGTTGAATAGTCCACTTGATGATTCAACTGTCAAATTAAAAATTCTTGTTTGAGTAGATCAACTTTACATATTTTCATAAACTTTTAAACTATTTGATACTTCATCAAGAAACATCGGTTGAATGTATGATAAATCTTTTAAAAGTATCAGACTCCATTTACTTTGTGAATTCATTTTCGATAAATTTGTGTTAATTTTACTTGCTAAGGAGATAATAGCCTCTTGAAGTGAACAATTGTGTGAATTTTTTGGAAACAAAGAAAATGCAAATAGAGTTGTTTTCAGTATTTCTAGAAATGTTTCACCTCAAGCTAAATTTCATCTTCTCTTCACCACAATAATTCACTTCATGAATCTCACATCTTGATAGCAAGTTAAAATGAACACATATTTTGAAAATTAAAATAGAAAATGTTTTCACATAGTAAACATAGCTATAAATTTTGACTATAAGATAGCATAGCTATGAATCTTCAATTTATCTAAAACTTTGTGTGCATGAACATTTTTATGATCGAACAGTTTGCTGTTTGGATTGGTATAATTCAATGTCTACTTCATGTTATTTAGCAGAGTTACGATTGCGAGGGTTATTCCTATAGTGACTTGATTCTTATCATGTGTGTGTGTGCCCGCGTGTGTGTGATTGCTTCACATATGGTTAAGTTTGACAGAAAGACTGTTGAGAATGGGGATACTTAGGATTATGTCAAGGAATGACCCAAATTGAAACTAGACTTTAATAATTTGGAGCTCAAAATGTTAAGGAGAAAACGGGAAGCCTATAGATTTCAGACCTTTTTTATGTATTCCCTTGTAACTGCAAAACTACTTTTTTATTAGAGAGTAATAGGGTTACTCATTATACTATTCTAAACTTTGTACATAAGAGAGCGACTTTCGTAGGCATTGGTCACATTGACCACAAGTCTTTGTCTCTTGTTCTTCATCTTTTTCCTTCGATCTTTTGCGTGGTTTATTCCTATCTATTGTCATAACATGCTAATTCATTAGTTATGTCCAACGTGTCTTTTTCCATTTGTAACTTAATTTTTTTTTTTGTAACAATATGCAGATACAAAAGAAAAAGATATGGGAATCGGTGCAGCCTCATCTTAAAACAGATGGTTCTTGTACTGCGATGCTAGGCGAGCATGTTATGCGTACATCTGCAGGTTCAGTAACATGTCAGTCTTTGCAGAATGCAAATATCGCCTGACCTACACTCAGATTCTCACTTTACACATTAGAATAAGCACTACCCATCCGTATGCAATTCTTCTTTTTTAGCTCATACATGAACATTTGTTCTATGTGTACTTTTTTTTTTTAAAAATAATTTTAAATTGTTTTTAAGTAGTTTCGTTTGGAAATAATGATTTCACCGTAGCATAAATATCTTGTCGTGGCGGTAAATGATTTTACACTGATTACCTATGGAATGAAAATATAAATTTATTTTACACACATTCAATCATATATTGTCGTGTAGATATTTTAGTACATAAAACAAGAGATGGATAGACAAACACATGTATATCTTAAACTACTGCCTTTGCTGAATCTTCCTCCTTTGGCCATGATTTATTCCTTGGCGGTGTTGTAGCCTCAATAACATTTTGTCAATAATTTGATCCACAAAGTCAAAATAGGCATCACTCCAGGATCTCTTCATTGCTAAAACAAAATAAGGAACTAGAATGCCTGTTGCAAACCCCAAACCAAGACTCAATAAAAACCAGTTATCATACATTTCATCGTTTTCAGAGTCATGACTAAGGTCATCATGACCTGAGCACTTCACCGGAAGTGGAGGACCACAAAGACTTGGATTCCCAGTAAAAGCTGATGCATCAAAGGTTGTCATTTGGCCTGTGTAAGGAATGGCACCCAGAAGGTTGTTGTGGGACAAGTTTAGGCCCCCCAAAAATGACAAGGAAGGCAAACTTAAAGGAATCTTACCAGAAAGTCGGTTGCTCGAGAGATCAAGAGATTCTAGTTGATGCAGATTTGACATGGTTTCAGGAATTTTGCCAGTTATATGGTTTCCTGACAAGTTGAGAATCATCAAACCAGATAGTTTTGTTATTTCCTTGGGAATATTTCCAATGAAGTTGTTATGAGAAAGGTCTATGCCAGTAACAAGGGAAAGAGTCTTGGTATACTCTACTCTTCGGTCTTTTATATACACATTCAAACTTTCTTTGTAGTAGTGATCTTCAGAATCTCCATACAGTAAGTATTTATTTTTCTTCTGTGCTTGGGCTATAGCTTTCAAATCACCGAAGCTTGTTGGAATACTTCCAGTGAAGTCATTTTTGGAGAGGTCGATAACTTGCAGTGAGCCTAGTTTTGAAAGATTAGGTGGCAATTCACCGGAAAATTCATTAGACCTCAAAACAAGAATTCTTAGAAATGGAAAACCTTCCCCAAACCAAGTTGGAATAATACCAGACAGTCCATTGTTTCCAAGATCCATAGTTTCTAACATTGACAAATTTCTTAAAGATGACGGCAAATCCCCCGAAAAGTGATTGTCATTAAGGTGTAGTGATCTGAGTAGTTTTAACTCACCCAAGGAATCTGGAATTGTCCCAAACAGACTATTATTCCCAAGGTCTAGTACATCCAGTATATAGCAATTTGCAAAGCTGGCAGGGATCCTTCCGGTTAAGTAGTTGCCTGAAAGATTTATCACAGTACAAATTGACATTTCTCCTAGAGACAATGGTATTTCTCCATGGAGTTGATTATGAGAAAGAGATAAAAATCCCACATGATTCATGTATTGACATATGTTCAATGGGATTGTACCAAAAAAGCGATTGTGTGAGAGATCTAGCAGCGCGACTCCAGGTTTTATAACAGGAATCGGTCCATCAAGAAGATTAAAGCTTAGATCAACTCCATCAGAATCAGATCCCACATGCATTGGATTTGGAAGCCAACCCTGTAACTCATTATGTGACATGTTTAAAAATTCTGAGCCGGAGGAAATATCCCAAAACCAGTTTGGTATAAAACCAACAATGCTAGCATTTGAAAAGTCTAAATAAAGGACCTTATTTTGTGATTTAAGCCAAGGTGGAAAAGAGGGTCCCAAAACACATGAACCCATAAGAAGAAGCGATATTTGGAATGGCGGTATCCAATTGGCACTGACATTCATAGTGAGTGAATTGGAAGATAGGATCACAATCTCCAATTTTGTCAACCTTGAAAAATGGTCTTCAGTTACCATTCCTGTCAATTGATTGAAAGAAACATCTAATTGTGACAACTTAGAAAGTTGTCCTATACTATATGGTAGAGTACCATTTAATTTATTCCCTGTAAGTATCAAGTGAGTGAGATTTGGCAGTAACCCTATAGAGACTGGAATTGGACCTTCAAGGAAATTATGTGCAAGAGTGATAACAACTAGATTGTCTAGCTCAACTAACCAATCTGGGATTTTACCATACAACTGGTTGTTTTCCATGATAAAATACATCAAATTAGGAAGAGGTTTTTGAGATGGACATTCATCTATTCCTTGAAGAAACTCAGGTAGAGTTCCTGTCAAATTGTTTGTTGATAAACCAAAAAAATTTAACCTACAGAGTTTACCAATGGAACTAGGAATACCACCCTCAATAGAATTGTAACTGAGGTCAAGGTAAGTGAGAGAAGTCAAGTTTCCAAAGGATGAAGGAAGTGTCCCATGTAGTTTATTTCCTGACAAACCAAGCATTTGTATCTTTCTCCATCCTCTCATGAAGAGTTGAGAACAATTGGCTGTGAGATTTCCATTACCCCCTAAACTCAAAAACTTTAAGTTTGGTAGGTCTCTTAAACCAAGTGGTATTTTTCCATACAAACCACCCCTGCTTATGTCAATATGTGTTAGGGTGCTAATATTTACAACCCAATCAGGTATCTTTGAAACAAAGTTATTAGAACTAAGATCTAAAACAGCAAGTGAAGTAAAATTGAGAGATGTGGGGGATGGAATATGACCAAAAAGTTTGCAAGAAGATAGATGCAATTTCATTAAAGAAGGTAGCTGGTGCAGTGCACTAATCCAATCTGTTCTTGCTACCGATGAAAGGTCGACTCCATCCATGGCAAGATGTTTCAAAGAGACAAGGCCAGCCAACCAGTGTAGATTTTCAACATGCAATCTAAAAGTACTGAGATCAAGAGATTGCAAGTGAGAAAGATTTCCCAAATGGGGTGGAATTAAACCAGCAAAGCCAGCATCTGAAAGGTTCAGATATTGCAAATTTACTAATGATCCTAAAAACTTAGGTATTGGTATTGCTCTGAATGTGTTGAAGCTCAAGTCTAAATGCCTTAGTGATTTGAGTTTCATCAAAGATGGTCTTAGCTCACCGCGTAGGTTCCACATTTCATACTTCTTAGGAGATGAATGATATGGTTTTCGATACGGGTTATGGAGATCAATTGCAACGACCGCACCTGTGATGTTATCGCAGCATATTCCATGCCATTGACAACAATTGTTGTTTCTCCACGACGCGAGACGGTTGTGAGAATCCTCAATCCCATTTTTAAAGTCTATAAGAGCTTCCTGATCAGAAGCCAAGCATTGAATAGCTTGAGTATTGCTGTTAACAGAAATTGCAACTAACAAGCCATAAACTAGTAATATTAACATCCCAACTTGAGACATGTTTCCCATTGAAATTTCTCTCATCCTCTGGCGGTAAACTGATAATTATATGTCAATTATGAAAACCTTGGTCACAATCAGAACCTAGTTTTTCATGCCTATTTATTTTTTGTGTGAAAGGAAATTTGTATTATATTAATAAGAAAAAGGGGCCAACATTTGATCTTTTTTGACCCCTCATGACAACTTGCTTTTTTGTTTTGTTTCCATGCAAGGGGTCACAATCCAAACTATAATAAACGTTCAAAGATATTACAAATGAATATATTAAAAATAACTAGTACAGACCAACATATTAAAAAACAGAATCAAATTATGTGTAGTTTGCCTTTTCCTTGCGAGTATATTTGTTTGGAAGTATGCATTCTGTTACTTTCTGTCCCGAAACATATTTTGACTATTGTTTGTATATTCAAAATAATAAATCTTGAGCAACCTGCAAACATTCAAGTAACATTTAGTCCAAAGCTCAAATCCTTCAAAAAAATTAAAAACTAAAGCATATTCATAAGATCTTAGAATGCAACTTAGGAGGCATCAAAATAAAGATATTAGAATGAACTTAGAATACATTAAGGAACATATGAACAAATCAATGTTGCTTGTTCTTGATTCGATAAAGAAAAATAAAATTGACACAGCTTATGCAGAATGGATTTCAAATAAATTTGAATAACTTTTTAACACTCATAAACAATTATTTAAACATCAAGTGGTTGGAGATTAATATGAGATACAACATGCATAATGTTCATGTGGTGCCAAGTTACCCTATAAGTTACCCTACAACAGTCTCTAAACACACCAAACTAGCCCTAACCTAGTCATTTCTAAGAATGCACAAAGCATGAATTTTTAAATTGAAAAGCAAGAAATAGGAAAGGGGATCAAACCTGTTAACTAAGTTATAGATGATGCAAGTGCAAGGTGAAATTGTATGATAGTGATGAATGCTTGACTTGAATTGACTAGGAATGATTTATTTTTGTTTTAGGGAGATGTGTGTGAGAGAATTGTTTGAGAGAACAAGAAAGAGAGTGGAAGTGTTGTGAAACCGTGAAAAGTGAAAGTGAGTGGGTCAGAGTGGTTAAGAGAAGTTAATGTATTGGGAACCATTATTTTTTTTCTCTGCCAACGCTCAGTACGCTTAAGCGTACCATGGTCGCTTAAGCGTACAGACCACAATTTCCTCATATTTGCTTCATTTTTTACTTTTCAATGTTCATGTTATAATCCTACATGCAAATAAACATAAAAAATAACTTACAAAACTGGGTTGCCTCCCAGCAAGCGCTTGTTTCACATCATAAGCTCGACGCCTTTTTCATGCTATTTTGGATTAGGTTGAGTGTTGGCGATGAATGCTCCTCCTTGTTGGGTGACTTGAGCTAATGTTTGAGCCATTTGCCCCATTTGTGTCTCAAGACCCTTGATGGACGCATCGGTATTCTTTTGATTGGCCATAGACATTTGCATGAATTGGTTCAAAGTTTCATCCGTGCTTTGAGGGCGATTTTGTGGCGGAGGTTGATAGTAGTTGGGCGGTGGTGAATAGTAGCAGTTAGGTGGTGCTCTCCATGGTTGACCATATTGGTTCCCTCTAGGAAAGTTGTTGTTGTTACCTGGATATCTCCCTTGATTGGAATTACCCTGATATTGGCCTTGATTGGGATTTCCCGGACGTTGACCTTGGTTGGCGCTACCGGCTTGTTGATTTGGGTTTTGTTGGTTTCCCACAAAGTTCACCTCTTCTTCGCATGGTGGGGGGCAACACCCGGTGGGATGGTCATCGAAACACAACTCACAAACGTTTACTTGTGAAAAACCTCCTTCTTTTTGGAATTGCTCTAGGATTTGCTTGGGCATGTCTTTCATACCTTTTTGCAACGCCTCTATTTGTTGAGTGAGGAGCTTGTTTTGTGCCAACAACGCATCACTAGACTCCAATTCAAGAATACCGACTTTCCTTTGTGAAGGGCTTCGGTTATGAGATGTTTTAAGGTCGGTGAGTGCCATTTGGTCAATAATCTTCACGGCTTCGAATGGAGTTTTCAACATTAAACCGCCACCGGCGGATGCATCTAACAAAACTTTGGTTTCATTTTTAAGTCCTTAGCGGAAGAGGTGGATTTGCATTTGATTGTCAAAACCATGTTTTGGACAATTTCTCAACAAAGACTTGTAACGATCCCAAGCTTCACAAAGTGATTCATTGGCACCTTGATTAAATGTTGTAACTGCAGTTTTAGCTTCCAAGAGCCTATCCTCCGGGAAAAACTTTTCTTGAAAAGCTTTCTCCAAGGCATTCCAATCGGTCATCACATCGGTTGATTGGTCCAAGTACCATTCTTTAGCTTTCCCAATCAACGAATGAGGGAACAATCTTGCAAACACAGTCTCTTCCTCATCCGCACTAGCTCCAAGTGTACCGGCTAAACCATAGAAAGTTGTGAGATGTTTATAGGGGTCCTCATGATCAAGACCGGAAAATGGATGATGAATCACCAATTGAATCGTTCCCGATTTCATCTCAATTTGCTTTTTATTTTGCCTTCCAATCCGGGCAAGTCTTCTTGGACTAGTCCAACACGGTAGTGCATTTTGAAGTTCTTCATCTTCGAGTTCCATGACTACAACTCTTTCACTTCCCGGAGATAATGGTGCGGAAGAGTGTGGAGATCCCCTAGGAGATTCCCTAGGAATAGAACTGGAAGTAGTGGGAATAGAAACGGAAAATCCCGCTTGTTGAGCCAGTCTAGCTAGTCTCTTTTCTTCCCTTGCTTTAGCGTTATTTCTACGAGCTGTTTTCTCTATTTCTAGATCAAACTGTAATTGTTCTTTGAAACGGTACCTCGCATAAACAAAGTCTAAAGACTATACCAAGTGGTTAGCAACAAAGAGGATAATGAATGATATATGTGTATGTATATGTACAAAAAAGAATTTTGTGCAAAATTGCTTAAAATGACAAAATTGTTTCAATACTTATGATATTATCTCGCTACTCCCCGGCAGCGGCGCCATTTTGATGTAAGATTTTTACATGTCATAAAACTATTTACACGTAAGTATAATAGGATCGTTTCCACAAGGAGTTGCGTATATCTTAAGCATTTTAACGTCATTTTTCATATTAAGTGCTTGGGTATAAATTGTTTGTTTGTGTAAAACTATTGTTCTATTCGACATAAAAGTAAAACAAGAAGAGACAGGGCTATTTCGCCTGGGGTCAGAGACATCAACCAAGCGTAACAGCTGCAATCTCTCGATCAAATAACGGATTCTACCTTTTTAAACGATATTATCACAATCACTCGACAATATCATTCGTGTCCAAATGATATCGTTATT
>Ga0228710_1012340_pt1 | contig 10624 bp, 7 predicted proteins | sample MedpolnodulmetaG_FD_177995 | JGI IMG/M metagenome (GOLD analysis project Ga0228710, IMG submission 177995) | Root nodule microbial communities from Medicago polymorpha collected in Santa Monica, California, United States - pink nodules | ecosystem: Host-associated > Plants > Roots > Nodule... | reverse complement strand
GTAAACTAGTTCTTAAATCTTGATCATGTTTTTTTTTTGTTTTTTATGAGGGATTTATTATGTTGTTTATCCTTTATAAATTGTTTGTCTCGGTTTAAATTGTATTATTTTGTTGTTTGGGTGTTAAATTGTGTAAATTCGTAGAACATATGGATGTACTAGTATCTCTGTGTGAAATAAGCTTTGCTCAAATTTTGTCTCAAAGATTAGTTCAGAGTTACAAGCTTACATACATAATACAAATGGAATCATAATGATAATTCAAAGTTTAAGGGTGAGATAATTTTCCAATTAATCACAATTTCAATACACCTTTTTACTTTTACAGTTCCTTCACTTTTTGTCTCAATTGATTATCTAGATAGCCTGGTTTAGTTTCGTAACACTTAAAATGTTGTCAACTACGTTTGTAAATATTAGATAAAATTTTTGTCGAAAAAAAATGTTAGATACGTTTCTTGTCTCAATTGATTATCATTTGTCTCGATTGATTATCCTGATAGCCGAGGTTAATCTTGAATTCTGAAGTTTCTAACATTTTTTACGTAAATGTGTTTATCTGGTTCATGTAGTTCAAGTAAATGATAATCTTGAATTCGAAAATCCTAAAATGCAAGAGTTTCTAACATTTTTTAGGTAGAATTCTGAAGTTCATGTAGTTTATCGGGTTAGAAAATAGTGATACCTAATTAATAAAAAGAACAATTGTCAACTAAAACTATTTTTTTTTTTCTTTTCTTTCTGATAGTACATATTTTCATCGAGGCATAATTGAGTTTAAAGAAACAATATTCGAGTCTTAAATATCAAACTTAATAGTATGCGAGAGAGTTTCAAACTTATAAGAAGAAATATAAAATATAAAATGAATACAGCTATTAATCGTTGTTAGTACATTTTTGTATGAACTTATCAAAGTATAGTTTAAGATTTTTCTTTTTTGAGAGATATAGTTTATGATATGTCTACAATAAATTTATTTTATAAACTCTTCAAATAATTTATGGAAAACAACCCCTCTTCATTTTTTTTTTATAGAAACAACTCATTTGGAGTAGGTCTAGTTGTTGGCTTAAAATCTTGAAGTGTATTTTTCTCAGGATCTCATGTTTGATTTTCCCTAATGTCAATTGCTGACTTTAGATGGGTCACTGCAAGTGGACGGTGGGATTGGTCCCTCAAATTAGTTGAATCTTGGATTGTATATCAAGTTTTAAAAAAAAATATTTATGGAAACAACTACTATACAGATTTCAAAAAAAAAAAAAACTATAATTTATGGAGACTATTTCTCAAGCAACAATCTTACTCATTAAAAAAGTTAAAACCAAGAATCAAATAATGAAACTGAACAATGAGCATTTATTATATTACGTTGCTTCAATTGTTAATCAAAATAAAAAATTTGCAATGAGTATTTATTTTTTCAAATTCGATGTATTAGGTTTAATGCACTTTAATTCATTTTGACTTGTCGAAAAAATGTTTGAGTATTTAAGTTGGGAAAAATGAAATCCAATGAATCTTCTAAACCAACTTGAATGTCGAGCAATTTTTTATTTTTCATTATAAATTATAAATTTAGTAGAAAATGAGAAATTGTGAGAGCTAAAGTTCTATGGTTAGTTTCATAAACTACAATAATTTTTTTACAGTGTATATATTGTGAAACAAGACATTAATTCTACTATTTGTAATTAGAAATTGAAACATCACTAATTAAAAATAAAAATAACGAATCTGTAAACAACATCCAAAATTAATATCTATTTAAAATAAATCAGTAGTTCATGAGATTATATGTTGTTTGATATATATTTATCCCGTTTGGATTGAGCTTATGCAAGTGAACAAGCTTTTATATTAATTCATAAGTTATCACTAATGAAAAATTTATTTTTATAAGTTGTTTTTTCATAAACTACCTTAACAAGCTCGTGAGTAATAAATAAAAACTTATTTCTTTGCATAAAATGTTTTACATAAGCTCAATCCAAATGGACCTTAGTAGTTCATGATATGGTGTTTTGGTGTTTTTTTTCTTCTTGGTTGTGCTCTAGTCTCGGTCCCTTTGTAATATGTTTTTGGTTTTTGTTTTTTTAATAAACTAAAATGGGATATATTAACATCAATGATTCACCCCGCACAAGGTGTGCAAAGGGCAAATCACCCAAAAGTATTTACAAGAGTAAGGTGACTGCAACAAGCAGCCACCTAGTTCTTAGGCGTGTTTTACACCTAGTTCTGCTTAATAAAATTTAGCTATTAAAAAAAATCATAATTTTATTATATATTTTCTCTAATTTTTATCTTTCATTCAATTTTTTTTTATACCTTTACTTATTTTCATTTTAAATCTGATGACTATCCCAAACATGATCATTCATTTTTTTAAAAAGTTTAAATATTTGTTTTCTCCTGCAAATATATCATTGTTTTCATTTTAGTCTTTGTAAATACATATATTTTTTGTTTTTAATCTTTGCAAAATTTATTCATATTGAATTTGGTCTTATAATATATAGAATATTTAATTTTTTTTGTCAAGAAGATAATATTTAATTTTAACTTCTCAAAATAAGACTAAAATAAATACTAATGTGATCAATTACAATATAAACTAATTTGTATGATTAAATTTGAATGGACTGAAATCAACCAGATATATTAATAGGGTTTAAAAAGTATATTTACTAGTACTAAAAACATAATTAAACATTTAAAAATCTAAATCTACTTTGCAAAAATATAATTATCAATGAAGGCTTGTTGAGTTGGTAAGAAGTTGATTCACATGTAAGGTAGTTGGTTCGACTCTCACTGCTGATATGAGAACTTCTTTGATGCGTGATTATTTGTAAATATCTCTGTATACGTTCTTTCGAAAATCCAACTCACTTAAACTTTTTATTTGAAGAAAAATAAAAAATAAACACATTTAAATTACTTGAATCCAATTTTTTCTCAAACTTGAAGTCTTGAACCATCTCAACTTAATTAGAGGAGTGTTATATACATTCTCTTTCAAACCTTGAACCATCTCAACTTAATTAGAGGAGTGTTATATATATTCTCTTTCTAACACTCATTATTGGATGGAGTTATCTTGTTCTCACACTTTGAAAATAGACTCAACATAAAATAATAAGACATATGGGTTTTATCAAACTAAAAAAAATATTAGTAAAAGAATGTTGTTAGCATTTCTCATTTAATTATATCTAACTAGTATATTAATGGATTACGATCCAAGACCATGAAATAATGTACCGGTCAAGTGGCGGTGGAAAAATCAAAGAAACTTTTGAATATATACTTGAAGTCTGCATCTTGTAATTTTGCTCCAATTGGCGGTATCCAACTAACGTTGTAGGGTTAGCCAGCATAAGCTTGGAAAGCACTTGTCTTAAACTAATCGCCTAACACAAATAATTTATGGACTAAAATGTAACTAATAAATAACTTAAGAGACTACATTATTAATTAAGCCTTTAATGTGTTGGGGCACTAATTCAAAACCTGCGATTTTCGACTTCTCCCAATTTAAGGTGTGTGATTTTTGTCATTAAACCATTTGAAAAAAGGAACATATACTAGTCTACTAGACATCAATATGAAGAAATTCAAAAAGAAACATCTAGGATCATTCAAAACTTCGTTGAATATTTTCTAATAAATTGTCATATTAAAGTACATCAAAGAAGTCTTTCTGGCAAAGACTTGTAGTTCTTCAAAATTCAAAGTATAAGAAAAACTTGCAGAAGAAAACTCCAAGGATGCAAGAAAACACATACCAGTTATGCATAGTTAGTTTATTTTCTTTTCTATAAATAGTAAAATCTAACTTCGTGAAAAGAAGTTCATTTATGTTCTATAAAAACTTGCTACGCCTCCGCTCTCACATGATAAATATCTTACTGATTGGTGAAACAAACGATGAATATAATTCAATTCTATTTATAATAATAATCACTTTTTTTATCCTTATTTCTTATTTTCTTTTACGTTTTGGTTTACATTTTCCTTTACTCTCGTGTTTCTTGTGTCACAAATTTAACTTTCATAGCATTAAATCTATCACCTTAAAACCTCATAAGGATCTAACTCTTTGCTCAAAAAAAAAAAGGATCCAACTCTAATCCTAGGTTGATTTTTCAAATTCAATTGGAAGAAAAAAATTTCAAATAAAATTGATTAATTCAAATTATAAGTTCAACAAAATAATATTTTGTTTAAACACAACAATAATAAAATAAAATAAGAATAAGAATAAAACTTATGTTTATATAAGTAAAAATATTTAAGTGATTTCAAATATCAAGTCTATCCGAGCATGGACAAGTCAATTCTTGTTCTCTTTCCTATAATATGTTTGATAAAGAACAAAATAATTAAATGGAGAAAAAACTATATTGATTTTACATATGCTTTATACAAGGGACATTGATAAGAGCATAAATGTGGCTTCGAGCCTTTCTATAATAGCATGGCCTTTTGTAACGCAGTTTGAGGGGAGCTTTGGACCCTTGTTTGAGATTAAATTAGCCTTGAATCTTCTGTTTTGGTGGATTATGTTTGAGATTAATTTTGATTTTACTTTGTATTTGGTTAGAAGAGGGTCTTTCTTCCATGCTTTCATTCAACCTCTTCAGAATTCATCTATCTTCTCAAGCTTCTTCATTGACCGGTTTCAATTGCTCACATCTGAAAGAAAAAAAAAAGAAAAAAAAATTGATGTGCTGATTTATTTGCCAATTTGTGATGTTTATAAAAAAACAAAAACAGAAAGACCAAAGAGATGATGAATTTGCATGAACGAAACTTGATTACATTTTAATTTTCATGCACAAACAAGTCCTTTGAACACAAACTTTTTTATTTTTTTGGTTACATTTCAACACAAACTTTGCAAGCAACATAATGAGTTGTTGCTAAATCTTATATGTATAAGTATATAAATAAATATAATAATATGCACCTTAATTAATCCACTGCCTTCTTAACTTTGGTCTTGAACAATAGAATATATAAATTTTCCATTGAAAAGTAAAGAAAACACCCCGTTGAATGTGTCACAAAAGAACCAAAACTTGGACCTACAATGCAATGCCAGGCAGGACCATAGGCTTTGTCAAACTCCTGCACATGAACACACCAGAAATATATTGTAAATAAATAAATTTATCAAAACAATGTTGTTATTTTTTTTTCCTAAATACAAAAATAATAGAAAACACTGTATATTATAAATTTTGCTGATCAGTAAGCAAATACGTACATAAATAAATATATAAATAAACCTTTTTTCTGATGTTGTGCACATGGGTTGAGACGGTAAGATTATTAATTGAATACACTTTTTTATATAATTAGTGAGTGATTAAGCAATCAATTATTAGGAGCATGGAAGAATAACACATGGGGTGTTGAAGAATTTTGTGATTGAGATTTGATCTAGACAAACCAGACAAATGAGAGAGCAAACTTAATCTACCTTATGAATGGTCAAGATCCAAAGATCTGGTCATAGGGCTGTTTGCTAGATCATCATTGATATATATAATTCATTGAATTGGACCAGTTTCAATTTTTTATCCAATAAAATAGAGACACATAATGTCAAACACATGGTTTCGTTAAGTCGGCTTTCACCTATTAAATCTTTTGTGGGGTTCATTGCATAAAGCTCAATCATCCAACAAGCAAAAATCCAAAAGAAAAACTCCAAGATAATAAAATCACATTCCCTTTAATGGCTTTTGCTTCTCAATATTCAACTAATTGTACTATCCTTCTCCATTCCCCTACAAGACAATAACCAAAGCCTTAAAAAAAGTCCACAATGATGGCAATGTGACTCGGTGTTTTACAAATCGGATCGGAGATCAAACCGATGATACCTTCAAATTATAGTTTAAGGTTGCATCATTTTGAATTTGATATTAATAAATAAATTAGATTAAAAATGGTAAATTTTTAGGTTTGATTGGAGACTGATATTGAGTAAGTAAAATTCATTCAAAATTTGATTTGATTTTTAAATTAAATAAATTAACAAAAGAAATATGATATGTCATGAAATAATTAGATAATGGGTATGCACTTAACCAAACTTCATGGTACCACTGTGCTCACTAAAAAAAATAATTGTTTTTGAAGAAGGTTAAACAAGTTAATCAAATGCCTCAATTCGATGTAGTTCGATCCGGTTCTTGCAGAGTAAGAACCGAACATGGTTGAACCAGCTGACAGACTGACGGGTCCTTGGTTCAACCATCTGTTCCGGTCCAATTCTATAAACGCGGTCAGATAAAACTATGATTGGTTTTGCTCATTAGTATTTGACTGCGATTATGTGGAATATTATAGATTACAATGTTACCATAATCATCATCTAAAATCTTGTTAACATTAAATACTAAATTAGTTTTGATGAAGTGAAATGAACAAACTAACATCTTAATTAATTTAATGGTAATAATATATGAATAGAGAGGTGAATATTAAAGCATAATTAGCATACCTTCTTAATGTTATGAGCAATGTGTTTGGAGCTTAACTCCTCAAGACTATCATATGTCCTTCTTGCACAACGAAAAACATGCACTTGCATGAAACTTGGCATGTCTGAGACCAAAACCTTCACTTGAAGTTTTTCAATAACAGAAGACAATGTTTCAATATGGGACACTGATTTTCTTGCCTCAACAAATTTACCTACCTTTTCTTCTGCTGCTAACTTTGTTTCAACATAGGACACTGATTTTCTTCCTTCTTCAACTATGATTCCTCTTGTTATTGCTGGTGATGATGATGCTTCTATGCAAGACACTGAATTTCTTCCTTCTACATACCCTCCTTTAATTGATTCTAACTCAAAGCATGATGTTGAATTCCTTGCCTGAACAAATCCTCCATTGTTCAACTCTTTTTGATTGTAACTTCTAGTTGGATTTCTTAACCTTTGCAACCAACTTCTTGAACTTGATAATTTCTTTTCTTTCTCAACACCTTGCTCTAAATCTTTCTTTCTTTGGTTTCCTGTACCAATTTTGTAAATATACATGAACCCTTTCTTGTGTTGTTTTTCTTGGTTAGCCATTTCAGAATAATTAGTACTAGATCCACTTTGGACTAATAATAAGACATTGAGAAATGTTATATACACAAAAATGTTTGGAATCACAAGAACGAGGAAGACCAATTATTAGAATAATGGTTATTGAGAAGAAGCTGACATATTAATAAAGGCAAACCCATGTGTTTTTGTTAGAGTAATGAATGAAAAATATATAACAAAACAAATGGTAGTGTTAATATAGTTATATGAGATTTGATATATTGGTTTAGTGAATAATGGTGATTGTGAAGTGGGACTAATCATTAATATGAGGGGTATATTTGTCCCCAGTGAGTTTGCTTCTAGACAGCCAACATCCACGGACCCCTACCCTTACCACCTTCTAATGTTGGGGTACCCCCCTAAAGTGGTCACAATCTATTATCGACTACTTTGTAGCTAGCTATAATTTTTTCTCATTCTATTGCAACCAAGCATGAATTAAAACTTGTAATTTACTTGATGGAAATCATTTGAGAAACTATACATTTATGAGAAACAAGTTGATTAGTTGTTAAGTTTTTTTTGTATGCTAGCACAGCATATGCAAATGTTGTGGTTGAGGTAGATTCGCCCACTCCTACCAATTATTACAATATATTTTAGTGTATTATTCTTCCGTGCAATAGTAGAGACTAATTTTTTCGAGAATCTCAAGTCCATTAAGGTCATATTTTGTTTTCAGTCATTGGTTCTTAAAGGAAAGAGATTCTAATTATTTAGAATTTAGTCCGAAAAATAAGTACAACTTGATTAATGATTATTTCAAATAAGGTTTGAATTCGAATTATTTTGAACGATTCATCCTTAACAGAACTCATTAACAACTTAAGAAAGTGCATCAAGGTCTCATTTTTCTAAATAGTGAATTTTCATAGCTGAATTAGGATCGAACTCCTTACCACGTATTAAAAGGACTTGAACCGCTTAACCGCACAATAAAATAAGTTTAATAATTAAATTATATTAATTTATAATAAAGGCATAGATGCCCAAAAAATAATTGTGAACAGTATTCCAACAGACATGATTTACATTTCACAGGTAGTTTTAAATTTCTATGCAACAACCTATATATAGATAACGTCAAAACAAAAATTGAAAATAAGTTATAAGTTAGAGTATGTGTGGACCACGAAATTGTAGGTGTAGTGTACTAGAGTATGCTACTACTGTTTAAAATAGGATTATCATTATTGTAATGACAACACAGCATTTCTATTCCCCTCTGTATATTTTGTCCTTGTTATTAATATGATATTATGGTTTATACATCAATTCCAATATCTTAAAAAGATTAGTGTTAAAATGTGAGTGGTACACCACCAGACTAAGAATACTGAATATCCAGAAGAGGGCACTGCAATTAATATGTACGTTTTGATTTTGTTCTGTGTTCAGAGTATGTCTATTGTAGACATGGTTACATTTACCCCACAACTGACTCTATTTTTGTTGCTCTGCTGCTCTATGATTTTGCTGTGTTCATCAACTATTAGTCCATAAGTAGTAGGTAAAAGCAACCAGGATTTTGTTTTTATTTTTTTATTTTTTACATAAAAAAAGTGAAATATTTGTAATGAAATTTTTAAAATGGTGGTAGATGTTTACTATTGAACCTCTCCTAATCAAACTACTATTTTAACATACTAAACTACTTATTACTCCAATGTATAGTCTTACTCCAAAAAGAAAAGGTTTTGGCATAACTTGAAAAACTAATTAATTGTTTTATTGTTAAGCTTAAGCTTTAGCATTATTAAATATAATTCTAATAAAAAATATTTCTAGATTACTTGTTCTATTTTGTTCTGATGTGCATTATTTCAAAAATATTGAAATTTTCTAGACCTACATCAAGAATAGCTACTAGAGAGAGTTGAAGAGATTGAAAAGAATGCACTATTGTAAACACAGATCAAGAAGGCCAAACACAAAAACAGTGAGTCCACATAAAGAAAATAGAACACCTCTTGCATTTAAACTTACACACCAAATAAAGAGTCTTCATAGTGGGAAATAACTGCAGCTAATATATACATGAAGTTAAGGTCAGGGATGTTTAAAAGGTTTCATAAATTGAGGGAACCACTACTGAGCAATGTCATTACTAAGCAAAACCCCACATCCTCAATGAGAATTAATTAGCATGTGAGGATTCAAGTTCTTCACATTTTTCATTCAACATAAACCACAAAAAAGAATAAGGGCTACTTAAAATTATCTAGTCTAGTCATAGTTCCTGCAACTTTGATGTCTTCATTTGTTATAATAGAGAAATGTACAAAAAACTATGACCTAGTTATTTCATAACCATTTTATGAAATTACTCAGTTTGAATGCATTACTTTAATTAAAAATGCAAGAAGCATAGGAATATTTAGAAATAAAATTGCAGCATTGGTTTGGAAATGAATGTCATATCAATTGTGGGGAATGCATGTTTGTTGAAGACAGTGATAGTTGGTATTGGATTTTAGTTCCTTGACATGGGAATAATTCCACAATATTTTGTATGGCTAACATTGTTTTATGTGGTCCGTCAAAAAAATAACATTGTCTTATGTGGAAAAATTATCTGGCCCAGAAAATAGAAAGCATACAGAAATGGCTTTGGATCATGTGCATGAACATCTTTCATTCTCTTTCATTCAACATCAATATAAATTATTAAGATGTGAAGCTTAGAAGATTTGATTTCATAGAATGAGAGAGGAAAATGAAAAAGGAAAAAAAAAATGAATTACTGAATAAACTCCAAAACTTAATGACAAATACAAAAGGAAAACCCTTATATATGAAGTGTTAATGAGAAGATATAGTAAGAGAATGAACACCTAATTATCAAGAGTAGTTATCACTAACACAAATGTGTCTTTTGGATATGCAGCATAGGAAAATGTTAACATTGGTCAAAGTTTTAAATAATCAATAGTTGTATAAATGTTTTTTTTTTTTAAGAAGTCGTATAAATGTTGTTGACCTTCTACATAGAGTTTAAAAGGTCATGCATAATAATGTCATGTCTCCTAAGTCCATGAATATTGTGTTTACGAGGATTGATTTTGCCATCCAAAAAGACCTAGCGACGCAGCTTGTTACCCGCTTGTCTTCTATTCAAGTGTAAATAATGGTTTATATATCATGGTTATATGTAAAAAGATCCAAAATAACTTATATATTTCAATGTACGAGATTTCTTAAAATAAAATAAAAAATAGTTGTATATTAGAGTGTCTTTCAGTAAACAATTTTTTAATTTTGATACCTCAAACAGCCAATGGAACTTGCAAGGGTACTAGTAGTTAGTCCAACCTTATAACAAATGAAGTTCCTATGATGTGGTTAATAGAGGGTTCATGGTAAATCTGCAATTTCATCCTTAATCATAGAGTTGACAACTATGCAGTACGTGTTACTCGATCAATAATACAATAGCATTGTTTGTAGCCTTACTTTTTTTATAAAAAAAAAAAAAAAAAAAAAAAAAAAATTTTTAATTTT
>Ga0228710_1012338_pt1 | contig 10625 bp, 10 predicted proteins | sample MedpolnodulmetaG_FD_177995 | JGI IMG/M metagenome (GOLD analysis project Ga0228710, IMG submission 177995) | Root nodule microbial communities from Medicago polymorpha collected in Santa Monica, California, United States - pink nodules | ecosystem: Host-associated > Plants > Roots > Nodule... | reverse complement strand
ATCTCGAGAATCCCTTCGTGAAACGCTCCAGCTGCTGCGACGCGCCCAGTCTGTGGCGTAATATATTGAAGACCGCACCGAAGCGCGCTGTTGGCAAGGACGGGCAAACCGGCAAGCATGTATTCGGATCGCTGGCGCCCCATCATCGACGCCGCAAACGACGCCAATCTTGGCCTGGTTCATTAATCGGTTTACCTTGGCAAATGGGACAGAGGGCGGACCGACGAAGTCAACGTTGATCTGCAAGTCACGAGCTTGCGCACGCAAAGTTTCGCTCATCTCCCCATGACCAAAGACGCACAACGCGCTATAGGAGGGCGGGAGTTTCGCCAAGGCTTCGAAAAGAATGTCGTGACGCTTGTAGCTCTGCGCGGCGGCGACATAGATGACGTCATACGGCTTCGGGCTCTGGTACGGATAAAACATACTGTCTGAAGCGAATTCCGGACCGATGGGCAGGATGGCAGTTTTCATTCCGGGATGCCGGTCGGTCACCTCGTCTGACTGCCACTTAGCTCCGGTGAGCACGAGATCGAAATGCCGGCTAATCTCAGGCGGGATACGCAACGCTGGCGCATCAATGGAATTGTAAATCAGGTAACTGCCTTTACAAGCGGCGAGTATGTCTTCGGAAACGCCAAGGCCCCATACGCAAAGAACGTCAGGCGGACCAAATGTGAGAATGTGGGCCAGCATGTCGTTTGACGCAAACGGTACTTCCGGACCATTCATCTGAAATGAACGTCGCAAGAGAGGTCGCACTTCCCCTAAATCTGTCTCCGGCGGATCGTCCCCGCGCCAATGTGTCCAAATCTCCGCAGCATCGACTATGCCCACTTTCAAGCAGGCCAGAGGAAGACGGTCAATATATCCGCCCTCTACCACAAAATCGCGATGTGCCCGTTCAACTACCTTAGGCTGTTCGCGCGCACGCTTTTCCCACTGCTTCTGGAAATACTTAACGGAGCGTATCCGGGAGGCAAATGCCCACCCGGCCTGAGAATCGCTGATGACGGCAAGGCGTCGATGTATTGGATGCGAGGTCATGCTGTAGACGGAAGAACCATGCCGTTAGTTCCTGTATGCAGGCCTTTGAGAAACTGATGCATAGTTCGATCCGCCTCGATGGTGATTTTTGCGAATTTTGACCCTTCCGACGGTAACCGCCGCCGGACCATAGCGCCGGACCGAAGCCGCACTGGCCGTCAGACAGTTCAAGCGCACTTCAAAATCGCGGCGACCGGCGACGGCTATAATTTGTCGAGAAAAGGCACGCCACGCTCAATGGCCCCAAACGGCACGGCACGCTGATAGACTATCTACGACCCCCCGCCTGTTATCAAATGGATACAGTGAACCCGCGCGGGCGCTACTGCCGTGGATCCGGGCTCCCTAATAACCAAATAATTTCGCCTTGCCGCACCCAGTCAAAGCCGCCGTCGACCTGGAAGCAACCGATCCACTATGACCGGATGGGCAACGCCCGAATGACCGCCAAACCACCCTGCGACTGCACCCAACACGAGGGCGAGGAAAGCAACCAATGCGCCGGCTGAGACAGCCGATGCGGCGGCATCGGCGGCGTCGATCGCCTCCTGCTTCGTTCGCTCAACCGCTTGGGTATACTGCTCCTCCATCTGCGTAACCTGTGTTCTCGCTTCTTCGACCGGAATGTTGCGCGCGCTAGCTAGAGCCTGTGCAGCTTTCTCCCGCGCAGCCTCTGCCTCGCTTTCGTCACCCGTCACCAAGGCCCGGATCGACGTGATTGCGGCGTTGTTGAGGGCTTCCGCATCGGTTCCAGTCGAACGAACCTGCCGTTCAATGGCGTCGAGCGGGTTTGCCTCCGCGATCATAGGCGCCGCGGTCTGCGCAACAGTCTGACCGAGCCCTCCAACCGCGCTGGCAACCCCACTGAACGCTCCCCCGACGATGCTCCCCACAGCGGTTGTCAAGAGGTAGAGAACGAGTAACGTGGTGAACGCCCATGTTGTGAGACCGTGTAGCGCTCCAGCCGTTTCATCGGTCTTTCCCGACATACGGGCGGCGATATAGCCGCCAGTGAATGCCGAAACGATCCCGGAAAGCAGATACCAGATGCCCCCGACGATCGAGAATGTGCTTGCCGCCGGGTTGTCGCCGCTCTGCGGATCAAGCGTAGCTACGCCGATCCCGACCCCCAGCATTGTCAGCAGGAGCTGAATGACAAGAGCTACGACCACACCCGCAAAGATAGCGCCCCAGGACACTTTGTTGACGAGAATGGTGTGTGCGTTCTCGACTGGCGTGATGTCCGTGCGAACGGCCTCATCTCTGGTCGAGGGCCCTTCGGAGTAATCGCTCATGTTCCCGCTCCTGTTCCAGGGGCCGATTTATCAGCCGCCGCGGATGATTTTTCCGCGATTCAAACTTCAGAGCTGAACAATCGTTCCCTAAGGCCCCGTAAGGGGCAGATTGAACTGCCTCCCACTTCGACCGAACAGTCGGCCAAGCAGAAGGGCTCAAGCACAGGCTTGAGTATAGGCTTATGTCCAACGACTCTAGACGCATTGAATTGCTGACGGGTGATGCCCGCCGCAGGCGGTGGACAACCGAGCAGAAGCTGACGATCATGGAGCAGAGTTTCGAGCCAGGCGAGACGGTATCTTCGACCGCTCGCCGCCATGGCGTTGCGCCCAATCTGCTTTACCGGTGGCGCAGGCTCTTGAGTGAGGGAGGTGCTGCCGCCGTGGATTCAGACGAGCCGGTTGCCGGCAATTCGGAAGTGAAGAAGCTTGAAGACCGCGTCCGCGAGCTGGAGCGCATGCTCGGCCGCAAGACGATGGAGATCGAAATCGTGCGCGAGGTTCTTTCCAAAGCAAGCTCAAAAAGACAGATATCGCGGCCGATCTTGTTGCCGAAGGACGGTTCCCGATGAAGACCGTCGCCAACACGCTGGGCGTCTCCCGTTCCAACCTCGTCGAGCGGTCGAAGGGCAGATCGAAGCCGCGCGGGAGTTGCCACAAGGCCGAGGATGCCGATCTTCTGCCTGCCATCCGCAGGCTGGTGGATCAAAGCCTACCTATGGCTATCGGCCGATCGCCGCGCTCCTCAATCGCGAAAGGCGAGCCGCCGATAAGCCTGTCGTCAACGCCCAGCGGGTCCATCGCATCATGGCCAACCACGCCATGCTGCTGGAAAAGCATACGGCCCTTCGCAAGGGTCGCATCCATGACGGCAAGGTCATGGTCATGTGCTCCAACCTGCGCTGGTGCTCCGATGGACTGGAGTTTGCCTGCTGGAATGGCGAGGTGATCCGTCTCGCCTTCGTCATCGACGCCTTCAACCGCGAAATCATCGCCTGGACGGCCCTCGCCAATGCAGGCATCTCCGGCTCCGACGTGCACGACATGATGTTGGAGGTAAGCGCACCGCGCGACAGTGTTCCTGTTGCTGCCGCCGGATCGGCTCTCGACCTATTCCAGATGGCTGCGTCTGCTGGTCACCCAAAGCCTGGCGGACATGGCGCGTCCGACCATCCCTGGCCTGCCTGTTCTCTATCTGCTCGACGAGTTTGCCGCCCTGGGACATCTCGCGTCGATCGAACGCGCCATGGGCCTGATGGCCGGCGATGGCGTTCAGCTCTGGCCAATCCTGCAGGACATCCATCAACTGCGCGCCACGTAAAGGTGCCGTTGAATTCGCCTGCATCGCTTTTGAATTTGGTGGGTGACGCGCTCCAGAATCCTTGTGGGATCGCCAACGATTTCAGAAGTCCGCTTCGTAACATCTTCGCAGGCGTCTGCGACCACAGCGGAAAGTTCTCCGACCCTTCTGACAGTTGATGCGCCACTCAACCCAACCTCCTCAGCTACTGCTTGCCAATCGCGTCGACCCAAGTCAGCCGCGATGAAGCGCTCGGCAATGCCTTGGGGTAGGCTCTGATCGACCTGACGGTAAACAGCAGCACACATCAAATCGTAAAGTGGCGCGATCTTCGCAGATCCCCCCGCACCGATCAGGATGGAATAGTTCTTTGCGTGCGAGTCGGAGTTGCAGATCAGCAGGTTGAAAATCACCGCATCCAGAAGCTTCACGCGCTCGCCGGGAGAAACCAGATCGCTGACGGCATCAAACATCATCTTCAACGTCACGCCGCCACCTGTCGAGGATCGCTCGTACTTCTGTAATGGAAAATGTCCTGTCAGCTGGCAAAGGTCTTCCTGGTGCAGCCTGCGGATCTCGCCCTGCGGGTCCGCGAAACGGTCATACCGCTTCACCAGCAAATAGCGCCTTTTACCGGCTACGCCGATCGAAGCTTCGGCCGCTTCCAGTCCACATGCCCGTGCAAGGGCAAGACAGAAGGCTTCGTTCTCGACGCTTCCCGCCAGACGGGCGTTATCCGGCTTGATGATATGGGTCGATGGCGTGCCGTCTACCGGTATCGAAATGGTGCCATCTCCATCGACAAAAACGGGCAGCTTCTCCTGCACACCTGCAAGCGACATTGAGACCCCTCGTTCTCCCACCAGAAAGGGTTTCGCTGGAAGCTCGTTGAGGATGCGCTCCAGCGTCACCTTGTCCGGAATGGGCTCCAGGTTGACGCCTGCCTTTCTTGGTTCGCCGATCGACAGCGCTCCCGCCGTGTCTCGGCCGATGTGGCCGAGCAGGCCCACGATGTCCTGAGGAGATACTTTCAGCCGTTGACCGATTTCTGCGAGATGCGTTTCCGGAAGCAGGTTGGCGAGCCATGGCAGCAGCCTGTCTGCACCAACCGTTCCTGAGCGCAACGGCATGGTCAGCGAAATTGGGAAAGCCGAGCGGCGCGCTTCCCAGGATCGATCGTAGTCGAGACGCCATTCCCCTTCGAAAGTCATCTCAGCGACGGGCAAAGTTTCGTAGAAGATGGTTGTCATCGACCATCCCCGAAGGTCGGCAGGAAGCCGAGATCATCGTCCAACGCAGCTGAAGGTGCTTGGGCTGTGTTAAGGTCGCCGATCTCGATACCGACTGTTCGTGCAACGATCAGAGCTTTTTCGAGCTGGCAGCTCGGTTTACCCGATTCGAGCTCGACGATGAAACGTTCACCCGTACCCGAACGGGTGGCAAGCTCTGCCTGGGCCCAGCCGAGGACTTTCCGTTTCTCCCTGACGGCAACGCCGAAATCCCGTGCGGACCTGAACATCGAGCATCTCCCAGCAACGGCTTACCGTACAGGAAGACTCGCTCGCTTTCAACGCAGAACTTACCGATCGGGAAGCTTAAACGAGTGAGGCGCACATTCTTCCAGGGAAGAACGTGCCAATGGAAAACGTCAGTCCGGTGCGGGAAATTGATTGACGCGCGTCAATGTCTAGTCGCCCGTCCGATCCATCAGCTCCTTCAAAGCCTCGGGATACGACATCCGGTTCTTTTCACAAAATTGAAGAAAGCGGTTGAAGGTCGTAACAGGCCGGCCGAATGTTGAGGTTGGCAGATGGCGCGGAAGGTTTCCGACGAGTCAGCTTCTGGATTGGTTCGCGAGGAACAAAACCGTGGCGGTCACCAATCTCGTCGACCTTGGCGTCCGGAATTCCCGGGGCGTCATCCTTGTCTGGAGTGATGTTGGCGAGCTTGCCGCCGAAACCTAGATCGATACATTCGCCCCCGGCAGCATTGTCTCCGCAATCAGCCGAGCCTTCTCAGCATCAGGCCAATCTCGTGGCGTGCGCCTCGTCCGTATGGGTGTCGCCGTCAGAACCTCAAAGGCACGAGCCTGATTCACACTGTCGCTCAAACCGCGCTACGTGGGATGGCCTACCCGCTTACCCTAGATCCTTGCTGGCGTGGATCGTAGTTTGATGAGTAAGTCTGGGCTGGGGCTCGTAGACTTGCTTCATGGTGACCGCCGTCCATCGGCCTCACGCTCTCTCTCGGCCGTTCCAATATGCGGTTAGATTAGCTGTTGAATCCCGAGAAAGCCGTAGAGCGCGATCACGAGCAGGACGAGTACCAGCAATAGAATGATCATCGTCAATCTTCTTTTGGTCATTCCGCGAGAAATAAGAGCCTACAACTCGTTTGGAATGGGACTGAAGTCTTACGCCTAACGAGTTACAGCGGGGATGGCCCTGTTGTCATCCTCCATGAGCTCTGTCGACGAGGCGGTATGGGAAATTGAAGCCGCTGCCGATGCTCATGGGCGCGGCCCACTGCGACGCCAGTGTTGCGACCTTGCTATTTGGCGTCAAAACGTTCGAGCATCTTCTTCAGCCGAAGGTTCTGTTCACGAAGCTGTTCAGCCAGTAACCGCTTAAGGCGCTTGTTGTCTGCGTCCAGCGTGGCAAGCTCGTCGACGGAGATCGGATTATCGACAGTCCCGTTCTGCGGCTTTCGAGCCTCGGTCCCAAGCTCCGAATTGTGCGCAATCGCCTGGGCGCGTGCGCGCTTTCGACGAGTGCCGGTTGTCGTTCGATGCTGGGATGCTGGTTGGCTCTCCGGCACTTGAGCCACAGCTTCGGCCGCCACCGGAAGATCGGCAGCATGCTTCAGGATTTCAGTCTCTGCACCTTCGGAAGACGGCACAACTGCGACATCGCCGCCGTCTTCGCTGGCAGAAGCCGCATTTAACGAATCAGCCAGCCCCATTTCAGCTGAGTTAGGGGTCAAGGGTGCCTCATTTGAACTGAACAGATGCGACGCCTTCTCTTCCACTTCCCGGGCCAAAGCCCTGAGATCTGTGTCTCCCCAGATTGAGTTTGCTTTGGTTTTTGGCTGTCGTCGCCCCGACTTGAATTCAACAACGAACCTTCGTTGTGGCGTCTTCATCTGCTTTTGATCCCACGAGTCGTGTAAAAATGAACGCCGATTGGCGCCGCTGCATTCCTGCTGGCGCACCAATACAGCCATTCGTAACGTGGTTCAACCGCTCGCCGACCTCGCAAGCGGGCACGCCTTTCACCCGGCAAGAACGGTGAATAGCAGAGCTTCGTCTGCCGCGGCCAGAGGCGAAAACAAGCTTTCGGCTAAAACGAAACACGCCGAGGAAACGCCGCCCGGCGGACTCCCGGTCCCGGTTAGTCCAGACCGAGCCTCTTGCGCAGCTCGGCATTTTCCGCACGCAGCTTCTCCGCCAGCAGCTTGCGGAGCCTCTGGTTTTCCTCTTCGAGCTCTACAAGAGCTGCCAGGTCATCGCCGGCCGGGAGGGGCCCAGGGTCCTTGGTGCCCTTTTGCTCGCCAGACTTCGCAGCACCTTTCCAATGATAGTAGGTTTGCTCTGATATACCGGCGCTCTTGATGGCATCCTTTAGGGTGCTGCCTTCGCTGACTTGTGTCTCGATCTGCTTGAGCTTCTCGCTTTTTTCTTGCTCGGTATACCCCCTGCGTTTAGCGGCGGGCGTCTTGGCTTGAGCTGGTTCGGCAGACGCCTTCTGAGGCCGTGGCGACATCCGCTTCTTAGTCGTTGGTGGTTTCATCTCTGTGTCCGTCACTACAGCAGCAGCAACTGGTCCCGCATTACTCTCGTCAGCCATCAGCAATTCCTTCCTTTAGTACATCGCCTGTTTTCGGCTGAGTGCTCCACAGAGTCAACACAACGATCAGAGTCCTGCTTTACAGATAGTTGATGTTTGACTTGTGCGTAGAGGCCGTCCTGAGGCGCAGCACCGGCACGACAATATACGCTCGAATCTATTCCAACAATGGCCGGCGGCTCAACAGGCTCTCGAACTGATGCAATTAAATGGCGGCGGGGGCTTTGGCGCCGAGCAAGGACGGCGCAAGTTTGCACTTATCGGGAGCGACGCCAAGCTCAGGAAACTTCAAATCGCTCAAGCATCTTCTTAAGCTGAACGTTCTGCAGATGAAGCTTTTGGGCGAGCTGGATCCTCAGAATTTTGATTTCTTCGTCGAGACTTGCCACTTCATCGAAAAACAAGTCACTCGAAGACGAGGGTGGCAAGCTTTGATGATACTTTGGAGCGACAGCGCGCTGCTTAGCCACGTTGAAGTTGCCTCTCTTCCCACGGTCTCGACGCTTGGTCTGCTGCTTGCTCTCCAACTTCGTGCGTGCAGCGCTTTGCGGAACCAACAAATTCGCTTCGGCACCCAAATGGTTAGCTTCATAGGGCCCCGGTGTTTGAGCCTCTTCAGCATCGATTGGCGGTTCCTGTGAGACAACGTCATCGCCTATTGTCTTATCCGAATGCCCGAATGCGACCGACCCTTGATCAATCGAGACGTCCTCCTCGCGAGCAGGTGGGCTGGCAGCGATCGTCGAATTGTGCGGAAGTGCGGACGTATGCTCCACTTCGCCCCCGTGAGCCTTGGGATCAGCGTCATTCCCAAGCGAACTCTCTTGCGCTTTCAACGATGGTCGACGCGACGTCAATTGCGCGAGGAACTTCCACGGTGCTTTCATAGTGTTCCTATCTTCAGGCAGCCGGACCCGGCTCCCAGTCCTCGAGTTCGGTGCACCAGCGGGTGCGGATCATGCGTCAGGATAGAAACCCAGTCAGACCCTGGCAATGAGAATGAGGTCGGTTGTGTAGGACACACCCGGAATTCCGTCAGAAACAACCGTCCGCGCCTTCCTTGCGGCCGAAATACCTGCACATCGACCAAACTGGGCTGAGCGGCAGCAAGCAAAGGAGACGATTTTGAGCAAATCGGTTTCGAGCAATGCGGAGCGGAAGCTGGAGCTGACAAGCCGGATCGTCGCAGCCTCTCTAAGTCGCAATGCGGTTCCTGTCGGCGATTTGCCGAATCCTATCCAGCAGATCTTTTCCTCTCTGAGCGGACCATCTCCGCGACATCAGGCTGAGCCGGCCGTTGGAGAACAGCGCCCGCCGTTCCGATCAAGAAGTCCGTGACAGTCGATTTCATCATCTGCCTAGAGGATGGTGAAAAGTTCAAGTCCCTGAGGCGCCACCTGATGGACAGTACGGCCTCACTGCGGAGCAATACCGGGAGAAGTGGGGCCTCCCAGATGACTACTGCATGATTGCTCCTAGCTATGCTCGACAACGAATCTGTCAATCTGGCCATACTGGCCTGTATTCACCTCTTGCGACCTTGCCAAGGGCACCTTTCTTAACCTCTGCAGACTATTTTCCTACACGTGTCCGCAAAGAAAACGGGGTTTAGGGCGTCCACCGATGATGACCGTAATGAGCTGCATTACAAACGAACACAACCTGCTATTGGTCTCCGTGGCGGCGCTAATTTGTCTTTTTGGCTCGGCAATTACTCTGAGACTGCTGAACCGGGCGGTAAGCGCCTCTGGTGGGCAGAGGTTCGGCTGGCAGTTTCTAGCGGCGGTCGGTGGCGGTGGCGGCGTTTGGACAACCCACTTCGTCGCCGTGCTGGCATACGAACCTTCCGCGCCCGTTTCATTCGATCCAGTTCTGACTTTGCTGTCATTGGTGATCGCCATGGGTGGCCTCGTTGCCAGTTTTTCCGTCAGTGGCATAAGAGCGAACCGCATGTTCGCCCCGCTTGGAGGCGCTGTGGTCGGGCTGTCGTATTCAGCAATGCACTACACCGGAATGTTCGCCTATAGTGTCATGGGGTTGGTTGAATGGCAGCTTGGTTACGTCGTCGCTTCGATACTGCTCCCGGTGCTATGTTCAGCAGTGGCGGTAGCCCTGGTGTCGCGGCCGGATCTGCGGGCGCAACGTTTCTGGATGGCCGTGACGCTCTTTGTCATGGGCATCGTGGGTCTGCATTTTACCGGTATGGCGGCGTATCGTATCACGCCCCTGACAAGCAATTTTACTGAGGTCGACCCGGCCGCCGCTCTCGCCCTCGGCCTCGCTATTGCGATTGTGGCTCTGATCGTCGTCGGTGCAGGTATGGCGAGCTATCTAATCGACACCGATGTTCGCGCACACTCGCAGCAACAGCTTCGTTACATGGCCGCCCACGACGCACTCACCGGTCTGCCCAATCGCATCAGCTTTACAGACCGGCTGATTGACGTTCTTCATGAAGCTCGAGGGTCCGGCCGCAAGTTCGCCGTCATTGGCATCGACCTCAATCGCTTTAAGGAAATCAACGACACGCTCGGGCACAGCGCGGGCGATGAAGCGCTTCGCATCGTCTCGCGTCGCATGGCGCAATCCCTCGATAGCGACGAGTTTGTGGCGCGCTTGGGCGGCGACGAGTTCGCAGCAGTGAAAACATGTGGAACAAAGAAAGAAGTCTCCGCATTTGCCGACCGGCTTGCGGAGATTTTCGACCGGCCCATCCGTGTTGGCAACATAGAGGTGACGGTAGGTGCAAGCATGGGAGCTGCCATCTGGCCGGACGATGCCGAAGCTCCCGACGAGCTGGTCAACAATGCTGATCTCGCTATGTACCACGCAAAGCACGCCTTTCTGGACGTGCCATGCTTCTATGACTCGGGGATCGGCGCATCCGTGCGCAAACGACGGCAGCTGGGCGAGGCACTGCGGCACGCGCTGGAGCAGGACGAGCTCGCCATTCACTACCAGGTGCAGAAGTCCCTCTCAACCGGCGAAGTCCAGGGCTATGAAGCGCTTTTGCGCTGGACCCATCCGCAGCTCGGGCCTATTTCGCCATCCGAGTTCATTCCGATTGCCGAGGAGAATGGATTGGTTCGGTCCCTCGGGGTCTGGGTACTTCGCCGGGCCTGCATGGACGCTGTCACG
>Ga0228710_1012336_pt1 | contig 10627 bp, 7 predicted proteins | sample MedpolnodulmetaG_FD_177995 | JGI IMG/M metagenome (GOLD analysis project Ga0228710, IMG submission 177995) | Root nodule microbial communities from Medicago polymorpha collected in Santa Monica, California, United States - pink nodules | ecosystem: Host-associated > Plants > Roots > Nodule... | reverse complement strand
ACAATTGTCATGTTTTTTTTTTTTTTTTTGAGTTTTCTGGATGTGAGAATGAAGATGATACCCAATTGGTGGATATTTTTGTTTTAGATTGAAGAAAACTGGTCGATTTTTGGGGAAGATGATCGAACGGTGCAACGATTGATTGATTACATATCAAATGCCACATAAATTAACATTGTTTATGTGAATATGGATGAAACTTGCACTAAAAATAATCAGTTAAAAACTTTGGAGGTTTGGTAGATCAATTAATTTAAGCTAAGAGTCGAAAGAGTTGGAGAAGTTGAACTATTTTGTAACCTTGTTTTGTCTCCTTTGGCACTCCTTGTGCTAGGGACCAAAATTTTTTGTTAATATATCTCATTTTAGCTTGTTTAAAAAAAAAAAAGAGTTGGAGAAGTTAAATAATCAAATTCAAAGCCGGATGAATGAAAAAACTACTAACATAACTTATGATAACACTTATCTATAAAAAGAAGTTCAAAACTCTTCCATTACAAACTAACGATTTTAAAAATCCTATAATATATATTTTTTTTGTTGAACAAAATCCTATAATAGTTTTTCAAGTCCACAGAAATATTTAAACTTTTTAAATAGTATTTTTCTGTTACAAGATTTTATTTACATAGATGAATAACCTCTAATGTAGTTATTAAACCTTAATTATAAAAACCTAGTTAGTAATGATACTTACTATTGCTTGCTAATTTGATCATGATATCAGGGAAAAAGGAAATATACACCACTAGAGCAACCAACTGCACAACAAGTGTTGATTGAAAAAGTGTCTGCAGGTCCCACAACTTTGTTTATGATGGGAGCTCATACAAATGTTGCAATATTCCTAATGAATAATCCACACCTGAAGAAAAATGTGGAACAAATTTATATAATGGGTGGAGGTGTAAGGTCAAGCAACCCTACTGGTTGTTGCCCAAAAAATGCTTCATCTACCTGTGTGCCTCGACAGTGTGGTGACCATGGAAATATGTTTACAGATTATAATACTAACCCTTATGCAGAATTCAATATCTTTGGAGACCCTTTTGCAGCTTACCAGGTCATACACATTCTTTTCAATACTACTCCATTCTTGTTTTCATTTCTTTAAGGTACTCCTATATGACTTAAGTTTCAACGTTCATATTTATGTAAGTAATGACAAAAGCCAAATTTTACAGATGCTTATATCCTGTTTATTAGTGTTTTCGTTAAGAAAATCTTTAATATTTTCTTAAATAATTAAAATAATGAATTTTTTTTTATTTAAAAAAAAGACATGTTTAAATTATTATAAGAAATTTAAAAAGTTACTGAAAGTCTGAAATCTTTTCATACAACTTTTTTATCTAAGCACATTACCATGTATCTAAGAGAAATATACATGGGTAAACCCACTGGTATTGACTTGAGACCTTGATGTGTGCTTCTCTCGAGGTTTTAAGTTCGATTCTGCTCGGTGTTAATTTCGATGAGTTAGTTTGGCTTCTTTAAAAAAAGAAATATACATGGATAGCTATGTTTGTGACAAAAAGTAGATATCGTTTTATATAGGTGATTCATTCTGGAATTCCAGTCACCCTAGTTCCTCTTGATGCATCAAACACAATCCCCATCACTGAACAATTCTTTGATGCATTTGAAAAGAGTCAAGACACACATGAAGCACAATACTGTTTCAAATCCTTGAAAATATCTCGTGATACTTGGTTCGACAACGAATTCTATTCGGTAATCTCTTTTAATGAGTTTATAATGTCATTATATTGCGTTACTTCTTAAATATGCATCAAACATGAAACACGTAAATTTACCTGAATCATGTTTGATGGAGTATAAAAGATCTGATATTAAAAAATGACTCATTGTTTACAGAGTTATTTTATGTGGGACTCTTTTATGACTGGTGTGGCTATCTCAATCATGAGTAAACCCAATAATCACAAAGGAGATAATGAATTTGCTGAAATGGAGTATATGAACATAACTGTAATTACTTCAAATAAACCATATGGAATATCTGATGGCTCCAATCCATTATTTAATGGCCTAAAAGTTCCCAAGTTCAATCTTGAAAAAGGTGGTGTCCACAGTGGTCATATTCAACAAGGACTCAGAGATCCTCTTTGCTTCGTGGAGAATGGCAAAGGAAAATGTCAGGTAGTTGTTTGTACTTTTAGGTTGTCAACTCAATTTGCTACTCATCTGACACATTGGGAATGTTACTAACATGTGTTGTAATACAACTTGTGTTTTATAGGATGGTTACACAAAAGAGGAAGGTGGTCCAGGCTCAGTGAGGGTACTTGTTGCTACAAAAGCAAAGCCTAACCGAGATGTTGGTAGTTCACTTGACAGGGAATATTTCATAAAATTCTTAGATGTATGTTTGATAATGGAATTATTTATGATATGGCTTTGATTGGATTCTTAAAAAGACAAATGAATGTGAATTTGATTTTCATTTTTTTGTTGGTTAAAAGGTTCTAAAGCAACCACGACAAGCAGGGAGATACAACTTTACTACTCAGTTTCCCTACTACAAAGAAGTAACTTACAAGCCAAACTTTCAAAATAAAAAATTGGGAAAACCTGTTGTTTTTGACATGGACATGAGTGCAGGAGATTTTCTAGCTCTATTTTACCTCCTTAAAGTGCCTGTTCAAGTAATCGATCTTAAGGTATTCTTATTTTTCTTTCCTAATTGTTTCTTTCAACTATGTTTAGTATTAAATAAAATCAAATATTGACACTCCAAATTGAAAAAAGGTTCACAATTCCAAAAAACTACGGATAAATTAAGCTCAATAAGGAAGTGCATGTTTGCATGAGTGAAGGGATTGAAAAATCACGGCAAGCCACCATGATTTTGTGAAGCTACAAAGAGTAGCTTTTGCCAAAATCATAGTGATTCACGGTGATTTTGTCTATTCCAGTGTTCTCCCAAACATGCACGGAATTATATTCTTTACTACCCCAGCACCTAAAATATAAATAAAAAACACATGTTTTCCTCTGTTGAATTATTTGCATTTGAATTATAGAATTGTAGAGACATAGTAATGTAGTAAACTTTAATTTGGGTTACCTTGTAACTTTGGTTTTAGGCAATCATTGTGAGTCCTACTGGATGGGCAAATGCAGCAACAATAGACATAATTTATGACATACTTCACATGATGGGTCGTGATGATATACCAGTTGGTCTAGGAGACGTTTTCGCAATGAATCAGAGAGATCCAATATTTGGAGCCGTTGGAGGCTGCAAGTATGTTAAAGCCATTCCTCATGGGAATGGAGGTTACATCGATTCCGACACTCTTTATGGTCTTGCTCGTTATCTGCCACGGAGCCCAAGAAGGTGCTTTTTAGTAGTAACTTCCATGCCTTAGTATTGTTTTCATCTAGCATTATGATGTATCATAAGTTTCTATTTCTAGACCTAAACGTCCCCACGGCTGCTGCACTGTGCAACGGCCGCAGGGTCTTTATCTGTAACTTTGAAATTGAATCTCTTACAATCGCTGCTGCATGGGGCAGTGACTTCAGAGATCAGTAATTGTATTCTCTATCTTCAATTCATTGGCTCTGCATCATGATGCACAGTGCAGTCACTCCAGACAATTCAAAAAAACTCCATGGGTTTGTTAACAGCAAAATACTAATACACTAAATTATTTCAGGTATACAGGAGAAAACTCTGTGAAGTTTGGAGCCCCACGGGATACGGATCACCCTGAACTTAGACAGCCACTAGCAATGGAAGTTTGGGAGTCTGTATTGCAAACAATGAAACCGGGGTCCAATATTACTGTACTAACCAACGGACCCTTGACTAGTTTGGCAAACGTTGTTTCAGTGAAAAATATAAGCTCTAGAATCCAGGTAACTAAGACATAGTATATATTTGTTACCATCTATCTGAGTATAGGTTTGTGTATGATCAATCAACAAGAACATGCAACCTGCTCGGGTTGGCCCGGTGGTGTTGGGTTGGGACATTGGAGTGTTGTCCTCTCAAGGTCTTAGCTCCCCGAAGCTAATTTCGGTGGGTTAGTTTGACTTCTTAAAAAAAAAACAAATAGTCGATAGTTTGTTAAAATTTTACCTTTCAAAAAACACTTAAATGGTATAACGTATAAGTCTTTAATTTGCTGATTTTAGAGACCAAACATGGATGAAAGTTTTCATCAAAATCACCAAATTGAAAACTAAATAATAATGACATTTTTTATAGAGACTAAACTTGATAGGAGGATATATTTTGTAAAATTAAAACTTACTTAATCCAATAGAATATTCAAAGTTGTTTTGTGTTAAGAATTTCTCAAGTGCAAAAATAGAAACATAGTTCCTTATAAAGTTTCAAAATAATGCAGGAAGTTTTTGTAGTGGGAGGGCACATCAGCAGTAATGCAGAAGACAAAGGAAATGTGTTTTCAGTTCCTTCAAACCAATATGCAGAATTGAACATGTTCCTAGATCCTTTAGCCGCCAAAACAGTGTTCGAATCAGAAGTTAACATCACACTCATTCCATTGAGTACTCAGCGCCAAGTGAGTTCATTTGCAACTATTATAGGTAGATTAGAAGGGACAAGAAAAACACCAGAGGTTGTGTTTACCAAGAGTTTATTGTCAAGCCTAAACCGTTTGAAGCAAACCAATAACAGATATTACCATATGGTATACGTTTCTATCCATAACTATTTTTTCTAGTTCAATTTGCTAATCTTCTTTCAAATCCTCTGGTTAACATTACTGATAACTATAGTTAATTATGGATTTTCTACACTGTTTCTATGTTTGCAGGACACATTCCTGGGAGAAATTCTAGGTGCAGTAGTCTTGGCTGATAGGTCTTCAAGTTTGAATCCAAAATTTGAGGGGAAGCCCATTAAAGTCTTAGCTAGTGGCATTGAATCCACTGATGGAAAAATAGTGGTAGATGAGAAACATGGAAAGTTAGTCAGAATATTAAGCAATGTGGAGGAAAAGGCGTATTATAATATGTACGCAAACAAGCTTGGCGATCTGTATCAGTCAGCCAAGGTAGGAAGCTTTGAAGAACAGACGAGGAATTGGAGTCATCCTGACGATGGTAAGCCCAACAAAGAAAAAGTGGCTCAAATCCATGGTTAAGAATGGCCACAACCACCACATGGCTCGGTTTTTATCAACAATGATAGAATATGAATACATATTCTCTTTAAGCAATAATTAGAACATTATTGACGAGTTTATGAAAAAGGTAATATTGAATTGCACCATTCATTATCACTCAACAATTTCTTTTGCTTAGATGATTGTATTTCAAAATCCATAGTTGGATTATAATACAATCATATTGATTATATTTATAAAATTTTACATCAACTTTATATGGATGCACAATGTAACCGTCAAGATTGAAGAACACAAACACATTATTCAATTATAAACCAAATATCATAAGTTTAGGGAATTAGATAAAAAATAGACTAATATAGCAGCATGTAGTAGAAGTTTCACATAGAACATTCTCTAATAAATTGAGCACATTGCTTCAACATTTCACACTTCAAAATCAAGAAACAACAAAACGAAAACTCAATGATTCAGTATAGAGAGAAATAACAATCCAGTATCTAGCTTCAGAAACAAAATCTAGCAACAACTCAACTTCATATTTCAAAAATCAAAATCTCAAATTATCCTAAGAAATATAATTAACATGTGAAGCATACCATAAGAAATGTGTTGATGCAAACCTAAAAATAGACGTGGAGACGCGACCAGATGTGTTGCCCACAGGTCTCAGCTCAATTGGATAAATTGTCGAAATTGTTGAGCCAAAATTCTTTTTTTTTAATCAAAAAAGGTGTTCTTCTAACTTAAAATCGTATTGAACCATGCATAAAAGCATATTTAAATTAATTAAATTATTGCAGTTTTTTTTTTTTGCAACAATGTACTTACAAACTTGTAAAGTACTATAAAAATACGTACATCCATGCATAAAAACATATTTAAATTAATTTTTCAGTTTTAAGATAGGTTAAGGCAAGTAAAACATTATAAATAATCTTTGTTATCGTCACTCCCTAATCCAGGGTCTGGCAACGCAACTGGTAACACCTACTCCATAGTAGTCATACTCTAGGCCATATGGATTTATAATTGTCGTTTAGCTTTAGGGATACAATCAGTCGTCCTCCTTAAGGATACTCTAGCAAGGTTGTGGGTGACCTTGTTGACTTGTCTCCAGACAGATATGACTGTGTAGTGATTTTCAACTAAACTAGAGCAGTATTTGGACATTATCCCTCCCAATTCATTTGTCATGTTGGAGGAAGAGTTGATAGCTTCTACAACAGACTTTATGTCACTTTTTATAATAACATGCGGAATACTCATTGAGTGGGATATTTGCAAAGCTTTCAGTATTTCTAGTGCTTCAACTTCATTTACTATGACTTTGCAAGAGGACCAAACTGTGCGGGCCAAAATAAATGCACGTGTAATCCATAGTGGAGTCATGTAAGTACTTCTCCGTGGATAGAAAGATTTCCTAGGAAGAAATGTGGTCAAGGTAAGAGGTTCTCTTCTGGCAATTCACGTTATACGTTGATTTTGCATATAAATGATTTAGTATGTTTATTCTTGAAATTTTATTGTTGTGTTTATGATTTTATAGTAAGAATGGTTGATTTGAATATAATTGCATATAGAAGAAAATTAAGGTTGTTGTTGCTATTTAAATTTCGTGTGATGTATAAACAAATGAATAATTTTATTAGATGATCAATGTGTATCTGTGAAAGAATTCATGGTTTGGCGGTAGAAAGAAAAGTTTGATAAAGGATATGTGATGTGGATGCACGCTTTGAATTCTTGTAAGCCTTGTGTCATTGATGTTATTAAATAAAAGGCCAAATACATGATGTGGTCATTTAAGTTTAATGTATGCAAATTTTAATATGATACAAATGTTAAATTTAAAGATCCTAGAATATATTTGGCCTAAATAAAATTTGCATAGCATGGTATATAGACTGATCGTGTGATATAGACTGCTAAACGTGGCGTTGTTACTTTGCGAAATGGGAAGTTTTATTACTTGCCAAATGGGGTGTTATTACTTTACCAAATGGGGTGTTTTGTTACTTGCCAAATGTGGCGATTTTGGTCCGTTGGTATGAGGGTGTAACACCTTAATTTTTGATACTAGTTTATTAATATTATTATTAGATAATATTAGTATTAATGTTATTATTAGTATTGGTTGTTAGGTAGTATTAATGTAAATATTCGTATTTATTGGAAGAATAGGTAAGGAGAAAGTAGATGGATTGGTTAGTCGATTAAAGAGTGAGAGAAAATAATATTTTGAAAGAAAATGGAGTTTTTTTTAGAGAGAATAAGAATTAGAGTGCGAACGGGGGATTAGTAAAATTGGGTAGAAAAGAGGTGTAGTTAGTGAGACGAGTAGTGCTTTAACGATTTAACTAGAGGAAGTGTGAATAGTAAGACAGTGTAGTTACGGAAATAATAGTAACAAATGTGCAGATAGTAATTTGAATAACAAACCTAGAGGACATATAATAATCTAAAAAGATTGGTAACAAACTCAATTAGAGCTTATAAATAGAGAAGAGAACTAGAGAAGAAGGGTTACGAGAAAGAGAGAAACAAAGCGGCAAAACAAAAACTAGGGTTGTGGAGAGAAGAGGCAAGGAGACATAGTGAGAAGAACCTAGAGAGAGATTCAACCGTAGGAAGTCATCAATTCGGCAAACTAGAGGTAGGGGGAGTCTCTATTCATCTAAGGGTTGTATGAAGATATGATTAGTGAAGGGTTTTTGTTTGTTTTCATGATCTTTTGATAAATTCATGTCCCAATTTGTTGTTGTGATTTTGTGTATATTTTTATCTCTGAATTTATAATGTTGATGTGCTAATTTCATGATTGGTTTTTGAATAAGCAATTTGGTTCCTTCAAATACATGGCTGTGCGAGTAAGCAATTTACTATTATGTGGTTAAGAGGTTATGATTTCGAGTGATAGAATAAGCCTCTCGTGCAAATGACAGCGTCGTAGCGTCCTTGTTTTTTTTATGTTTTCAATAGCCATGTTTAATTAAGGAAAAGAAAGAAAGAGAAAGAGCTAAAATAATAAGGGTTAGTTAGACTAGTTCATTTGTTTAGAAGGTATATTGAATAGGTGAATAGGAGAAACAAGGGTGGGTAGATTTATTTTGTAAACATAAGCAAAACTAGTGACACTTTGGGACATATTATAGTTTATTTTGTTCCTAATTAGGAGAGTACTTTCTGTACTGTTGGAAAAATTAGCAAAATCCGATAAATATTTTTAGAAGCAAAAATATATATAATATATATTAGATTGGTAGTCATCCAATCATAGCTTTAGAAAACATGGTACTTCTTTAGCTTAAAAATATCATTTATTTGATAATTGATGCCACAACAAGGGCATTGCTAGAGACTTATTGCCATTAATTTTATCTTTTTCTACCTTTGGTGATCGCGGCAATTTTTATTTATATCATAATTATTTAAGTAATTATTTCATTAATTATAATTGTAATAATAGCATGTGTTAGCGTTATCATGACTATTATTATTGCTACATGGTTATGACCTTTGACGAATGTGTTATATGAAGATGTGTTATTTGAAGATGTGTGATTGTAAAGATGTGTTATATAAAGATGTGTTATTTGAAGATGTGTGATTTAAAGATGTGTTATATAAAGATGTGATATTTAACGATGACGTTTTTTAAAGATGTGTAATTGTCGAGTCTTATAAAGATGTGCACTGGTTGAGTCATTACTTGGTGTTCATGCATTCATGGTCAGTCCGATTTAAAGATGGGGGATAATCAGTAACATAACTCTGATATCCATAACCGGTACCACATGCATATAGAGTCGAGTCAGGGACATTGCATTCATTGTCAAACATATTTGAAGATGTGGTGAATTTGATTATATATTTTAAGAAGTGTAATTTGTTAATTATTTGATGTTGTGTCTTTTAACGATGAGTAATTGATGTGCTATTTGAAGATGTTGAATTAATAGACGTGTTATTGAAAAAGGTGTAACTATTTTAAGATGTGATATTTAATGATGTGCTTCTATATGATTATGTGTGAATGATTTGCATTTTTCTAAGTGGTTACTTGATATTCTTAAATGTTCTCGATGCTTATATGTTATTATATAATGATGGTTAATGCCTATTTGATTTTTATTAAATGAAACTTTATATTTAAATATGAATAATGTCTGACTATGACGCATACATGTCTAAATGTAATTGTTGTGTTATTTTATCTGGATTTATACATGTGATTATGCATCTCTTGTGTTGGATATATTCTCACCCTCTAGTGGCGGATTGGGCGCCTACACTTTTGTGGTGTAGATTTGCAGGAAGAAGATCTTATTAGCAGTGAGTCTCAGAGGATGGCGGTGGAGCCTTCTCCTTTTTGTCTATCGCTTTTGGGAGTTTTATTGAGTCGAAGCTCTGATCAGTAACACTAGGAACTGAGGGTTCTTTTTATTTTAGACTCTATTTTAGAATTCTTTTGAATTTAGTTTCGGTGTTGAAATTGTGTTGCGACATGTACTTTAAAGTTTTTGAAAACTATTCCACTGCAATGTTTTTAATTTGAATGAAGTACTTTTGAATTTTTTTTAGAAGATGTGTGACACCCTTGTGTGTTTCTTTATTTTAAATGCATTTTTATTATAAAAATAAAATGTGGGAATTAGGGTGCTACATTTTATGTCAGTTGATGTGATATCTAGATCATCGAGTCTCACATATGATGCATACTAACTCATCTTAAAAACAAAAGGTCTTATTTAATTATTAGTTAAAGTGGAGTAATTTTAGTGTTGGGAATAAATATCCCTACTTTATTCATAACATCATTTTCTAATTTTGTTTTTATATTTTGGGATGGATGGAGTACAAGTTAAAAAATTAAACATAAAATCTTTTTTTTTTTTAGAAATTGTGTCTTTCAATATATTTAAAATTTTAAACTAAATATTTTAAATATAATGTTTGTCTTTTACTTTATTTTTTACTTCCACATAACCCTATATTAGGAGAGAGAAAAGAAAACATTATTGGCATGAAAAGAGAGATAGTACATTCAATTATTATTGTTATTTTTGATAAAAAGAGATGCATTCATTACAAGTGTAATATATGTTTTTATCAGTTTAATATCTGATATGTGTCCAATGGATCACACGATATTAAATTATTTTTTTGAGGGAGAGAAACCACCTCAGTCGCTTGCCGGTGAGCTTCTCATGTGTTACTCATGCGTACCCATCAATATTAGTTCAATCTTTTATTTCCTTTTCAGTAGTTGATTGCTGGCTCATGACCATTATTTTCCCATGAAAGCCAATTTAAAATCTCCTGCTTGAAATGTTTTTCTTATAGAATAATGAAATTTGAGTCAAATAATAATAAAATAGTTTAACTTATCAAAAGCATCCTACTTGTTTTGAAAAATTCATCTCAAATATATATATATATATATATATATATATATATATATATATATATATATATATATATTTTTTTTTTTTTAT
>Ga0228710_1012334_pt1 | contig 10630 bp, 3 predicted proteins | sample MedpolnodulmetaG_FD_177995 | JGI IMG/M metagenome (GOLD analysis project Ga0228710, IMG submission 177995) | Root nodule microbial communities from Medicago polymorpha collected in Santa Monica, California, United States - pink nodules | ecosystem: Host-associated > Plants > Roots > Nodule... | reverse complement strand
TTTTATGGTGGCCGGGGTTCGAACCCCAAACCTTACATATATTATGCATTGTCCCTACTAACTGAGATAAACTCACGGAAACAAAGACCAGGTGTTTTAAGTATACTCATAAAACTACTATGTAAATATGTATATTTTTTTTTAAAGATGTAAATGTGTATTTAAATTACTAATATTCAAATATAAACATAATATTAATATAACAAATTTATCCCGTGAACATGCAAAAAGCCCAAAAAAAAACACAAACCCGACCCAATTTACACGCCTATATATATAGTACCACTACCCAACTTCTCTCACCATATAACCTTCACATCCTTCCACAAACACAATACAAATACGTCTCTCTCTCTTCTTTCTCTCTCTACATATATCTTCATCGCAATTCACAAATCTGAACAAACAAACCTGTCATATAAAAACCTCTCAATTCCTCAATTCACCTATAAAATCACCCTCTTTTCAAATCCTTCCCGCTTTCTCCACTTTTTCAGACACAAACCCTAATTTTTCTCTCATAAAATCAAGGTTTGTTTTCTTAACAACCCTTTATCTAATTCATCGTACAAAATCCCCAAATTTTAATTTGATTCATGAAAATCAATATTTAAATCAAAATAATTTAATTTGAGAATTCGATTTTGAAAACCCTATTTCAGTTGATTGCTGATTTACCCACAATTTAATTTTTGATCAAAATTGTTCCTTTTTGTGATGAGATGAAAGTACATAATTGATTATGAACATGGTGTTTGATTTTGATTGATGGGTCGTTTTGCAATTTTAATTGGATTTGAAGAAAAAACAACCTTTTAGCCCCAATTTTGTTTTGGATCAAAATTGTTCCTTTTTGTGATGAGATGAACGATAATAATTGATTATGAACATGGTGTTTGATTTTTGTTGATGGGTTGTTTTGTAATGATTGATTAAGTGATTAATTTTAATTTATGATTATTATTAGGGTTGATGGCTGATCAAGGAATGGAAGGGAGCCAACCTGTGGATCTAGCAAAACATCCTTCTGGGATCGTGCCTACCCTTCAGTGAGTATCTAAATATTAGTGTATATATAAATCTTAGCTAGTTTAATTGAATCATAATTGGTGGGTTTGCTTTTATGTTTTTGAGATTATAAGTGCTTTGTAATTGTTAGTATCTATGAAGCACTGACACAAACATGGATATCGGACATGACATTGACACAGCCACGCCGGTAGTTATTTGAGAAACTGACATAATTGAATGTAATGTGTCCGTGTTGTGTGTGTATTAGAGGCTGTTGGTTACCTTGTGATTTTGCATGGAGAAACTGAAAATATATGATGGATTACCCTGGATTGAGGCTAAATTTTTTATTTGTCAATATTATTTTTTGTTACATTGCATCGATGGTAATTATTAGTGCATATAGCCAAGTAGCCGTGGGAGAGACTATTATGGTATTGTATTATTGTTTGTATCCTTATTTGTGCTTAGCTTTCCTGTCCGGGAAGAGCTGTAATATAGTTGGTAGTCGATGATTTCCCATTGAAATTTAGGAAGTCATCAATTATAATAAGCAAAAATACTCACAAACCACGCTGTTTAAAATTTAAATGGAATGTGATAGAAAGGTATCATTCAAACAAAAAGGGAATTTTTTCATCTCAAAAGATTTTTGACGTTATATGGAACTAAACAAAGGCGGGAAAGAGTTAACTAGAAAATAAGTTGAACATTGTAGAGGTGAAATTATTGTGATTATGATGTGATGGATGACAATAAGTTGAACGTAACTTTAGTGCACCGGACTGCCCTTTTTTGTTGTCTTTAGACATAATTCCCAAAAAGAAATTATTGTTTTGTTTGATTCATTTACTAATTGCTCCCAAAGTAAATAATAACTAAAAGCATAATTATTAGATATTATTGTTGTTTACTTCATATTGCTTATATATCTAATGATTATGCTTTTAGTTATTATTTACTTTGAATTTTGGAACATATGATAAATTTGCTTCTTTAACTTTTTCTTCTATTTACTTTTGAATAAACTACTTACCGATGTTTGTTTACTTCCAGAAATATTGTTTCGACAGTCAATTTGGACACCAAGTTGGATCTCAAAGCAATTGCACTCCAAGCTCGTAATGCAGAGTACAATCCCAAGGTAAGTTTCATCTGTTGACTGTCAATTTCATTCAAATACATCTATGATATGTGTGTGCCTTGCCCATATTTCCTTTTTCCATTCCTTTGGAAGCGAAAGTGAAAATTAACTTGATGGTTGTACTGTTCCCACTTTTTTGAAATTTCTTGTGTTTCTTTCTGGAATAGAGATGCTTAGTTGATCTAATTATTAATCACTATTATTTTATATTAATGTCACTTTTGATATCAGTTACTTGCCATCCTTCTTTTGTTATTCCAAATCAATATTCATATGCATGTTTTAGTGTTTCTGATATTTGTGATGCAATTGTCTGCAGCGTTTCGCTGCTGTCATTATGAGGATCAGAGAACCAAAAACAACTGCACTCATCTTTGCTTCTGGCAAAATGGTATGCTTCTTTGTTGCACTCACCACCTCTGTCATATAAGTGCTTTTCTTTGTGATTTTAGCATTGTAGTCAAATAAAAAGATTGGAAACTTCTGTGTTGTTTATGCTATTCTTTTAGCTGTTTGTTTATTATGCATAATTATATTTTTTGTTATTTTAATCATTTATCACTAGACTTCTAATAGTTGGTTTGATTTACTCTGTATGGCCATGGTTGGGAATTTAAAATTTCTGTTGTTTTTCCCTCATGTCCCTAATGTTCCTTTTGCAAAACCATAATTTGCATAGTACATGTGAAGAGTTTCTCTTATTTATTTTTATGGTTTTCTAATTTTACCGGTATGACTAGGTCTGTACTGGAGCTAAGAGTGAGCAACAGTCTAAATTGGCAGCAAGGAAGGTGTGTTCTTGTTCTTTTATTTGTTAATATCATTCATGCTAATAATGTTTCTCTAATGGAGGACCTCGAAGTCAATTAGGATGAATTACAATATGCCATTTGTGTTGGATTGGAGCCTGCTTATTTTTCAAAATTTACATCATTTTTTAATTCAGTTTTTCTACTTTCTTTCAGTATGCCCGTATCATCCAAAAGCTTGGTTTCAATGCTAGGTTTAAGGTACAAAATCCACCCTTTCAGATTCTCTTCACTGTAATTGTTTCATCAACTATAATTGATTTGTGCTATTTCAGTTTCACAGTAGTACATAGGTAGTAGTACCTTGATTAGTAGTTGATTCCTTCGGCTTTATGTTTCAGGATTTCAAGATTCAGAACATTGTTGGCTCTTGTGATGTCAAGTTCCCAATACGGTTGGAGGGTCTTGCATATTCCCATGGGGCTTTCTCTAGTGTAAGCTATTTTATTTACGGTTATTTTCACACTTCGTGATCGCTTGACGTGATTTGTATGGGGATAAGTATGGTGAAAAGATTTAGTTTTTCTGAAAATTTAAACAAAGCTTGTAGTGTTGTAAATAGTGATGCTTGTGCTATGTAGATGATGATGGAAAGGGCCATATTCAGTCGTGTCTATGAGTTACTTGATTCAATTATTTTTATATGTATTAATTTCTATAAGTTGAAGAAAATATACTGAACTTGCTTATATGGGATGGTAGTATGAACCTGAGCTGTTTCCCGGGTTAATCTACCGTATGAAGAAACCGAAGATAGTCTTGCTAATTTTTGTTTCTGGAAAGATTGTTCTAACAGGAGCCAAGGTAATAATTTTATATACAATCTCCTTTTGTTAATTTTGCCCTCAAAATCCATGGTTCACTCAATTTTATACACATTTTTTGTATTATCAGGTGAGAGAGGAGACTTATCTAGCCTTTGAGCAAATATACCCTGTGCTCACTGAGTTCAGGAAAAATCAACAATGGTATGGGCATGAATTTATTTTATTGTTATTTGCCATCTATGCCGATTGTTATAGTTTCAACGAATCGCCACTATTGATTTACTGACATGAATATTTTATTTTGTGGAAGATTTTTGTCAAAAAAAGAATTGTTCTTGCGGAGAAGTTCGTCGAATTGTATATAAACCAAGACAAAGGAGATATCAGATATCAGAATTGATAACAAGACAAAGGAGATATCTGAATTGATTTGTTCTCTGCTTCTGGTTTTGATTTTGTTATGTGACGGGACAATTTTGTACTGAATGAACATTTTGAAAAAGATGATTTTGACATGGTAGAAGAAAAGGAAAAAAAAAGGGGGGGGAGCTAATTGGAATAACATATTCTGACAGTTATCTCATGAAGTTTTGAACGCACTCCTTACACAATTTTGAGCTCTTTTGATATTGTTCCTTACAATTTTTTACTGTCAGTTTAACCTGCTAAAGTTAAAAATCTTGAGTGTTTAACCATTTACTTCTGCATTACAGTATAGTTGATTGAACAGTAAAAAATAGCTCTTTCTGTTTGTAGTATGAACTTTAACTCTTAGCTTTTATTTGTTTAGTTCTAAATCTGTGATTGACTTATATAGCTTTTATTGGATAATATTTCAGTGGATCTTAATTTTCATAGGTGTCATTTCTTAAAAGACCTGACCATGTTAAGTTATATAAATTCCATTCAATAATAATAAAATCAAACAATATAGAAATCCAAGAACACAAAATGTTCAGATCGTTATGCCTTCAAGATGATAACTTGGTATTTTTGGCACCTTGCTTTGTTATCTTCTAGGATATTCATGGTGTAGGTCTCACCATTTCACTTATTTATATTATACAAAGTAATTAACATACAATCCACCAACTTTGAATTTTCTTATCAAATCAAAAATTAAGTTTTGCTTATTGTTTTATGAGTTGATCGTTGTTCTTCATCATCCAGTAAAATATTGTCAAACTTGACTTAGCATGGGTTTGGATTGGCGTTGAACCTTCTATTCTTGCGCCCCTATGCAAAGTTCAACGTGATTTTAAGATGCTGGTATTCCTAACTTAATTGCAAACGCGGATAGTTGTCGCGACTTGGACCTAATGTGGAGTTTTCACCGTCAAAGCAAACACATGCTTATATGAAAACAAATGGAGTTTGAGATTGTTTCTTGGTGGGGTTAAGTTGGTGTTGATTGAAACACGAAAAGATGATATAAAAATGGAAGTGTATGAAATTGAAAATTGTCAATATTTGGGTTTATAATAACTTGGATGGATTAAATTGAGGATTTTGAATTGGTTGGAAGTTGATAATTATATTGCAATAAATTTAAGGAAGTGATGTATCTTTCACTGTCACGCCACTCTCATGCCATGTCTTTAAAATTATCTATCAATATAATATGAAATTAACGGTAAGTTATCTATCAACGAAGAATATTTGTGTGGTCATAACATTAACCACGTGTTTAAATGGTTTAGGCGTCTTGTAAACATAACTCAATTGATAATTGTAAGGACGATAGTATATAGGGGTTGAGGTTTAAACTTCAAACATCTCATTTTTATACATTTAAAATGCGTGAATCTTAACCACTAAACTACTAGATAAAAAAAAACTTCAAATGAGAAAATATATTTAATGCTATTAACAGTAAGAATTATCCTTTATCAACCTACAAAGAAGAGCCAAAAAAGTCAACACAAATCTTATATAGAAGCATATAATATAATTATCTTGCAATGGAATCAAATTTTTAAAAATAATTTTATTAGTATGCATCTGTTCCCTTATTGATTAATGAGAAAAATACTGAGTCAGAGATTGTTCTAGCAATCCTTAGATTCAAAACATAATAAGTATATTTATCATCCGAACCAAAATATCATCCGACCTTAGCTCAGTTGGTAGAGCGGAGGACTGTAGTTGTTCAACAGATATCCTTAGGTCACTGGTTCGAATCCGGTAGGTCGGATTTTTTATTTTTATTTTTATTTTTTATGTTTCGGTTATTGGAGATATAAAATGTGATTTGATTCATGAAAACTTCAAAATAATAAAAGCTTTCATTTCGGTTAGCAAATTTTTGACCAAATATATTTTCATAATTTTTAAATACAAGTATCTAAAAATTAAATTTCAATTAACAAAAGTATCTAGATTTTTTTTAAAAAAATAGAGATATATTTATATTAAAAAAATAAAATAGCGACATAATTTATAGTGTCATACGATTGCCTAGGTGTGACACGTAAAAATGATTGTCATGATTTGAAATATGTTATTGAAATATGATATGAAATACGATTGCCTAGGTGTGACACGTAAAAATGATTGTCTTGATTTTGCTATAATGATCAATAATAGGAAAACTTAAGTTACATTAGATGGTGCTAAGAATGATTAGAACTAGATGTAATTGATTGAACTATGTATGAATTAAATAAGGTAATTGAATGGATGAAGTGTGTAACGAATAATTGTTTTTATTCTTAAAGTTGATGATAACATTTGGCCGGTGACTTCACGTTTTTCGAACAACCTTCAATTTTTTGGGCTACTACAACAACTACTCTAAGTACAATTTGGAGCGACTATATGATATCATATGCATTGTACACTTATTCTCAGTGGATCAATTGTTGGACCGGTTACTTAATAGTATCTTCATCGATGAAACATGGAGTCAATTCTGCGCATCAAATAACATTGGGGATGCTATCAAATTTTATTTCAAAAACATAAGAGCTAACAATGTCGTTGTGTCACCGTTTCGTTTAATGAACTAGGTTTTTTTCAACGTTGTTAGTTCTTGCAATTATGACTTATTTAGAACTTCATTTCATATATTACAAAAGATTTACATGAAGTTCTTTAATAAAGATCTTAGATACTGAATATACTATTTTTTGGCCAAATATAAAGGAAATTAATCAACCATAGGTCAACATATTTGGAAGGCTAGACGATTTTCGTATAATCCATATACACGATGTGGTATGTCTTATGTTCATTATAAATAATTTTTTTTTTTATGGCAAACATGCATTGTAATAATACTTTCGTTTGTACTGCCATATGGTGAAATTAATCCTACCTTTGTGTACCGCTAGTCTGACAAAATTGGTGAACAATGAAAGTTGTACACATGAACTCATGAGAACATTTTCACGTGGAATTGATTAATTAATCACCCGTTTATCGTAAGTGGACGGACAAAGATACGAGACTTCTTTGGGATGCAATACGATTATCATGAGATTTGTTTCTCACACTATAGCTATAACATGTTTGTGTTAAATGTGGTTCATGAGTGTGAAATGCCACAAACTAAGATCCATGAATTTCATAGCTTGCTTGCTCGGTATCGGTTCAAATATATGTTTGAAATCGTTCTGTCCGGTGATACCAACAATTTGATATATCACAATTTTTACAGTGTTGATGTCCTCGTTCATTTTTTTGACGTATTTTTCCATCTGATATGTGACTGGACCAAATGGAGATGCTTACCAGTTTCTTGTCATCAAAAGGAAGGTGACATTTAGCCTGGGAATGGGGAGTTCATTCCCACCATGGAAAAGTTCCCTTTTCCAGGACAGGTGGCAGTTGCAAACAGGCTAGAGAGAGAGAAAAAAAAAACTGAAAATTGATTTTTAATTGTTTTTTGTTTCTTCCATGCAGATCTTTGTGTATTTTTGTTCCACCCTTTTCTCCATACTCCATATCCAATTCTTAGGCTCAATTTTCTTACTGTTTGTCTTCTACTGCGCCATTTATAATTATCTTCATCTTCTGTATTTTTGCTTGAATTGTCCAGATTTGATTCCATGAAGATATATCTTCAATTAAACTGAACTCTTTTAATTTCCTTTTCACATTTTATAATTCCTGAAATTGGTTAAATTTGTGTCAAAATAACTTCAACTTAATTTCAATGTTGATGATTCTAACAGCAGAGATGAATCCCTTCACTTGTCTTATTTTGTTTAGTTCAATTCTATGTTTACAAGTAAAATTAATCTTCATCCAATAAAAAAAAACTCAATTGAAAATGTCATTGTGAAACTGGCATCTGCTGTCGACATTGAGTTTGTGACGATAATGTGTGTATTGCGGAGGAGCCAACCACTTCATTGTCTGTTCACGACGACGATATCACGTTTACCGGCGGCGACGAGCTAGAGACACCAATGAATCCACTTTTTTCTCCAATCTTCTTTTACCTTTCTGTTTTTGATGATAGAAAAAACGGGGAAGATCCGTTCTTTTGACAATGATGAAGATGGATATCACTTCTTTGTGTTTTGAAGATTGAACAAAACCCTAATCACAGGCCTCTTATGATTTATTTGGATAATTTTTTACAACACCATTCACGACTCATTGATTTAATTCTTGAGGTATGAGAGGCAAGAATTAATTGATGATAATGGTGGGGGCGGTGGGTGTATAATGATTATCCTCAAGAGATTGCACAAAAAAGTCCCAGAATATTGAAGAAGATGAACTAAATTTCTCTCTCCTATAATTTTTTTTTATTCAACCGTAAGATTAATCCCATGACTTATTACAAACAAAAACCAATAAATTAAACAAAATTGTTATTTAATCAATCAGTGGGATCCACTACCTTGTTTCACAATACCAAACAAAAAGTTACAACCATTACCAGGTCATAGATCTTAGCCATCCAAATAAAAAACTATTAAATCTATGGCTGTGGTTCAACTTTCCCATGATGGGAAGAACTTCCCTTTCCCATGCTAAACCCCACCCCAAAAAAAAAATATGGATCGAAAAGATCAATTGAACTCATTGATTGTTGAAAAGATTTTGTTGATATATAGTAATAAATTTGTTGATTGTGATGCCTTGAGGTTCACTTTCAGTTACATTGTGATTGTGATAAGCAACTAGGTTGATGTCGAGAAAACAACTCGAGATTAGGATGTACTTCTATGTGTTTTTTTTGTTGGTCTTAAATGAAGTGGTAAACCACTGAAATTAAACTCACACACAACTGTAAGGTCCCGGGTTCGAACCCGAGTCATGACATCCGACCTTACAATTTCTACATTTGCCACCTGTTATTATTATGTTATGCATTAATTTTACATCTGTAATTATTTAATGTACTCTTTAACTAGTTTTATGACAATTATAATTTCTAATTGCCGATTACATTTTGTTGTTATATATTTTTGGGTATAAATAAGTTTTAATCTCTTCATATTTAAAAAATTTAATATCCTTATTTACCATTTTTTTTTTCATTTTGAACGAAACCATATGTACTTTATTGTTGACAAAGTACAAGTAAAATACATTTTTAATTTTTTTTGAACTTCAAAGTTAAGCGAAAATATTATTTTCATTTAGAAAATACATGTATATCTTACAACTTATAAAAAAAAAGTTCTTTTCCGACTAACTTACCAAAAAAATATCTATATTCATTCTAAATAAATATCATATTACATCAATATCAATAGCTTCTGACCAATATAGAAGACTACAATATTGTCAATATGTCATCAACAAATATTAGGTACAAAATTAATATGCTAATTGTTATCTGGCAAGTGTACTGATGACATGCTGTCATTACGTATTTTTTAGGACTTATTTTGACATTTTGATAGAGTTCTGAGGCAATATGAGGTAACAAGGGGTGTGAAAAGCAGAAATTCTGGAAGTGTTAGAAATAGGCAATCGTGGCGCGACTTTATGTGGCGTGGCGCGATTTTGTGACCAGAATGAAGGTTTAGTTCTACCACTGAAATCGTGGCGCGATTTTATGTGGTGTGGCGCGATTTTGGGCGCAGAAAATATTTCCTATTTAAGTTGAAGTTAGTGCCATAAACAAGGGTTACAATTTTGGAGAGGAAAAGTGCGATTTTGAAACCTGAAGACTGCTCGAAGGGCGATTTCATCATCCTTTACTCAGTTCATGTATGTTTTAATTATTTCACTGATTATGCTATTTGTAAACTCTATTATGAGTAGCTAAATCTCTTAGAGAGTAGGCCTGAGATGATTCTTTGCAACCCTAATTGAACCATGTTGCTGTGAAACTCTATTTATTGTGAATGACAATCTAGTTTTTATTCAATTCAATTGTTCTTAATGTTTTTTATATATTGACACCATATAAACATGATTTCGTGAGAATGAATGACTACTGACCATAACTTTCGACTTAGACCTAATTGAATTGTTCTAATAAACATGGTTAGTTTATGAATGGATAATCGTTTATTAATGATATTAGGTTAACGTACTTAAAACCTTCAAAGATTATTAGACCACCTAAGGAATTAGGGGCTGTAGTTTGAGAAGAGGGTCCTAACTCAAGGGATTAATTAAGACTATTTTGTTAACTATCGTGGAACTAGAGAATCATTCATAAGAATAGGTGCAGTATACCAATTAGGGGAACATAGATGATTCGAAAGACCTGATCTCATCTCTCTCTCCTTATCTTTTCCAAAACTATCTTTATTTTCTGTTTATTTAATTTTATGCAGTCAAAACTACTGCCTCAGGCACCAAAATAATTTACACATCCTAAATAGTAACCTTATTGCTAAATTGAGATTAACACAGTCCTTGTGGATACGAACTTATAAATTTTATTACTTCGATAGTTTTAGTACACTTGCTAAAAGTCTATCATG
>Ga0228710_1012331_pt1 | contig 10631 bp, 2 predicted proteins | sample MedpolnodulmetaG_FD_177995 | JGI IMG/M metagenome (GOLD analysis project Ga0228710, IMG submission 177995) | Root nodule microbial communities from Medicago polymorpha collected in Santa Monica, California, United States - pink nodules | ecosystem: Host-associated > Plants > Roots > Nodule... | reverse complement strand
TCTTTCATTTTTTTAATTAAAAGTTGGTGAAATAATTAAACTAAGACAAGATATTTTAAAGTCCAAAATAAATTAGCAATTTCAAAGATAAAACATATTCAAATAAAATATCAAATACAAAATCATTAAATGTGTAATTAAATCCTCTTCAAAACAAAATAGCATCCTTTTAGATAGTATTGACTACAGCTTTTATTAATTTTAATTAGTTACTTATTATTTCTCACTTTAATTAAAGTAAATAAGTAGAATCTATGAATTAATTGTTTCTTAACAAGTGTCCAGGACACTAGATAACATTACCCTAAAAAATTTATCGTTGAAAATCATACACAATAAATATTAAAAATTAATAATAACTATAACACGACTCAATTTCACTCTTCAATATATCAAATATTTTTACAAACTTTTATCATTTGAGCGGTACTTATGAGACATATTTAACCGCGTCTTTACTTTTTAAAAGAAAAAAGAAATAGCATATGCATATGCAATTAGCACATGCCCACAACTACAAGTCAAGCACCACACATTTCTCAGCTGCTCTCCACTAACTCCACCTTCTTGATTACTCAATCCCCATCGTTTTACTATTCCCATCGTTTTCGATGTGTCTCTTTTTGGTAACCTTCAATTTTTAGAGGAAAGAGACACTAATAATCTGAAGTTGAGTCGAAAAGTAAAAAAATTGAAGAAAATAATCATTTTATCTAATAATCGTCAAACTTATGTTTTTTAAACAATTCGTCATTTGATTAAACTTATTAATTACTTAAATCCAATTATTTGGTTAATCGATCTCCATCGTTTTCGATGTGTCTCATGTGAAGAACAACAACACGTACACCTTGGTGCCTTGGATTGTCCTTCCTTTCCACTTGCAATGAATCTGCCAAACTACCTCACCTACATGACACCACAAAGCAATTATGCTCATGCTGCCTCGTGGTGAGTAGTCAAACACACCCTATCTTCTTTGAAGGGTCGATATGTTCCCAAATTGCACCTCTTCGTTTATAGCAAGATATTGTAGCAATAATAACACTTGGCCCCACCACTTGACGTACTCTTTGTTCTTTTCAATATTTGAAGAAGTAAATCGTCAATTTACTTTCTGAAATTGTAGGAATGAGATTTGAAAACTTGAAATCTACAAATAGATATAAAATATTCCGATTTTGAATTATTTTTGAGCAACTTAATCTTTGTGCTAACTTGTACATCTAATATACTAAAAAGACTAGTCTCTTAATTATACCCTTCCTAGGAAACTATTTTTTAAATTATATCACTAATTATCAAGTTAGTTTCAGGTTAAGATGTCTGCTCTGGTGGTTCGTGAGTTGAGGGATGTCTTTTTGACCTGTGATAGAAGTCTTGTGGGCCGATCGTTTTTGATTCGAGGTCGGGAGCAAGTTTGTGACTCAAGTCCTTTTAGACTGTTGTGATGTCTCCTCCAATAGACCGGAACTTAAGTGGTGGTCGAAGCTCAACGTTTGAAGCAAAATCACTACCAGGTACCTAATTGATCATTGTTGGCAGTGTTGATTTTGAGGAGTTGTTGTTAGGGGATTCAACACTTTGAGGATGCTGGTGGTTTTTCTTTGAGGGTTTTTAGTGTTTTTATTTTCTCTTTTTGGTGTGATACTTGGGATTTAATCCCCTTATATATAATATAGTTTGCCATTAATTTTTTTTCCTTAAATCATATCCCTTATTATCAAATTAGTCCATGAATTATATATGCTAAGTTTAATTTCAAGGATCAAATTCTCGTTAATCACAAACATGAAATATGATTACACACGGTAGTGGAGTCCATCTAGGGCTTGGGTGAGTCGCGCCGCACCCCATCAAAACAATTTATTTTTTTATAAGGGAAGTTTTGACTTTTAAATAAAATTATATTATGATCCACCCTCTTATCTGTTTATGCTTGGTTGTTCGATGGCGACAATTAATTATGATAGAATTGATTTTGGTGAAAAGTAGTTCTGATTAAAAATGATTTGTGTTTGTATACATTCATATAAAATGAGTTGAACTTCATAGAAATGAGCTCTTGATCTCATCAATTCGTGTGTGAAAATCTATTCTAGGATCAAAAGTTAAAAATCCTAGGTTCAAGTAGAATCAATTCCGGAAGCAGAATCAATTCTACTCGACAACAACCTAAGATGTTAGAATCAATTCTGGACCCCATAATCATTTATGGTTCCTCTAGAAGTGAAATCAAACATACACTCCACCCCAGTATGCATTATTATCATGCTTTCAAGTCAATCAAAATACATAGATAACTATTTTAAATTTTTAAAGTATGTAATTTAACTTTTTGATAGACAACTTTTTACTTAATACTTGTTAAAACATAAGTTTTATGTGTATATATTATAGTTTATTTTTGTGGCTCATCCAAACTTTTTTCTAACTCCACCATTAATTATACATAAAATCACGTGTGTTGTAAATTGTTAGGCTTAATAGCAGTTTTCGTCCCCTAACTTTCACGAAGTTGTGATTTTGACCCACTAAGGAAAAAAAACTACAAAACCGCCCTCTAAGTTTTGCAACTGTAGCAGTTTTGGCCCCCAAGGCCAAACAAAATATTAAAAAAAAAACACGCGACACCTCAGTTAGGGTGCCACGTCAGCGTAGGCCGAGTCAAAATTGGCCTTGGGGGTCAAAACTGCCACAGGTGCAAAACTTAGGGGACGGTTTTGTAGTTTTTTTTTCTTCTTAAGAGGCCAAAATCACAACTTTGAAAAAGTTAGGAGGCTAAAACTGTTATTAAGCCAAATTGTTATTGGGGTCTAGGACGTCAGCCCTCCATATACACTCCATAGTTTATCTAAAAAAATATTTAAGTATTAATTTTTTTTTTTTGAATAAAGTATTAATTTATATCAAGTGTCTTGTATTCATTTAAATAAACTATCTTTTTCTGATATTTTTATATTAATATATAATTTTTAGTTTTTCACAATTAATGTATAAATTATTATATAATTTTTTGACACAATCAACATTGATTCAATTAGTAAAGGTTCAACTTAAATCATATAAAAAAAACGAAACATAAATTCAAATCCAACTATTGTTGTAGGACATCTCGTTAATGGATAATACGTAGTGTTCTAAATTTTGATGATATTTTTTTGAATCTAGTGAGATTTTGAATCCCAGTTCCCTTAAACTTCATTTCATGAAAAACAAAGTTAAGTTATTATATTTGTGTGGTTGAAAGCATGAGAAACTACTTTTACTTTTAATTATCACAACTGGTGGCTTAATACGTTGTCTTTTAAGGTTAGCTTTGTAGATATTTTATGCTCTTTTCTTTTTTCCTTTCTCTTTCGTTATTGGACTCATTGTAATTCGCACCCACTTTGGTACTTCTTGTGTTAGGTAGGTTGTTGTTTTTAGTGCTAATATAATTTATCTTAGTTTTTAAAAAAAAAATTAGGGTTAAATATGTTTTTGATCCTTATAAATGTATTAACTTTTCATTTTAATCTTTCTAATACTTTCCTTTGACTTTTAGTCCTTATAAAATTTTCAATCACCACTTTTGGTCTCTATTTTTAAGTCAATTCATGTGTAACATTTATATTTTTGATGAAATTGTGTGGGATATTGTAAAAGCCTCACTAAAAAAAATTAGAATTTTTCAACAAAATATAAATTAAATATGATGATTTTTTACCGCTAAAAATATAAAAATTCTTACTTAAAAAAATAAAAATTCTTAATTAATTAATGTTTTGTTAAAAAAAATCAATTTTTGTTTAGAAAGATTCTTATAATATTATAAACATTTTAGTAAAATTTTATTTTTTTCTAAATATGAGTCCACTTAAAAGTAGAGACTAGAAGTGAAGATGTAAAACTTTTGAGGTACTAAAAATAAATAAAAAAAATAGAAAGACCAATGAAAAGTTAGTATGTTTATAGGGACTAAAATTATATTTAATCCAAAAAATAATAATATTGAAGAGTGTATATTTATTTATGGGTTATGCTAACTAGACACTAGTTAAGAAAGTAAAAAAGTAGAATTTTTTTTATTAAAAGGAACATGACTTTCATAAATTTAAAAATTTAACTTTTTACCATTTTTTCCTTGAAAATTTTCTATATTAATTTCCTTAACTAGTGTCCGTGAGCCAATAACTAGTATTTCCTTTATTTAAATATGTATGGAATAGGAGTCAATCATGATTGAATTATACTCATATATATTTAACCATGGTCAAGTGTACATCAACAACAAAAAACCATGGTTGAGTTATTAATACGTGGGTCCGTATCTTTCCAGTACAATCTATTGAGTTTTCAAACCTTGTTTTTCAAGATACATTTTAAACAACAACAACAATGATGATGATGAGATATATGCTCAAATTAAACTTATCTCACAAACCATTAAGGAACTATCAAAACAGATTGCCAATCTCCATCAAGAGGTGTGGTAAAACAAGTGTTGTAGTCTGAGCTTTGCCAAGACGAGTCTTGAAAAATAAGAAGTTAAATTTGTCAGAATCAGAACCAATACAACAATTTTCCAAGCCCTAATATCCTTATCAAAAATAAATTTGTTAGCTTTAAATCGGTCAATTTGGTCATTTAATTTGTGTTAATATTTTTTTTTATGATGATTAAATTTATTTATGGTAACACAATTTAGCCTCGTAACTTATGAAAATATACCATCACATCTATCTATTAAGGGACTAGATTGCGTTAACTTACAGAAATTATTGGTGTGGCGTCTCCTACGCAATCAACTTCCTACTAAAGATAACTTGGTTCAACGTGGTATTCTTAATCCAATAGATGACATGTCTTAGAATCAGCTACTCACATTTTTTTGCATTGTAATATTTTTGGTGTTTTGTGGTCTAATGTGCGGACTTGGTTGAGAATTTATTCAGTCCCTCCTGGTGACCTTCGACAACATTTTATTTAGTTTACCAGGATGTCAGGTGTCAGGTTTGCCAAGATTTGCTCATCTTTTCCTGACAGTTATTTGATTTGCTACTATTTGGGTGACTTGGAAGGAGCGGAATACTCATGCGTTCCAAAACACGACAGCTACTTCATCTACCCTTCTTGAAAAAGTTAAGCTGCATTCATTTTTATGGTTGAAATCTAAACAGCCAGCATTAGCTTATACTTATTTTGATTGGTGGAAACATCTGCTTCCTTGTATGGGTGTGTTCTTGTAATTTTGTTTCTCGGTTGGCCCTTTAAAGGGCAATCTGACTCTGTATTTTTGTAACTTTGGTGGTGTTTCTCTTTCATGCATCTTGCGCGAGTGGAAACACTTTTGAGTATATATATATATCATTTTGATTTGTTAAAAAAAAAGTTACAGAAGTTATGAGACCAACTTAGCTTGTTTTAAAATAAAATACCAAAGTAAATTTTTAAAATAAGAAAATGATTAAATTGATCAGTTTTGAAGTTAAGGGACTAAAGAGGTATTTAAACAAAAAAATATGCTTTAAAGCTTTGATAAAATATCATAAACAATATGAACCACATATATCATTAATTGAATGAATCTAAAAAGTCAAATTTACTTATAATTAAGAACGAAGGAAGTATGATTTGGTCAAACCCAATGAGATTTGAAACTTGTATAAAGTGTGTGTTTGAAATTACACATAGTTTATCAAAATCACCATGAATTAGAATGATTCAATAAAAACTAGACTTTATAAAATTATTACGGCTGACCGTAATTTTATCAAACTTATTGAACATCCAAACATACATTTAATCAATTTAGAGAAGCAATATTTTTTTTATAAGGAAATGTAGACTTGATCATATTATTAGAAAAATCTATGCAAAAAAAAAAAATTAAGTTGGATTTCGATGTCTCAGTAGGATAAAAGAAAAGCTTTTTAAAAGCGTCGATAAAAATATTAGAGAACTTAAACTTGAAGTTTTGTGTAACCAAAAAAAGAAACTTGAAGTTTTGCAAAATTTCATAACTCAAATTTGAGCTATTTGAAATATATTCTTTTGAAGAACTCAAATTTGAGTTTTATACAATTTCAGAAAATTCAAAACCTGGGTACTTTATAAAGATATTCTTTTTAAAATAAAAAGAAAATTTTGCTACGGTTAAAATAAAAAGATATTCAGTATACTTTTATGAGAAAATCAATTTAAAAAGAAAAAAAAGTATACTGAATATTTTTGCAAAAAATTCATTAATTTATTTAAAACAAGTTTTATTCACGATTTTAACCCTCAAATATTTTTTAGAAATAAAAAAGAAAGTGTTGGTAAGAAATTTCAAATTATTTGAGTTTTAAAATTCCGAAAAACTTTGGTAATTTTTTCTCTTCCAAAGAACTCACATCTTTATTTTTCTAAACTTATTTTTTTCTTTCAAATATATTGTACTTCTAACTTATAAATCCGGAGAAATAAAAATTGTGAAGAATGATAAAATGGGGATTTTGATAAAATTAGGGTCAGTAGGATCTGTAGGGGGGTATGAAAATTAAAAATCAATCTTTATGATGAATACAACATTTTATGTTACTGAATAGACTGGACTTCCAATTGTTCAAATCCAAGAAGCGTATGATTTTGCTAATGGACTTTGAAAATTGATTTTCCCACATCAAATTTTACTTAAAAACATTACTCCTAGCGTAGAGTACATGTACTATTGTAAGATTACAAAAACAGAACTCTTTTGTGCACCTATGGTTTAGATTCTATAAGTTGAACCAGTATTTTATGTGTCTGATTTATAGAATTTGAAATATGTCAATATATTGAAGCCATAAGTGTTTGAAAATTGGGGGTTTGTCACAGTTCAAATTTTATGAAGTCTCTATTAAATTCGAAAATTTCTACTAAAATGTGTTATATTCTGAAGTCTAGGTGATTTTGGATTCTATAATCTGAATAAATATAAACAGGCTTTGGATTATATAATCTACACGGGAGGTAATAATGGAAACTCATGGGGGTGGGGGGATAAGAAAAACTCTTGTAAAATTCCATGCATGGATGATGGATCAAAATAGGCATGTTATTCAGCAGGCCCAAAATGCTATTGAACTTTGAAAACCGCTCTTCTCCCATACAAAATTGCTCACTCCCACATGAGCAGACCAAAATAACCCTAACATGATTTAAGTCAATATCAACGTAAGTTAAGTCACGTTGGGCCAACATGAGTTAAATTACGTAGGTACAAAGCCCACATGAGTTAACTCATGTTGGTTTTAGGGAAGTTAAGATTCTACCAATTCCTCAAACATACAATATGTTATGTTCATTTTTTTAAAAGCATGTCATATCTTTGAAACATCAATTCATTCGTGATCCAAAATAAATCATAACTAAAAATACACAATTACACGAAATCAATTCTAATAATACACAATTTTATTTAGTTTTAATTTCATATGCGTTACATTATATTACATTACATTTTATCTAAATATGTCGTATCATCATGATGTTGAATTTAAATTAAATTGTTGAAAGTTTGTCGAAAATGTCGGCATTGAATTGTCTTATACTTAGTGTAAAAATTGGTAGTCTCTTTGAAAACTCAAAAGAATGGAGAACACAACACATGTATTCTACCAAATCAACTATATAGGCTATCACATCGAATCCCTTCAAATAGGATGGGTAGTGACAAAAAGGAGTGCATTCCAATATATTCTTTTGAACTTAATCCTACTCCCCTGCCAACTGACAAGTTTATATTGACAAAGGAGCTTGATCAAGCACAAAAAACAACTTAGAAGTGCATTCCCTTATGTCCCACTCATCTTATACGAATGAATTCGATGTGAGAACCTATATAGTTGATTCAATAATAAACACTTACTTGATTTTGGGGTAGAAATTGACGTTGATTGACTCAAGAATGAAGAAAATCGCACAAGAAGAGAGCAAAATCGTATTTGATAGTTGAGAAACAATGATTTATGTTTATGCCTTTTAAGTTCTATAGCAGAACTCAACATTACTTAAGTCATGTTGGTATGTACCAGCGTGACTTAACTCACGTTGGCCCAACGTGACCTAACTCACGTTGATATAAGGCAAACATGACTTAAGTCATGTGGAGGGTTATTTTGGTCAATTCATGCTGGAGTGAGCTATTTTGTATGGGAGAAGAGCAATTTTCTTAAACTTTAGTGTTTGCCTTTGGTGCCTTTAGTTCATTTTTTATGAGAGTGAATGTTGGATGAATGGTTAAGAGAGAGATATGAACAAAAATTAACAAAGGGACTCAAATGCACCAAAGGCAAAGGCACCGAAGTGCTATCCAACTTTAGCCCGTGCCTTCCATCTTACCTGAATTATTTAAAAATATCATCAATTCCAACCATATATTTGTTGAGAAGATCAAATATGGACTTTCAGTGTAAACTATTTTCTTCTTTTTTATTTTGTTATTGGTACAGTGGTCAACACATACTTAAATAAACACGTGAGAGAAAATATGGTGATCCAAATTCCAACTCGAAAATATTCTCACAATAAAATTGTTAGGTTGTAACAACGAGATAAGAATTGAGTATTTTATTGTTGTTTTATTAAAGTGTTATAACATTGTATTCCATGACAATATTTTTTTTAGCAGATATTCCATGACAATATCCATTCCATTAAATTAAGCTATTGATGTACCAAAATAAAATAAAATTAAGCTATTGTTTATTTGTTCATTATATTAAATTTTATTTTGATAAATATGAAATCATGGAAACGATGTTTATACTTTTTCTAACTTTTTTATACACAGTGTTTTCATAATTTGATTATAAAAATAGATTTTTTTTTTATTTAGTTTTTTTTAACAAACCAAAGTGGAATTAGATTACCACATGTGATTCATCTCGCACAAAATGTGCAAATGTGAATCACTCAAAAGAGATACATTGAAAAAGGAAAAACCATGTTCACCTCTCTTGATAGAGAACTTCCTATTCTTTTACTTTTTTAAAAGTAGCGTCAATATCCAATAAACTGAGTTATGAAAATGACGTTCCTTCCTTAAAAAAAATGTTGTTCCAATAGAATATAGAAGTCTCCGTGAGTATAATTTAAATGGTAAAAATATTACATTATATATGCATAAGTTGGTGTTTGAATTTCAAATTCCCTACTTATTTATCTTAAGAGGTAAATTTTAGGTCAGTAGACTACTTGATAAGAAAAATAGAATATACAATTTTAACATCATGTATAAGTCGTCAAACTACGTTACCTATAAAAAAAAAAGGTTATGAAAATTCCTACTTTAGACATTTGTTGGAAGGTAAAAAAATGTTTATAGGTCTTGTTAACGAGTGCCTCCGGGGCACTCTTTAAGCTATCTAATTTAAAAAAGTCAAATATTTCGATTTCCAAGAGATTAATTACATGCATTTTCATAATAAACTTACTTTTTATGGTCCTTAACGAGTGCCCGGGCACTCATTAACATTTCCCAATTTTTATAGACTTAATCAAAGTAGTGGAACAAGCCATCCTATATGTTAGGAGATGATTTTTTATTGCCATCATGCTTTAGGCTGAAGAGTATGACTAGTAAATTTTGACCGAGAGCAGCTAAGGGGGAAAATGAACAATGATGTATTTTATTATTTTGAGAGGATGAACAATGATTTTTGTTACGAAAAATTTATGTAAAAATGCATAAACACATCATATTTGATCAATCAAGTTCTTATCATATTGCAAATATATTTGCAATTCATTTCATAGTTTTTACCGGAATGCATAATGCGACTAATACAATCATTTAATTTCTTTTTGATGAGCTGGGATATACCTTTTCTGAAGTAGCAATTTGAGCAATCTGAAGGAAAATTATATCTCTGGAAAAAAGTTTGACAAAATCTGCGCCGGTGGTGTTGAGTGTTGGTGCTGCTCAAGACGTCGTGTCTACCTCCACTCTTATTTCGCTACTGCTCAAAAGAGCATATGCTTGTTGTTGTTTTCAGGGAACTGTTGGCACTTGGATTTTGATACCGTGTTGGTGGTCGATCCATTCATCTGTTGTTTTTTTGTAACTTGGTTTCGTGGTTGTATGTGAGTTCACTGGGTTGCGCATGTGATGAGTAAACTTATGTTAGGATAGGTTAGAGTTGATCCACTTGATTTGTTATTCATGATTTATCCCCATTTGAGTTATATCTGGGTCAGGTCTAATGTCCCTCCCGTCTTTGTAGATCTTTATATTTATTTATTATAAAAAAAATTGACAAAAATATCGGGTTAGTTGGATGCTATCATATGAAAAATATAACCAACTCTTTTCTTTGCTTCTTTTACTGGCCATCCATCGGAAGTTTCGGGTTTGATACCGATATTTTAACAACAAATATAATAAATCTAAGTGTAGTGCTAGGTGTATTAATGTTTGTTCGGAAAGGGAGTGTGTGTGAGTTGTTTATTTCAAAGAATAGGCTGAATCCAACTATCTGCACTTTTTTCTTTATAACTAGAAAAACGTGCATGATTCGACAAATGACTTCCTACTAAATATATAAAAAAAAAAAAGTTAAGAACTATAGCATTTTGTGATTCATCGGTAAATCTACTTTAATTCTCTATCAACCAAGAATTTT
>Ga0228710_1012330_pt1 | contig 10631 bp, 4 predicted proteins | sample MedpolnodulmetaG_FD_177995 | JGI IMG/M metagenome (GOLD analysis project Ga0228710, IMG submission 177995) | Root nodule microbial communities from Medicago polymorpha collected in Santa Monica, California, United States - pink nodules | ecosystem: Host-associated > Plants > Roots > Nodule... | reverse complement strand
TGACTGATATTTTTTTTTTTTTTTGAGAGAACTAATATTTTTTTATGGAATGCAGTAATTTAGGATTATATAGAATCGGATCTTATTATTGTAACAATCTAGGCTAGTTTATGTTATTCTTTATTTGTTATTTCTGCATTTTTGAATTGCGGCAATTTTTTATTTCGAAAGTATTTGAATTATGGACTAAATTTATTTGTGCTTGTGTTATAACTAGTTTATAAACACTTTTGACATATAAGGTGTCACACGAAGTATCACAACTTTGAATATTTGATTTAGGCAGGGCCGGTGATAGCTACAGTGGCATTAAAATAGTTTTAATTTTAGTTATTAATGTACACACGAAGACTTGTGCTATATTTTTTGTCTTCTGTTCAACAACATTTATGTTTCTATGTAGGGTCTTGGTTGATTGTTGAGTATGGTTTTGGTAGATTGTTTGAGCATAAAATAAAACGATGGTAAAAATGATAGAATTAACAAATAAGTAAACATTTTCTGTCAAAAAACAAACAAGTAAACATTCGACATTCGTTAAATATTTTTAGGTTAAATATGATGACGTGGTCAAAACTCTATGATGTATGGTTTGTAAAAGCAAAATATTCACCCTGACCTTCCTCTCTTCAGCCGCCTTTCTATTCATTAAACCACCGCCTCTGACCTTCCTTCTTTTTAGCCCAGTTCTTCATCCCTCAATCCAAACATCACAGCACGATGTAGCCACAACGACACAGTGGTGTGATGAGTGGTTTCGGCCCTCCACATCACCCCTTTGCTAGATCTACTAATGACTTCTGTTCTGGTGGGTTTGGCATGTTAGAGGTTCTAGCCTGCTGCCTTGCAAACTCCGGCGACCCACAATGTCGCAGCTCTCGACAGAAGGTCTGTTTCCTCTCAAAAACCCGCAAGGGTCGGTTTCCTTTGGAGTCACTGCTTTTCAGGCGGTGGTGGTTTTATCGCGTTCGATTGGGTTCGCTCATCTCTTAGCTCTCTCTTTGGTTCGTGAGATTGTGGGTTTTAAGCTTTGCAGATGGCGCCATCGTTCCTCGGTGGTTCTGTTGTGCAGAATCTTTGGATCTAATATGTCGGGAAGTTATTGATTTTGTTTAAAATCTAGGTCATCGATCTGGATCTGGTTGAACTGATATGGCTGGTTTGGTGCGGTTATATTCCAGACACCCGTCACTGTTATGCTAGTGTGGTTCGCGGTGTGCGGGGTCTGTTGGGCTCGAAAGGGCTGAAAATGCTTGATGTGATTTGTTGCAGGGGCTGTTGGTACGTGGATTTAATTTTTGTCCGTGTTGCCGGTTCATTCAGACCCCATCCCTAAAAAGATAGGCTCATGCTTGTCTTTAATTGGTTCGTTCAATTTGTAGAGTAGACATGGCATATTAGACATTTTCCTCTCTGACGATCAAGTTTCAGTTTGGATTCCCAACCTACCGTCGTCGTCATCCTCAAGGTTGTCGTCGTTATTCAAGGTCTGATAAGGCACGCACTGGTGTGTTGATCCAGATGTTTCTGGATGGTGGTTGTGAATTCATCCCCGCGTCAGAAGGAGGATCTTATTTGGCTATGTCCATCAGCCGCGGTCTAGATCTCTACTTAAGAGGCTGTTATAATCCATTTGTGTTGTTTTTAATTTTCATATCACCCGTTTGGGTAGACCTCTATTTTATGGATAAACTGGTTAGGTTTATGTCCCCCAATTTTTTTTATGTATTTTTTTCCTTTTTTTTAAAAAAAATATTTATGGGCATCTGGCAAAATATTAGAGTTGGGTACCAATTTAGTTGGGAGCCACTCTTTTTTTTATGTCATTTGTTCTGGCCTTATCAAAAAAAATATATATGTTTTTGATTCCTATAAATTTATCAACTTTTTGCTTTGTGCTCTTCTGTATTCTCTCTTAAATTTCCCAAAGATCCTTCAATTTATGAGTTTCGGTGGTTGTGGAGGTGGGAAGGAAATTACTAGAGATAATACAGAGATTGACGATGGTGATGGCTGAGTTATAGGCAGATCTGGCGCTTTCGGTGATGGATCTGGGGGTTTCGGCAGTGGCGAAAGTGGACTAAGAGATGAGTTATTGGTTTCCATTGTGATGTTGAAACTTCTTTGTTGTATTTGACTAGTGGAGGTTGCCGATCAGTTCATGGCTTCATGCTATATATTTGTAGAACTTCTAGATTATCAGAAACATCAAAATATCTACCACTTTCAATAAATTGTAGAGTTGGGTTTGAACTGTGAGAGCTAGCACTTTGGTGTACCTTTTGTTTGCTGCTTACTTCACCAATCATATCAGAACCCCTTTTATTTTTGACATACGATGTAGCATCTATAATTGATGTCTTGTCCTTCGTACTCATAGGAGTCCAAACGACAGAAGCATCATTTATTTCAGCTGTGTCATTATTGATGTTGTTAAATGTTTCATCGACTTTAACATTAAGATACCTTTGAATATACGTTATCAAAACAAAATGTTTAGCAATATTTTTAATCGTCTTACGCGAGTTACCTGCCATTCTGGAAGCATGTCTCAAAAGGTCGGTCAAGGAGTAATCATTGTAGTAACAAAACGGACAACGATACATCGAATCAGAGATTTTAAACCGGTAGTAATCATCCTTCAACTTTGTGTAATATCTACGCTCACAGTATTCTAGATCAGATTCACGAGTATGTTTTGATATTCTGTACATATAAGTAGTATGGTTGTTATTATGAACCCTAATAACCAGAATTAGTCCTCCCCCTATTCGGGTTGTTTATGTTGTTGTTGTTGTTGTTGTTGTCGGCGGCGTTATTGTTGTTGTTGGCGTTGTTGTTGTTGTCGTCGTCAACCTAAGTTGTCAACATCGCCATCTGATCTGACAGAGCTTTGATGGCCGCAGTTAAAGTCGTGATTTTCATCATCGGTTGATCTCCCATGGTTGATCACGTTAGGAAAAGAACAGGAGAAACCTTCCTAGATACCAATTGACGCAGTCGGAAGCGTAGGCTAGCAAACGCTAAACCTAGATTGAAAAACAAGTTTACAAGCGACAATCTTGTGAAATTAGGAAAACAGAGAAATAACAGTTGAAATTATTGAATGAATAAAAGTTGTCTCTTAAGCTACAACTGTTAAGTTTAAATAGAGAAATAACAAAACCCTAATAGGCTGAAAATAATAAACTGAAACAAAAACAGAAATTACTAAAATTAGGTTAAAATAAAAATATTATGAAATTACTAAGAAACAAGGTCTTGCTAGTACATTCGAATTATAAAACTCAATCGAATTATACAAGTATGTATGACTACCGAAAGGATCAACTAGGTATCATCCATAATAACTTTGTACATACTTTGTTGCCGTGAGAGAGGAGCAAATCATTAAAATAGCATGCATAACTTATGGCAACTAGTGGTGGCCCTAGATACTGGAGGGAGGGGCGACCGCCCAAGGCTTCATATTTAAGGGCGTATTATTTTCTAATACTGTGCACATAGTGTGTATAGAGGGGCACCGAATTTTTCTTAACGGTATGTGTAAATATTTTATTGATAAAATTAAATAAACACTTTTTTTAAAGAGAATTAAATTAAATAAACACATTTAATTAAATAAATTGTTTTAACTAATAGTAGTAAGTTACATGTCTATTTATGATTTTGCAACAAAAAACGGAAGGAGAAACAATTTCATTCATTATGAGGACACCATTCCCTTAATTCACTGTAGGGAACCAAAGATATCGGGGTCAGTCCTAAGGGTGTATTTAAATGGAGGGTTTAGAAGGGGAAGAGAGAGAAGGGTTTACTTTTCTTTTTTAAATTACAGACATTATAAAATGATTCTTAAAAAATTGAATTAACTACATGATAAATGATCATATAATACTTTAAAAATACTTAATTTATTTTAAAAAAACATTTTACATTGTTCGTAATTTAAAAAATAAAAGTGAGTCTTCCCCTCCCTTTCTTTCCTAAACCCTCAATCCAAACACACCTTAGAAAAAATATTCCAAGATCTTCTCAAGCACCACATTCAAAAAATTGGTGAATAAACGTGTACCTAACTAGCTAGACACTACAACTTCAAAAGCCACAAGCCCTTTACCACCAAACAAAACAATAGTATGAGATGGTTCAAGCCTAACAAGCCACTTGGACATATCACCATTGGAAGGGAAGGAAAGAGTTTTCTTGTGTTGGTGGTTTTGTTTAGGAGAAATGATATTTGTACAACCATTTTGCAACAACTTTCGGATAACTTTCTCTCTCATACTCACATTATGTTTTTATCCTCTCTCTTCCTTTTTCTCTCTCTATTATTTTTAACCAATAGAAATAGAGGAAAATGACGTTGTCTTGAAAGTTGTCATCAATGGTTGTTCATATATCATTGCTCTTTTTTAGTGCCTTTTGGCAGGTGATCTTTTGTTGTTTGTTGGGATTTTTTTGGCCAACATTTGATGTGCTTTTTTTCTTTGTACATTCGTACATTCAACATACCAAAAAAAAGTTGGAAAATAAAAAAAAAACTATATTAAAAAAGCAAGGACTTTTTCACTAAGGTATCAAACAAAATGAATTGAACTATATAATATGGATTATCATGATATCAAAATTATTTGTGATCTAGCTCGTAGAACCTATAAAACCGAGAGTTTATTGATTTTCTCAAGATTTATAATTTATATTAATTTATTTACAAGCAAGTTAACTCTGTTCTGTATTCAATTTAAGATCGTAAAAGTGTTAAGAAAAATCTTAATACTAATATATGTCGGTACATGGTTTTGTGGTTCATGTTGCACTTTGTCATGTTCCCACAATATGGTAAGATCAAGGAAAATGGCAATGGGAAGGGAAATGATGATTGATAAATTATGAGTAGTGAATGATAAATGTCTGGTACTAGTAATATCTGCAATGATAATGGGGGCTTTAGTATACAAACACACTTTCAATTCGTTGTCTGCTTAGAGAGTAGGGGCCTGAGGACAAGAACATACATAGTACAGTTCATACTTCATAAATAATATACATTGGTCATGGAAATTCGCACGAAAGAATACTTGCAGATATACATATACTAGATTCTTCGCACAAACCAGTTATATTTTTGCTCCATATATTGTTTTATATTTTTAAAGGGGTGTTGATCCATATATTATGTTTAATTGAAACACACAAAAATGAGCGATATTAATAGATACTGTGATAATATTAACCCCTAAAATAAAGATATTTGTGGTGATATTAAGTCAGTTATATTGGTGGTTCATATAAATTTCTGCCATATATTTGGATATTTACAAGATTTAAAGGATGTCATATGTGATAGAATGATAATCTACATTGTTGTTCTTATGGCTAACTACGCATCATTTATGCGGCTAGATGACGATGACAAACGAATAAGAGAATAAGACTAAAGATATGAAGTGACCAAGAGTGTTTAGATGAGATACAAAGTGATTGTCATGGCAGTATATAGTTCTTTTTATTGTATAGAATCGGCCCTTATTATTGTAACATTTGAGGTTGGTTTTTTTTTTCTTTACAAGAAATCTATCGGTTAGAAATTCATATTTTTTGAGGTGAAAAATTGAGAATCTTATGTTGGAATCCCGACCCAGTATCTAAAGTTAGTTTCTATTATTATTTAGAACTCTATTTTCGCATATTTGAATTGCGGCAGTTCTCTATTTTAAAAGTACTTAATTTCTTTTCTAAAAAAAAAAAAGTACTTAATTTCCGGACCAAATTTGCCCGTATTTTGGTTGGTCATAACTAGTTATAAATACTTTTGAGATATAAGATGTCATGAAGTATTACAACTAACCTTGAATTGGCCAAAGTTAGGCATAGTTAGTGATAACTACAGTGGCATCAAAGTATTTTTAATTATTGTATAGACGGAGACTTGTTCTATATTTTCTCAGTTCAACAACATTTATGTTTCAACGTAGGGTTTTGGTAGATTCTTTGTCCATAAAATAAAACGATGATAAAAATGATTGAATTAACGTATTAGTAAACTTGTTGGAATTAGACTTTCGTAAAACAGTTCTCTAATGTATACTTACAATTGATTATTTATGTTCTTAGTTATCATTAATATCTTCACATGTCGCTTTTCGTATTTTTTAATTCTTCACAAACGACGTTAGATCTTTCATATGGCTTAACTTTTGATCCCTCACTCAGTTAACCAATATGATAACATTACGATGCATCAGTGATTTGTGATTGTAAACTTAAATGGATAAACCTATTCCTAAAGTTTAGTATCCACGGATGAATTATTCTAGGTCTTTATTTGAAAATTCTTTTCTAAGCATTAGTTAAATCAAATGATCAATTTTGTGAGTTGTCAAATAAGATAAGCATAGGTCTTTCCAAGCTCTCAGAGGTCATTAGCAATCAAATTATTGCCTCATTTCCCTTGTACAACTTGTTGTCCATAAGAATCAATCAAAAAAATATTCATGGCGAACATCATAAGGTTTTTTCAAATAATCATTGATAGCATCTTAGTCATAGCGCACTTGACGTCCTCTTATCTAAAGATCTTAACGTTCATCTGGTATCATGGGATTTTCTCTTACCGAATAACAATTAGCATAGATGATGACGGTCTATCATGCCATATTTTTATGGTCCTTTAGGAGTCATTTTACAGTCATTTGAGTCCTTGTTAGGTTTGTTTTAGTAGAATTTAGCAAGAAGTAAAGAAATGAGCATTGTACTGAATATATGCAAAGAATACTTTGAAACCATGTCTAATCACCCTAATCAGACAAGTCTTTGATCATACTATTTTTTTTGCAAGAAGAATTAATGTGTCTCTTTGGGTATAGCCACCACGAACGTTATGGTGAAGAGAAAGGGGAAAAGAATAAAAGAACACGAGTGAGGTGTGTTGATCTGTACATGGCCTATGTGTGGTACTTTAATCATTGTGTGATACGTAGGAAAGCTGCACAATACACATGATTGAAAGCCCAGAAGTTGCAGGCAACTTGTGCGCAATGCGCAAACTATTGTGCAGGATGCACATGTATGTTTCCATACGGTGGAGGCTGGGGAAACAACTTGGAAACAAGATTTCACCAACCTCTTTATCATCTACTCGAGTGTAATTTCTTAATCTTATTGACATGTCTCTTTTGATTATGAGTAGCTAGATTTATATGATTAGGTAAAGTATATGAACTTCTTCCTAGATATAATTTGAACCATGTAATATGTTGAGTACTTCTTTGGGCAATTGATTTTTTTCATATTCAGCTAAACTTTGTTCTTAACGCTTTTCATGTGTTTACGAATGTTCGTGAATCGATCTAGGTTTCGAATGATTACTAACCCTAACTTTTCAGACTCGTGCTAACATTAATTGTTCGAGCCATACGTAATAGTTTTAGAAATATCGTATTATTGTATTTATGACAAAGGATTTAAATTTCTAAGTAAAACCTTCAAAGGTCATGGACTCACCTTATACACTACGGGGTTTTTATTGGAGAATAGGGTTAAGCGCCAAGACATTAGGGTTAGCTATTTTGTTAAATCATGATACTATCAATTGTAGTAATTTAGAAGCGGTACTTATCATTTCCCAATTTTATCAAAATCTAGTTTATCGAACCAACTGTATGCCTTGTGCATCCCCCAATTTTACACATCCTTAGTACAATATTACTGCTTAATTGAAATTGAAACAATCCATTTGAAGAATAACTTATAAATATTATTACTTGAACAAGAATTCGGTACATTTGCAAAAGTATTCATCAATAGAATTCTTACCATCTATATGATTATCAATACTAAACCTTTATCTTTCACCTTAGTTTTGGACTTTTTATGGAAGACATCCAACAGCGAGCCCAAGATGCATGTTTTTTGCAACTGATTTGTCCTACTTGCAGAGTCGAGGGAATAGTTAAATGGGAGGTTTGAGACTTGGAAATAAGCCCTAAAAACATATGGATTTCTTCTGGGTAGAATCAAGACAGAGTATATGTAATGTAATTTTAGCAAGAGGCAAAACTGTTGTGAAAGTGACTCAAAATTGGAGAAATTGAAGTTTGCTGAAGCTGTCAAAATTGGAGCACGATTTGAAAAATCAGAGTACTATTTTTGGACAAGAATTGGCACTTTCTATTCATAAAACATCGGAGCACGGGAAAAGATTGGGGATTTGGGTAGAATTAGGCGGGAGACTTATTCTTGTAACCCATTGATATCTCATTTGTAAAGTTACTCATCATTAATATAGTGAAACGGAGGGCTGCTCTCTCCCCCAGACTAGGTTAATTTGGACCGAACTGGGTAAACAGATTCTTTTGTGTTCTCTCTTCTTTTTCTCTCGTTGTTTTTCCTACTTTTGGCTTGTGTTTATAATTGTTACATATACTTTGTTTTGGTTGCTTAATTATCACTTGCTCCACACATCAAGTTTGTTATTGGTGTGATTTTTCATCAAATTCACAACAATTGGCGCCCACCGTGGGGCAAGGGTCAAAGGATAATCAAGTACGATGGGTTCGAAGTGGGATATTGAGAAGTTTACCGGAGATAACGATTTTGGGTTATGAAAGGTAAAGATGGAAGCGGTGTTAATACAACAAAAGTGTGAGAAAGCTTTGAAGGGTGAAGGTGCGTTATCGGTCACCATGTCACGAGCGAAGAAGACCGAGATGGTGGACAAGGCCAGGAGTGCGTTATCGATCACCTTCAGATCCTTTAACGTGACATTGACCTAAACCATGAACAAATAAGGGTTTCAACCATTGAAGTGTACTTGAACGCTGAACAAATTGTCCATTGTTTCAGATCTACACCATAAGAAATTAAACAATCAATGAAAAACTCATTCAAACGTTTTATCAAACACTTGCAATGCAAATTATACATAAACCCTAAAACTCAAAACTACAACATAAACCTGCAAACATCTAAACAATTAAGCAATATAAGTCATTTACATGTAAACATTGTATCATTTCTTGCAAAAAAAATCATAATTTAAACAAACCCTTAAACTAAACAATTTCTAATTTAAAAGGAAAAATGTAACATATAAACATAAAATGTTAATGGTGTTTGATTATGAAAACTTAATTGTTATTGGTGTGTTGTTTGATTTGAACTTGAAGAAATACGGGATTTGGTTGATTTGAGAGAGTTTTTGGAGATTTTAGATATGAAATAAGGAAATGATGTCTTATCTTTAAAAGGATATGCAACGTGACTTAACTCACGTTGGATTGCAACGTGACTTAAGTCACATAGTTTTTATTTCAGTTTAAGTCACGTTGGGTTTAACACCTACGCGACTTAAATCACTTGAGGAGTATTTTAGAAATTTCAGTTGAGAGTGAGCAAATGTTGACGGGAGAAGAGCAATTTTCTTACTTTTATGCATAATAAAGAGCGTTGCAATATAATATAGGCCCACCAGTTTCCTTCTAGCCAAGGTGTTGTGGAATTCACCAATCTTTTACAATTCTTCGTAAATCAGTGGCAGTGGATATGATAAATTAAAACTTTATATAACTCTATGGAACCTGAGCATCTCAAACAGAAAAACATTGATCGATGCATAACACAAGAAGGGTGGGAAGTGCATAAATATAATAACTTAATACATTGACCAAGAAATATCTTTGATATTCCTAGCTAGTACCTAGTATAGCCGTAAAATAAATATATTCTTCCTATAACAGTTGTTCTTCTCCCACAGTGGATATGACGTCCGGATCTTCTTCATTTCTCAAAAGAAATAGAAGACTTCATTCGAAGAGAAACGGATACAAAGGAGGATTTGATAAGATTCATGTTTGAAAATAATTTTAAAAATGAATCCCACCAATCTCATCTTTGTGTTTATCTCTCTCGTAAATGAAGCTATCCATTTCGCATAATCTTGACTCGAGGATACAATTCCAACATCTTAATTTACTTGTTGCATCCCTGCTTCTCTAAGTTTTTCGACTATCTAGAATGTTCTGTAAGTCGATCGGCCGACATGGAACAACAAGAGTTCCCTTCTGTCTGAAACCATACTCCTCCCAAGCATCATCAAGCAATCCCAAAAAAGCAGGATCAGTTAAGTAATCTAACCCAACAATAAACCTTCTAGTTTCTACACCCTTCTTTGCAAGAACAGCAAAGTAACCTTTCATAACATCATCAGCAAGCTCACTTGTGGTTGTGGCATGATCTTCATTCCTGTAACTCAATGCATGCTTTCTTGGGACAAAGACTGATAAACTCTTTTGTACCCTCCCAACAAATGAATCAAGCATTTTGAATATTGAAAGAATTAATAGTGAATTATTAGAGAACAAGGTAGTATCTGAATTATTAACTGAGATTGGAATATAATTTTATATACAGGTTTGGCTATTTATGCTGAGCGAGAACACGATATTTCTGAACTCTAGGTTATACGTAGCCACTTAATAGACGGTACCAGTGGGTCTTGCCCTATACACTGCATTTATTGCTATTATTCGATAGGTCAATTACTTCCATCTCATTAGCCAAAAATTTCTTACAAGGAGGGCCAAGATGAATTTGTTGTCCCTAGTTATATCCAACACTCTTACTGCATC
>Ga0228710_1012329_pt1 | contig 10632 bp, 6 predicted proteins | sample MedpolnodulmetaG_FD_177995 | JGI IMG/M metagenome (GOLD analysis project Ga0228710, IMG submission 177995) | Root nodule microbial communities from Medicago polymorpha collected in Santa Monica, California, United States - pink nodules | ecosystem: Host-associated > Plants > Roots > Nodule... | reverse complement strand
TTTTTTTTTTATTATTCTGAGAAATTGAATTTAGGTTTTTGTTTTTGGATTTATTTGTAACATATTTTGTGATTTTCTGTTATTGGTTTTTGTAATTTTTTTTGTGGGTTTGTGTTTTTTTGTTCAATGATGTTTTTTGATCAGGTTTTGATCAAATCATGATTTAGTTGGATTGTGTTTATGTGTTGATCAGGTTAAATCTATAGGAATTTACAATGGTTTGTAACTATGTTCTCAATTTGATTGATGATTTGAACTACTATGCAATAGTTGTACTGAGGAATCCAAGAGAAGTACATGTTTTGTGTGAAATTTTTGGGGACTTTAATGTTGTTAAATTGTAAAAATGTCGGTTTATTGTCAGATCATTAGGGTAGAAAAAATAAGGATTAAAACTTAGTGTGTGTTTGGTGTCGTGGAGGAATTAAGCAAATAACGCTGATTGTAGCTTTTGCCGAATGACATTGAGGAAACTAAGAAATTGAAAAAGATGTCGGTTTCTTGTCGGGTCATTAGGGTAGGAAAAGTATGAATTGATATTTAGTGTATGTTTGATGTCGTTGAGAATTTGCACAAATCATAGTCATTGTAGCTTTTGCAAAATCACGTGCCTCAATGTGATTTTGGAAAATCCACTGTGATACCAAACATACAGTTAACCGATAGCATGCAGTTTAATGTTTGGTGTTTCAGTAATCATTTGAATATGCAAGGTCACTTGTACATCTTTGGATGCCATTTCAACTTATTTGATAAGTTCAAAGTATGTGCCAATTTTTTTTTATTGTTCTGTGGATTTTAATTGAATGGAGTATCTTCTGATTAAATGTGATGTACTGAATTACAGCTCAGATTTAGATGTCGACGATATTAGATATCACAATATTCCGGAGAAAGATGTCAGTGATGAAGAGATTGAGGCAGAAGATTTGGAGAGGCGGATGTGGAAGGATCGTATAAAACTCAAAAGGCTCAAGGAAAAACAAAAGCTTGCAGCACAACAAGCCCTAGAGAAGCAAAAGCCTAGGCAGTCATCTGATCAAGCTCGTAGGAAGAAAATGTCGAGGGCGCAGGATGGGATTCTTAAGTACATGCTGAAGCTCATGGAAGTCTGCAAAGCTCGTGGATTTGTGTATGGAATCATTCCTGAGAAGGGAAAACCAGTTAGTGGTTCCTCTGATAACATTAGAGCTTGGTGGAAAGAAAAGGTGAAGTTTGATAGGAATGGTCCTGCAGCCATAGCCAAGTATGAAGCAGAGTGTCTTGCTATGAGTGAGGCCGAAAATAACCGAAATGGGAACTCCCAGAGCACGCTCCAAGACCTGCAAGATGCAACGCTCGGGTCGCTATTATCTTCTTTGATGCAACACTGTGATCCTCCTCAGAGGAAATATCCATTGGAAAAGGGTGTTCCTCCGCCTTGGTGGCCAACCGGGAATGAAGATTGGTGGTCACACTTGAATCTACCTCATGGTCAGAGTCCTCCTTATAAGAAACCACATGACTTGAAGAAGATGTGGAAAGTGGGAGTGCTAACTGCTGTTATAAAGCACATGTCACCTGATATTGCAAAAATAAGGAAGCATGTCCGCCAATCAAAATGCTTGCAAGACAAGATGACGGCAAAGGAAAGTTCAATTTGGTTGGGGGTATTGAGTCGAGAAGAAGCTCTCATTAGGCAGCCTAGTAGCGATAACGGTACGTCTGGAATTACCGATATGCCAACTGGTGTTCTTCTTCTTGAGTATAAGCAACCTGCTGCTAGTAGTGCTAGCAACTATGATGTTGATGGTACCGACGATGGTGTTGGTTCTGTTTCTTCTAAGGAAGACAGGAGCAATCAGTTTATGGATGCCGCCGAACCATCAGATAACTCGCGAAGGAATTCTGTCCAAGATTCTGATCGACCTAAGAAGAAACCTAGGCTGAAACGACCACGTTCGAGGTCAAGTGCAGCCGACACATTACCAGCACAATCTGACAATGAAATTTTGCATGTTGAACCTAGAAGTAAACTGCCGAATATGAATGAGAGAGACGAAACACATGTAGCTGCACTCCAGATTCATGGGAATGAACAGGTCAATGGGACAGATTCTGTTTTGAGGCCGCCGGAAATGAGACATGAGGGGCCAAGTCATCTACCAGGAAGCGAGGTGCCAGTTCCTTTATCAGGCCACGAGGTGCCAGTTCATGTACCAGCACCCGGGTTTGATCATTACTCTTATATGCATGCAAACAGCATGATTTCCTCGCAAAGTGTGTATATGAGTAGACGGCCACCGCTGCACTATTCTCAGTTGCAAAACCCTGATATGCCTCATGGAGCTGCTTATAATCTGTACAATCCAGTCACCGGATATGGTCCTAGTCAGGATGGGCAACATCAACATCTGCAGCCTGGTCCCGCCGCAAACAGTGAACCAATTAGGCAACCAGAGAATGCTGCAATAACTATGCCTGCAGCAAATATGAATGGTGATGAAATTATCGGAGGAGGCATGAATTATATTGCTAAAGACACATTCCCAAACGAGCTGGAAAGGTTTGGATCACCATTGAGTAACATGTCATTTGATTTTGGAGTTCTTGACAATCCACCATCACCGCCATTCCTTTTAGATGATTTCATGGGTTTGGGTGACGATGAAATGATGCAGTACTTTGGAGCATAGAAGATTATTGAAACTAGTGACTCAGCAGAAGCTGTAAGTGCTATTCTTCTCTTAAATTATGCTTTTAAATTATTCCTACGAATCACCACTTGACTTATTTGCTTCATCTTTTTTCCAGGAACTACAGAAATTCAAGGACTTGTTGTTCGAAAGCGTGAAGGTTCGCAGATTGATATTAACATTTATGCAGTTTGAGGCAGAAAGGTATAGTGTTGACATTGAGAAGCCTTAAATTTGCAGAACATGAAGAACAGATGTCTGAATTTTGTTCAATTAATGACCCCATTATCATATCAATATGTCTGGGGTTTCATGTAAATGTAACTATTACTGTTGGGCTGGCTGAATATTTAGGTTAATTTCTTTGGGATAGGATTGCTGCAATGCTTCTAAATTTAATAAATTATCAGTGTTTATGGTTTCCTATGCTGTTTTAATGTTTTTCTCAAGCATACTATTTTTTTTATATGTCCATTATTTTTGCTTTATTTTACTAAACAAAGCAAAAATAAATTCATTTTTAGTTCTAAAAAAATACAAAAATTGCTTGGTTTCAGTATGTAGTATGAGACCATTGATAGACTTAGAGACGCTACTTTCACTAAATGTAGAAACTAAAAACAAATAAAATTTCTGAGGTTTTTTAATATCAAAATTTGTCAATTTTCCAGATATCAAAAACATGTTTTAATGGCGTGTGTTAGATCTTTTTCGATCATATTTCAACCTTTTGAGGTGTGCAAAAGCTGCAAAAGTAGTTATTCAATGTACCTTTTAGGGTCCAAATCAAATTAGTTATTGTCACGTAATCTCTGTTTTTCGTGTGGACATATTGTCACGTAATCTCTATCATTTTGTATATATAAGCAACAAAAAAACTCATTAATTTTTTATACAAAGAAAAAATACTCGCTTCATTTCATCAGTAACATATGGTTCAATACATGTAGGAATATAATGATAGTGCTGTCAAAAATAAAAAATACATGTAAGAATGTAACGAGGGTTATGTGTATATGTGCATACTTCGTTAAGGTGTGAACTGTGAGCAATCATGTTTATATATTTTTTCTCCATATTCCACAACTAAACATGAGTGATTTTTTTCTTCTTCTTATTTATATAAAAGTTTAGGGTGTCGGGACATTGCTCTAGTCTTGAGGTAAGGAAAATCTTGGTGTTCAAACTTCAAAGAATAATTACAAAAGAATTTACGTTTACCTCCTCTCAAAGGAAGTAGCGGAGATCAAATACACAACCATCATATTTAAAGACTCTTGTTTTACAACTAGATTAACTTCTTGAAATTCACATGAGAGTTTACAAAACAAAGATTTAACAAAACTATAATATTTTTGTTAGAAAAACAAAACTATACTATTAAAAAAATAGCTTGAATCTCAAAAAGAATAAGCAATGAAGAATAAAAACTATCTACCACAAATTTGACATTCAACTCGAAAATAACATTTTTGATAGGGTTAAATATATCTTTTGATCCTATAAAATTAAACACTTTTGTTTTTCTTCCTCCAAAAAAAATTGTCTATAAATTTTCAGCACCTAGTTTTAGTCTTTGGTAAAACTAATTTTGAAATTTTTGAATGTTCTTTTGAGAAGTTTTTAAAACATTGTAATAAAAAAAAAAAACAATTTTTAAGGTTTAATTATAGTTTTGATCCTCTTATTTTTACTCATTCACGAAATTGGTCACCTCATTTTAAAATCGTCAACTTTTGGTTAATCCATCAGATTTTTTTTAAAAAAATGTGTGGTTTGATATATTTTAAATGACGTGACATACAATCTAATGATGTGGAGTGATCAAGACTCATGAAATTATAATAACATCAATTAAAAACTTTATTTTTGAACATTTTTTAAGTACAAAAATAAGATGGAGAGACCAAAGCGGAATACTTTTAAAATGGGGTGATCAAAACTATAGTTGACTTTTTTTAAACATGAGTTGAATTGAATATCAATTTTTTAAACACAAAAAATTCAAAATAAAATCAACAAAAATCAGGACCAAGAAATAAAATCTTGAATTCATTTTTTGCATACTTTTGATAATGTTTTAAACATCTCTATAAAAGATAGACTCGTTCAAAAATACATGTCGACTTAATTAACATTGGTGACTAAACTGGGTGCATATTTTTTTTAGAGACGACAAAGTACCACTTTTTTTATAGGGATGAAAAACAAAAGTTGATAATTTAGTAGGGGGATTTTTTTTTACCAATTTTCGATATTGAGCTCTATCACATACAAGCAATATTTTCTTTTTTTATTTTTGAGAGAATCTTCAAGGAAACTTGATAATATATACTCAAAATTTTCCCCCTAATGAATAGGTTTTTTTTTTTTTGACAGAATCTTAATGAATAGTTTTTTTTTTGAAGAGGCAAACCTTAATGAATAGTTAATCAAGCTACTTGTGTCACGTGTAACTGACTCCTTGGTGTTCTCCTTTATTTTTGCATGTGTTTTCTCCCTTCTCAAATTTCTTTTTCATGGAATCATCTGTTACCTTTTTTATGTGCCTCCAAATCATCATTTTCAAAAATTTCGGGATCCTCATTAAGAGAAAAATAAGTATGGATCCCATATTTTTAGCAATCCCGTTATTTCACCCAGCTGCTGCAACTCTACTGCCGCCATCAGTCATCTGCAATTCGAAAATCACCACCATTCTTCATAGATGGCTGAAATGGAAGAAATTGGGTGTGTCGAAACTTCTATCATTATTTTATTTTTATTGTTTGAAAATTCAATATCCTGCCAAGGATCGACTAAATCGGGAACCATATATCCATCAGGAACCCTAAATGAACTGTCTCAACACAACACATGAATTGTTGATACCTCCTGGATTAGAATCTAGGTGGATTAAAATGTCATATGGTCATTCACCACCATGTCAAACCCTAGGGTTTCTATTTTTTTTTTGTTGAAGAACCTATGATTTCTATTATTATTATTTATTTATTTTGACATGATTATTATTAATATTACTACGAGTCTACCAGAACTTCAACTTAGTTTTTTGTTTTGGGTTTTATAGGTAACATGTTTCGCGATTCTATGTTATTTGTCTTTTAAAAGATTTTTTTGTGTGTTTGTCTTTCTTTGTTTGTTCGATGATGTATTTCATTTTTGGATAATTGTTTGTAGCTTAGCTTCCTGAATTTTATTGGTTTTTATGAATTCATGACTTAGTTGGAATATGTCTATATGTTGTTTATTAGATATTTACCCTAAAGAAATTTACAACTGTTTGTAACTATGTTTTCAATTTGATCCATGATACGAACTACTGTGTTATAATTGTAACCCTCCTCTTTGTAACAAAATATAAGTTAAACTAAGTCAAATACATTTTTTGACTCGTTTTTGCTTATATTTTGTTCCAGAGGGAGGAGTATGCAATGAACTGGAAGACTAGAAATATAATTCATTTGGTGTGGACATTGCAATATTAGATATCACAATATACTGGAGATAGATGTCAGCGATGAAGAGATTGAAGTTGAAGATTTAGAGAGGCGAATGTGGAAGGATCGTATCAAACTACAAAGGCTGAAGGAAAAACAAAAGCTTGCAGCACAAGGAGCTGCAGAGAAGCAAAAGCCAAGGCAGTCTCAGGCACAAGATAATTACTCGAACATACATGCAAACAACATAGTTTCCTTGGAAAGCATGTCTTTGAGTGAAAGGCCATTGCACTATCCTTACTTGCAAAACCCTCCTGACATGCCTCATGAAGCTGCTTTTAATCTTGACCTTAGAGTCGCGGAATATGGTCCTCGTCAGGAGGAGCAGCATCAGCATCTGCAAGCCGGTCCAGCCGTGAACATTGATCCAATTAGGCACCCAGAGAATGCTGCAATCACTATGCCTGCAGCAAATATGAATGGTGATGAAATTATCGGAGGAGGTATGAATTATCTTGCTAAAGACGCATTCCAAAACGAGCTGGATAGGTTTGGATCACCATTGAGTAACATGTCATTTGATTTTGGAGTTCTTGACAATCCACCATCACCGTTCCTTATAGATGATTTCGTGGATTTGGGGGACGATGAAATGATACAGTACTTTGGTGGGTAGCATATTATTGAAACTACTAATTCAGCAGAAGCTGTAAGTGCTATTCCTCTCTTAAATTATGCTTCTAATTAGTTATCCCTGCGAATTGTGACTCGACTTATTTGTTGTGTTTGTTTCATCTCTTTTTTTCTTTCTTCCCAGGAACTACAGAAATTCAAGCACTTGTTGTTCAAATGCGTCAAGATTTGCAGATTGATATTAACAATTATGCAGTTTGAAGCGGAGTGGTATAATAATCTTAACATTTGACAAGTCTTAAATTTTCGGAACTTGAAGAACCAATGAATTTTCTTCAATTAATGTATCAATTGTTAATGGGATGGCTGACTTTTTAGGTTAATTTCTTTGGGATAGGATTGTTGCAATGCTTCTAAATTTATTAATTTATCAGTGTTTTTGGTCACCTATGTTGTTTTCTTATTTTCCTCAAGCATGCCATTTTTACATATGTCCTAATATATATACAAAATTTGTTTTATCCTTAACGAAAAAAATTTGTTCATCTTTGGTTTGAAAAAAAAAATTGTTTTGACTTTTGAGTGCGTAGTGTGAAGGTAATGAAACAATAGAGTAAAAGACATTGATTTTGCATGATATACATCTTATTGGATATTATTGTGGAAAGTTCGCAAAGAATGTCTGAAACAATAATATTTAATTTACTTGCCGGTACATGTCAAATTACAAAATAAATCTGGACCACAAAGTTTCCTCATGTAAAACATACAAAATAACAAAGATATTGTTCACCTCTAAAAATAAAAACAAAGATATTGTTCACATAAAAAATAAGCTAGTTCACATAAGGATACTCTATGGAGAGTTTTCAATATCATCGCTCTGTTTTAATAATTTATATGCAGCTTTAACTGAATATCGTCCACCAAAACGATAAATCCAAGTCTAAATGTTGGACACCATATCCTCTAAAATAAATAATATTAGCCAAAATATTCTTAAATTCCACTACCAATTCCTCCTCCTCTCAAACAACCTTCTCCAAACCATAGCCATCCCTCGCCACCTCACCTACCCCACGCCTAAACTTCTCAGCCATCAAAATATCTTTGTCAACCACCTAGCTATACAATCTTTAGCTAACGCTCTTTTAAAACTCCACTCTCCAACCAAAGATTAGACCAAAATCGAGTCTCATATTCATTTTCAAAAAATTTACGTAAATGAAGATCGAACCGAACCACTTTCAGCCCTCAAACCCCACTCCTTCTTGCCATGCTGATCCATGGGCAAAAGGTCTAAATCCAAGTTAGGGCTCTATGATTCAAAATTTTGGTTTAAAAAAGGTCTAAATAAATTTAAATTTAGTTATAAATGTATAATATCATAAATTAATTGTAGATACGTATAATTTGTATTCATCATGTTATTTAATGTGCTTTTTACTTTTTTTACTCACGTGACTTTCAACTATTAATACTAATATGACTATTTAGATCATAAAATGGATAATTGAAAAATGTTTCAATCCTAATTGCAGTTAATTTGATCCAAACGAACCAAACTGCGTGGTGATTTTTAATCTTTGGGTCGGTTTGCCTCAAATCGTACCATGAACACCACTATTATTTAGGGTCTGATTCAAATAGTTTAGTGTCATGTTCTCTCTTTTTTTTCTTCTGAATAAAGTGTCATGTACTCTCTTTTCAAATGCAAACGACAAAATAAATCACATTAAATAAAGGCGGTTGATAACGTTTTTTTTTTGTTACATTCTCTGCTCCACTGTTCAAGTTAAAAGAGAGAAAAAATATATTTATAACTTGCTAAGTTTAGGACAGTGAAAGCAATATTGATAACAGAACAAATATTACAAGTTGGAATACATGTCTCTCAAAAAAAAATAAAAGTTGGAATACATGGAGATGGCAATTTGGTGACCGATGCATTTCTTCTTTCTAACAGTGAATACAATATATTACATAACAGCACAGGGCTCCAAAACAAATTCAAGTACAAATTTATTATACAAAAATTCGTATGAGTAACCATAGGAGCAGGAAGTAGCCGGAGAAAATTCATCTTCAGGCCTTAATGATGCTTGCTCTCTGTAGAGTAAGTCATTTATACTTTGATCACACGGATAATGAAATTTACAGAGTGTTAGACAGATTTGTATATCTTCATTCATTTTTTTCACCTTAACCCTCTTTTTCTACTTGAAGTTTTTGATTGTGTTTATGTCTTTCAAAACTATTTTGGACTCCACTGCTGAAAAAGGTTAAACTTATGGGACTTGCATTGGAAGATATTTGGCAGAAGTACCTTATGAAGTTTAAATGTTTTTGTGATTTATGTGTATTTTAGGATAAGGCTCCATTCATTGCTAAGGCTGGGAAGTTGAAGGAGGAGTATGAGAAGACAATGCGTGCTTACAATATGGGAATTGTAATTACTTCTATAACTTTTATGTTACTGTGAATTTTTACTGCTCTTATTTTACTTGGATTTATATTAACTTTTTGCAGATTTGAACTAATTTTGATGTCTTAGACCGAGAAGACTGCTTCGGAGGAAGAAGGATCTGATAAGTCTAAGTCTGAATTTAATGTCTTAGATTGAGAAGAATGCTTCAGAGTTGAAGAAAATTATGTCTAATGAGAAAGTTGTTGAGATTGTTATGGCTGATCCGAAGTGGGTTAAGAGGTGCTGTAATTGAATTATTCAACTTTTTAGTTAGTAATGTCAATATGGATGGCTAATTTAACTTGGATATTTTTTTGGGTTATTTCAGGATTTTGGCTAACAGGCAATTGGTTGCGCGTTCTAATGAGCTTAATATGCGATACATTTTGGAGCTAGAACACAAGGTTCAGACTCTGAAGACTGAAGGGTTGTTTCTTCTCCAATTTCAGAATATGACAAAATCCTGCCGAGTTTACTTCTGCAATTGCTGAGTTATGAAGCCTAGGATCGAGAAAGCAGTGTTGGTAGCACAGATTCGATGGATGTAGTTATGACAACAATGTAAGCTCATCTTTTATATTCTACTTTTTATACCTGTTGGTTGAAAATTGAAACAACATATAGATGTTAATGGTATTCTTTTTGCTTTTTGCTTTTTACATCAGTGGCGGTTCAACACTAGAAACTTTGTTTACTTTTCGTATTTACAAACTTCAGTTTCATGCATTTTTTTATATAACCTACTAACAACTAAAATATTTCATTTCCTGGGCGGATTCAATCGTGTTTGTTCTATGAATGGCGGGGGATCCGAAGTGGTGCCTTGGAGTTTTACGCGGATGAGAGGACTGTTTTTCTGGGTGCTGTAATACCTACTTCTGCTCCTGGTGCGCGGTTGACAGCAGGCAGGCCCTTGGTGTTTGTTTTGCTGCTGCTGTTGTGGTTGTTTTAGAAGATGCGGCTCTGGTGTGTTGTTGGTGATGCTTCTAATTGTATTTTGTGCAATTTTTAGTTCCTGTTATGTACGGTAATAGGATTATAGGGGTTTTTTTTTATTGAGTTTTAGTTTGGTGGAGAGGTGCCTTCTGTTATAAGGAACTCTTTAAGTGTACTCTTTTTTCCTCCTCTGCGGTTTGATTCCATTAGGCACCTAACAAATAGTATTCTTCTCCATGAAAGTTTAGCTGATCAAGAGTAAAATGATTATTCTATTATCAGATTGGAAACCAGTGGAAGGATAGTTGGTGGTACTGTCTAGCTCTTGAAGCACAAGGTCGTTGATAAGGCTATGCTTCTCATGAGTTAACTCAAAACCGGCAAGATAAGTGCCAATCATCCCAATATGGACTTTCTTTTTTTTACTGCATTAGTATCTTCTTAATCTTGATTTTACAAATTTTCCTGGTTCTCAATTGTT
>Ga0228710_1012328_pt1 | contig 10632 bp, 7 predicted proteins | sample MedpolnodulmetaG_FD_177995 | JGI IMG/M metagenome (GOLD analysis project Ga0228710, IMG submission 177995) | Root nodule microbial communities from Medicago polymorpha collected in Santa Monica, California, United States - pink nodules | ecosystem: Host-associated > Plants > Roots > Nodule... | reverse complement strand
TTTGAGAGAGAAGAGAGCCAAATTACTCACAGTGAGCAATAGAGGATTCGAAAGGCTTGATCATCTGTTTTAATCCAATTATCAAACCATTTTATTTACTTTGTATTAAGTTTTATGCAACCAAATCCAACTGCCTAGGGCAACCCATAAATTTAATACATCCTTTATTTTATCGTTTTTGCCGAGTAGAAATTGAAACAGTCCATGTGGATACGAACTTATAAATTTTATTACTTCGATTCATTTTTAGTACACTTACTAAAAGTCTATCAAATAATAGAGACAGAAGAGGAAGCATAGTACCTTATTAACCTTGACAACATTGTTGTACGGATCGATCGAAGGAGAAAGAAAGTACCAAAACCCTATGTCAGCCGCAGATTGTTCCAGTGAACTGAACTCTTCGTTGAGCAGAGCATTTATAGTCAACAAAAAGGTTTCATAAAATTACTTTTATAACCTCATCGCTTCACTTCAATTACACATGTCATTGTGTATTTTAAGAGCCTCTACACGCTACTGTGTATTTACAATTTTTTTAAAACTCAATGATTTGTCTTCGTGAACTTAACTCAGTCACTAGAGATGTTACATATATATTTAAGTGTTGGGGTACGAACTCTGAACACCCTATTTTTTCACACCTAAATGTGTGAGCTCCAGCCACACACTAAGCTATTTAACAAAAGTAAAACTCAATGACTTCAACTGTAATAAAGTATAGAGTTTTAGAACAGATTCAATATCATGTATGTGTAAGCAAAGAGAATGAGAGAGATAGTGGGATGGAGGGAGGAAGAGAGGGAGGTGATCGCTTGCGGCAACGCCACGAGCAATCACGCCGCCACTCCTTAACTTTAAACATAGAACGATGACCAATTCCACCTTCCGATGAAACATGTTACCCATCAGGTTCATCAAACAATGATTTTGATTATGATCGCCCTCAATTTGAATCTTATGCTCAACCTTCTGCTTATGGTGATGAGTCTCTTGCTACTGAGTATAGTAGCTATGTGAGACCCAAACCTAGACCTGCACCTTCTAGTTTTCACCCTGAATCTGGTGGTGGTGGTAGGTATGGGAGGAAACAAGGATCTGGGTATGGTGGAGGAGAATCTGAAATTGGATCTAGGTATGGTGGGAGGAAGCAAGAGGGTGGATATGGATCTGGGTATGGTGGTGGTGGGGGCCAAGAGGGTGAATATGGATCTGGGTATGGTGGAAGGAAGCAAGATTCTGAATTTGGATCTGGGTATGGGAGAAAGAATGAGGGAAGTGAATATGGGTCTGGTTATGGTGGAAGGAAGCAAGAATCTGGATATGGTGGGGCCCAGGAGTCTGAATATGGTAGAAAGAATGAGGAAAGTGATTATGGGTCTGGGTATGGTGGGAGGAAGCAAGAATCTGGATATGGGTCTGGTTATGGTGGGAGGAAGGAGGAAAGTGAATATGGGTCTGGGTATGGTGGGAGAAAGAATGAGGAGGAGAGTGAGGGTTATGGGAGGAAGAATGAGTATGAGAGTGGTGGATCGGAGTATGGATCGGGGAGGAAGAAGAGTGGTTATGTGGAGGAAGAAGGGTATGGAGGAGGGAGGAGTGAGTATAAGAGGAAGCCTGGCTATGGAAGGAGTGACGATGAGGAGAAGCCGAGCTATGGGAGGAAAACTAGCTATGGACGGAGGCCAAGCTATGGGAGGAGTGAGTATGAAAGGAAACCTAGCTATGGAAGGAGTGATGATGAGGAGAAGCCGAGCTATGGGAGGAAAACTAGCTATGGAAGGAGTGATGATGAGGAGAAACCGAGCTACGGTTATGAGCGTTCTGAGAAACCTAGAAGGTGCAGGTCTAGGTTTGGGTCTCACATAACTACTATACTCAGTAGCAAGAGCTTCATCACCATAAGCAGAAGGTTGAGCATAAGATTCAAATTGAGGACGATCATAATCAAAATCATTGTTTGATGAACCTGATTTCTCAATGTAAGCACCAATGATGCACCTCGCCGTCAAGGTGATCAATTTAATTGCACTCTCCGAGTGAGTGTAGACTCCAAGAATTTGAGAAAAGAAAAGAAATATCAGAGAAGAGAATAATCTGCTCAATATTCATCATAATTTCCAAATTACAGATGCAAAGTATTTAAAGGAAAGGTTGCATACAATCTCCTAATGATCTTGCGCAATTTTAGGGAAAGAAGTAAATAACAGTACTAAATGAAAACACAATCACAGAGGTTGACTTTTTTAGTCTTTATTTGGAAACAAAGTTCTCCAGCCATTTGGGCTTCTCATGTTTGCGCTTGCCACGACCCAGCCATTTGGACTCATTCTATCTTCTTGACTTGTGCTTGTATCAAGATGTAATGCATGCATACATAGTCAGTGTTAATTGTGCCATAAACCAATTCACATATGGCGGGCGACCTACCACCCTATATTTTAAAAATTGTGATGAAGCACTGCAATGCATACATACATATAGTCAGTCAGGGTAAAGATGCAATTGTGTTCTGTTGCTCATCAAATTCCAAAATCAGAAAAGTATAAAGTCTTGTGCTTTATTTGCCAACAAATACAAATGTTGCGCATTTAGATCTATAAGTATAAGTAGCTGTGTTAGTCTAAGACTTTTCTGTTCTTCGGTAACTAAGAACATAGGATATTATTCTATGCTATACAATATATCTTATACAATGTCACTGTCATATTACGGTATTATATTAAAATTTAACCCAACTACACCATACACATTGGCTTCTTAACACAATTTATGTTTACCTGAATGTTGATGATTACATAGAAAGGTGATTAATAGACAGATTAGATTAGATACAAAAATACAAATCTTAGTAATAACGATTCTTAAATTCCTGCAAAACAATACGTGCAGCATTTCTTCCCGGTGCTCCCATGACACCCCCTCCAGGATGAGATCCACTTCCACATAAATACAAGTCTTTGATTGGTGTCTTATGATTTGACCTATTCCAAGGAGAGAGAGAAACATTTCTTTATCCTACAACATCATTTTGATTTATGTCAAATGTGGATTTTTCAATAGCATTTCATTACCAAATAAACATACCAGCCTTTGACAGGTCGCATTAAGAAAAGTGAATCCAAACCCATAGCACCATGGAAAATATTTCCTCCTGCACACATTTGCTAATTTCAGTTAAATAATATAAAATAAAGTGCCTTAAATAAAGAACATGTTAATTTTATGAAGACTGGGATAAATTGAACAAAATTTAATTTAGTAAAATATTGAACTTCAAAAAGAGTTTGTAGGAAACATCATTTTCTTTTAATTTTTTAAATTGAAAAAAAAAACACGGGAGCTGAAAGCAAGAAAAGGAATCATAGGATAACGCAAAAACAAGAGGAGAATATACAACCTAATTCTATGAGTGATGAGTCCGAAAACAGAAGAATAGAGAAACCCTTGCCAAGTTAGGCTAAATATGTTTGTCAGTAACTACTACGAAACTAACAATTTTAGTTAAACAATAACCTAATAATGCCATGCCTATTATGGTACTACCCTTCAACGGAGAACTTCATTTTCCCAATAAACTGCTCGGAAGTCAAAGCAATTGATAGTTGTGACACAATAGTTTATCAAGAAAATTATGATGTGTTCTAGAAAATTATCTCAATTTTTTTTGAAAACAATGCAAGTTTGAAGCATCTAAAAAATATAGAAAAAGAAAACGTGAAAAGTCAATAAGTATAATATGTTATTCACAATAAGGCACTTTCGTAAAAGAATACCATAAAAATGTCACCATGTCAAATCCTTAGTCTTTAATTATACAGATTAAATTTGTAGATTACCTGTCAGTCCAATTTCCCTTTCCAAATCTGGTGGTGTTAGCATGTCATAACCTATGACAGAAGAGCAGAAGCCAGGCGCATATTCTTCAATCAAATTAAAACATTTTTGTGCATATGATTCCTACAGTTGACAATTAAAACAAATTGCTGCAACTGTTTTTAAATTCCAAACAACAACTTACCTACGCTAGAATGAATACAAGAATTCAATAATGAGGTTAATAGAGGAACATCATGGACTATTCATTTGTGTGTTGAATACATAAAAACAAGATCAGAAAGATATACTACCACTGCATTGTTTCTCAGAAAATAACAATTCAATGAATTATATAAGATCATTTGCGCAAATGCAACTTACTCTGTATGCAGCATTGTCCCAGCTACCGTTTGAGGGTTTGTAAGGTGTATATTGTGTAAATAAGCTGATGACATGCTTACCTACAAAACAGCACATATGTTGACTGCTACACTATTTTAATAATACATAAATATGAAGCATACCTAAATTGAAAAAAGGAGACAAATTCAATAAAAGAACATATAATAAAACATTGGACTAATTCTTAATAGTCAACATTCGTATTGTGTTCCTCTGATCCATGACTAAAAGAATCTGTCTCCGTGAAAAACATTTTTGTCGCAGGTTTGCTTTCTATATTTCAAATGATTATAGGTGAAGTTCTCGAATTTTCTTTCATGGGATTCCTTTGTAAAACAATCAAATATGAGAATTGAACTAAAAGGAGTTAGTCAAGAAACAGCAAAACAGGTTAATCTATTTGATACTCCGCTTTATTACCAACACCGATTGGTGCAAGTGGAAGGAGCTTGACTCTCCTTAAGTGAATCCACTGGGTTCAACTAGAATTAATTGGGGTCTACAGTGATATAGGTCAATATTGTTAAATAGCGGCCAAGGCAGTGCGCCATGATATAATGGCGCGGAAGATTTTTTGACAACTGCCAGAGGCCACAATTGCATGATGGAGGATTTTTGTCCTTCACCATCGACAACTCTGATATCGCATACTGAAGGTTTCAAACTAAAAGAACAAGATCAAATGATCCTATTTTCTCTATGTCAAATAGATGAAGGGTAGTTGAAGCTTATGATGTCATACCAGGTGGAGATATGGTGTTGTCCAATGAAGAAGGGATTGTCATCTCCATCACAGGCCTTTGTGATGGTATGCCATTACAAGCATCTTGACAAGCTGATATAATCTCCTCCATACTGGAATAGCAATCGATATAAAAGGAAATACAATAGCTAAGTTTCAACTATTATTACTAATATCACATAAGTATAACGCTAGCACTTGACCATGGGAATAATCTCAAAATTTCCATTATTTAACTGAATAAAATATCCAATACAACGATAGTAGCAAGTCTCTTAATGTTTGGTATGCCAAAACAATCTCTGTCCATTATATATTCCTAAACATGCTAAAATGCTTTTTCTGACAGCTAGGGGTGTCAATGGGGATTTTTCAGAGTGGATCCCCGCGGCGATTCCCCGTTTGGGGCCCCAGATTCGGGGATTTTTCGCCCCGCGGGGATGGGGCGAAATGTTCCCCCATAAGGGCAGGGATCGGGGAAGTATCCCTCGCCCCGCGGATTCCCCGACTCCGTTAAAAATACAGTAATACCCTTACATTTTTAAAAGTCCTATTATTTTCTATTGGGTTTTTGGACTTTTCAAATGGTTTTATAAAATAAAAAATAGAAAAAAATAAATAATGTTTTTAATTGTTACTAGAGAAACTCAAACCCTAGCTGCGCCTCCATTTTCCCATTTCAGCATCTCCATCTCAATCACAGTATCTCAGGCCTCTCAAATCTCAATCTCACACCTCTCGATCCTAGCCTCCTCCTTGTCAATCTCAATCTTTGCCCCCATTTTCACTCTCGGACTCTTCACTCGCTCTTTGTCTCAAAATCTGTAAGTTTTCCTCTCAATCTCGAATTTAATCTTATAATTACCTCTGAGTTAGTTCGATGTTCATAGATTCTGTTAAAACTATGCAGTTCATGTCCAAAAAAATAATTCTGTTAAAATTTTGAGTGGTTTGTAACTTTCAAATCCAAAAAAAGTATGCATTTAAGATTATGCTGTTAAGACTGTTAAAATGATGCAGTTCATGTCCAAAAAAATTATGTTAAAATCAGTTCATGTTCAAAAAATTATTCTGTTAAGAATATGTTAAAATTATGCAGTTCCTATGCTGTTTGCTTACTATGTTTGGGTACGAAATTATGTTCATGTTTAGATTCTGTTCGCTTATTACCTCTGAGTTAGTTTGATGTTTATAGATTATGTGAATGATTAGATTTAAGGCTACAATTTTTGTGAACTGAATGTATGTTTGCTTACTAATTTTGTCCAACTTCCATTTAACTTTTGTTCCTTCTATGTGTATGTGAAGGTTTTTATCTAAAAATGGCTAATGAAGAAGTTCGATCATCCAATGATGTTCCACCGACACAAGAAACTCAAACGATTCTGAATCAGACGAATGTGGAAAGTCAAGAACGCGAAGCTATTCGTGAGCCCAGTGTAAGTCCTAACAAAAGAGGACTCAAATCTGATGTTTGGTCCCATTACAAAAGGCAGAAGATAGACGGTGTATTCAAGGCCATATGCAAAGATTATAAGAAGAAACTTGGTGGTGAGACAGGATTAGTACTACTCATTTACGGGCATATATGCAACTCGCAATAAAAGAAGTTCAACACAAACCTTGCTAAAAGTGTCTGAAGTGCCGGGAAAGAGTAAAGAATCATTTGTGGATGGAACTTACACTTTTAATCAAGATTTTTCTAGGACTGAACTTGCAAAGATGGTTATTCTTCATGAATTTCCCATCATGATGGTTAACCATGTTGGTTTTAGAAGTTTTATACATTCACTTCAACCTTTGTTCAAGATACCTTCTCGCAATAACATGAAGAATGACATCATGAAGTTGTACGAAAGCGAGAGGACAAAGCAAATGAATTCACTTGGTAAGAATAAAAGTCGCATTGTGATAACTACAGATATGTGAACTTCTAGCAATCAAAACAAAGGGTATATGGTTGTCACAACTCATTACATTGATGAAAATTGGAATTTGCAGAATAGAATCATCAAGTAAATATTATAATTTAACATTGTTATTTTATGTGATGTTTACTTCTACATTGTCTTATGTGATGTTTACTTCATACTATAATTTAGATTCATTATGTCTATATTTTAAGTTCATTTATGTGTTTGCACCACATACTGCTGAAGCGATTGGTGATTATTTGTCAAAATGTTTGTTTGAATGGAATATTGACAGAAAATTATCAACATTAACCATTGATAATTGTAGCAACAATGATGCTTTAATTGATTATATGATTAATAAGATTGGACTTGTGTCTTTTGTTTTGAATGGTGAATTGTTTCATATGCATTGTTGCGCCCACATCTTAAACTTGATAGTTAAAGATGGCATGCAAAGTTATGAAACAGTTCACCATTCAAAACAAAAGACACAGGTCCAATCTTATTAATCATATAACCAATCAAAGCATCATTGGTACAATCATCAACAGTTAATGTTGACAATTTTCTATCAATATTTCATTTAAACAAACATTTTGACAAATAATCACCAATCGCTTCAGCACATAAATGAACCTAAAATATAGACATAAGGCAATGCATAAGTAAACATCACATAAAATAACCATGTTAAATTATAATATTTACCTGATGATTTGATTATGCAAATTCCAATTTTCATCAATGTAATGAACTGTGACAGCCATATACCTTTTGTTTTGATTGCTAGAAGTCCACATATCAGTAGTTATTGCAATGCGACTTTTATTCTTACCAAGTGAATTCATTTGCTTTGTCCTCTCGCTTTCATACAACTTCATGATGTCATTCTTCATGTTATTACGAGAAGGTATCTTGAACAAAGGTTGAAGAGAATGTATAGAATGATGGGATATTCATGAAGAATAATCATCTTTGCAAGTTCAGTCCTAGAAAAATCTTGATTAAAAGTGTAAGTTCCAGCCACGAATGATTCTTTACTCTTTCCTGGCACTTCAGACAATTTTAGCAAGGCATGTGTTGGACTTCTTTTATTGCGAGCTGCACATATGCAAAAATGGTCCTGTAAATGAGTAGTACCATTTCCTTTCCCACCACCAAGTTTCTTCTTACAGTATTTCCATATTGCCTTAAATACACCGTCTATCTTCTGCCTTTTGTAATGGGGCCAAACATCAGATTTGAGTTCTCTTTTGTTAGGATTTACAATGGCTTACGAACACGAACAACTTCGCGTTCTTGACTTTCCACATTCGTCTGATTCAGAGTCATTTGAGTTTCTTGTGTTGGTGGAACATCATAGGATGATTGAACTTCTTCATTAGCCATTTTTAGATTAAAAACCTTCGCTTACATGATTAGACTTTTTAAAAACGTAAGGGTATTACAGTATTTTTAATAGGTCGGGGAATCCGCAGGGCGGGGGATACTTCCCCGATCCCCGCCCCAAAGTGCTTACGAGGGAACATTTCGCCCCATACCCGCGCCGCAAAAATCCCCGAATTTGGGGCCGCAAACGGGGAATCCCCGCGGGATCCGCTCTGAAAAATCCCCATTGACACCCCCAGTGTTTAAGGCTTGATATAACATATTTGGTAGTTTAGTTGTTTCCCATTATCTTGAGAAAATTATTGTGAAATAACTAAGGAAGGAAGTGTCTACAGATTTAATTTGGGACACAAAAAAATATGGGGATCCGCAGGGATGGGAAAACATCCCCACCGTGACGGGGACGGGGAACGAATTCACTGACGGGGCAGGGATCGGGGAAGTTCCCCCGTCCCCCGATCTGCCCTATTGACATCCCTACTGACTGCAGTGTGAACTGGGTTTGCTTTAGTAAAATTAGCAAGTTACAAATGTATGGTTCAAAATAAATAATGGCAATGCATCCAAACAAAAGTTAAAAGATTTGTCTTTCAGCATAAGTAAGGTCTTATGCATATATTAGCATACCTTTCAAAACCAATATGGATCGTAGCAGTATGCTGTGGACCCACTTCTGTATTATTTATCTTGAAACAGGGAAACTGAGGCAGCTTATCAACAGCTACATTGATTTTTGTTGTTCCCTGCTCCAAATTATGAGAGAATCAAGAACATAAAACGAGACAAGTCCAAGCAAACAGAAAATTTCTATTTAACCAAAGGATTTATGAATGCCACATTTGAAATGCTCCCTGAGAAATGATCTATGGGTCAAAGAACTTTATTCTTCAAAAGAAAAATCTCTTATACTACTCAACACAAATTACTTCCAAAAACATTATCTGCTAAGGTGCCGGCAAGACCAGTAAGAAGGATTTGGATTTAAATTCTCTCATTTATGCGTTTTATGATAGCACATTATGCCGTTATCTGATCCGTATAACTTATCCAACCCCAAATTGGGAAAAGGCTATGTTGGTTGTTTTTGTTGTTTAACTAAAAGCAACCCCTAACAATAAAAAAACTCTCATGGCATTACTCTGCTTTGTTCAATAGTAAGTACAAAAAAAAATTAAACTATTACAGCATTACTCTGTTTTGTCCATTCAGTTATGAGTGAATATTAACAAGAAAAACTAAATATTCATGCCTAAATGGCAAATTGCACAACAGAAGAAAATGCTGAAAAACAACATAAAGCCAATATTCTTGAAATATGTACACAAGATTTTCCTCAAAATAAAAATTTCATGTTCGACAGAAAGTATCTTACAGAACTGTAGTCAGAATGCTTAATTGCACAAAGAAATTCAACAGGAAGAAAATCTCGAGGTACCAGTTCCTGCCAGACAAATCCAGCATTCGAGTACTCAATATTTGACTAATGGCAAGTATTATAAATTTTTGTGAATCATGTCATGAAATTTAAAACTGCTTACCATAAAGGTCTTATAAGGAGTTGCATTAGACAAAACAACTGAAGAGTGCACTTCAGTCCCATCAGCCAGCAATACCTACAAAATCATCAGTGAAACATAATTAATGATAGAATATTATAATAAATTGTTTTGTATGTTAAAAGCCAAATCAGGAAGCAAGCCAACTCACTCCATTTGCCCTGCCAGACTCTGCCACCATCACCTTTAAAACCTATTTCAGTATTGAACGATGAGAGACCGAAACGAAGATGGATAACAATTACAATGCTGGAGAAAAAATTACTCTGACTAATAGTTTTAAATCAAATCAATGAAAACTCGTTAAATGCACTTTTATGTAGAAAAACTAAATAAGACACCAACGTTATAATAGGGCTCGCGAGAAATCTTGCCACTACCTATAAGGAAGGATAGGGCTCGTGAGAAACAAACCTCTTTATTTGTTTCAATATGAACACCAGCTTCTTTAGCAGCTTTACATATAGCTAAGGATACTGCACCCATACCACCCTCTACATGCCTACATATGGATGAGTTAAAATTAACAAATAATTTCTTAATAATTGGTTGAGACCAACATATTCGCTTCCCTGACTTGTGAACCCTAAAATTGGCAATAACAATGTTTCAATACCAAATCAATTAAGCAAAACAGAGTAGATATACTCACGACCAAATATTACGATCACCGTCAGTTTCACCCATTATGTGGTGTAGCAAAACATATCCACTTCCAGGAGTGTTGATGTTCATCTATTAAAAAGAATTAGAAAAGAGCATGAAATAGGGTGAAAAAGATTGGCAGCACAGGCTGATAAGTACCAGT
>Ga0228710_1012325_pt1 | contig 10636 bp, 9 predicted proteins | sample MedpolnodulmetaG_FD_177995 | JGI IMG/M metagenome (GOLD analysis project Ga0228710, IMG submission 177995) | Root nodule microbial communities from Medicago polymorpha collected in Santa Monica, California, United States - pink nodules | ecosystem: Host-associated > Plants > Roots > Nodule... | reverse complement strand
ATATATCGTACTAACTACCAAGTAAAAATAATCATATTAGTGCCCCTAAAAAAAATGTTGCTCTGGGCTGCCGCCTTTGTCGCCCACCCTTAGGGCCACCCCTGGATATAACATATGAAACTAGTATTATTATTTTTTGTGTACATCTTTCACGCACAACTGCAGAGACTAACCCTTCAAGTCTTGTGGGATCTGAATGAGCAGCAATTCCTAACATAAATGCTTATTTGATAAGGGAAACTCAATCATTTTAATTTGATCATGGTTAATTAATAAAATAATTGACAATTAGGGTAAGTAGTTTGTTAAACCTGTAGCCAAAACTGGATCAAGTAACAACACATGACGATTTGCAATATCTGATGGTAACTTCTCATAGATTAACTGCAGTACATTGTGAGAATATAAGATAATCATCAAAGACTAATTGTTGAGAAAAATAATAATAAAATGCAAGATGGATACAATGTATTTGCCTACACAAACCTGCCTTCCATTTGAGCCATCTCCAAGAATAAGAATTTTACCAATTTTGATTCCTTTGCAACATGCTCTCAATGCATTTTCCATGCTTTCTCCACTGATGTTAAAGTTGGATTGAAAATTAATTAATTAATTTAAAACTAATAACAAATAAGTTTTATATGCTTCACACCTGAGATGCTAGCTCACTGATAAGATTTTATCCTTACAACCTTAAGATATTGAGTTTAAATTTCATCGAAGACCATTGTAAAATTGTCATCAGTGCCACTTTTTTTTTTTTGATAGAACCATCAGTACCACTTTAAATAATAAAAACATATACAAGAAACGGTTAGGGTTTAAATCTGGCGAATGGTTATCCTACTTCATAAAGTTGAGTTCTAAAATGGATCAAAAACTTAAAATTAAGTACCTTCTAATAATTGATACTCCACATAGGCTGCTACAGAAAACAACACCAGAGTATACAGATCCTACACCCATATGAGAAAACATTAATCTTATTTGTAATATCAAGAAAATTTATAGATGAGTCATATGCATGTTAAAACCATTTCTAGACCATTAGTACTAAGAGATAACAATTTGTCTAAGAAGTGTGTGATTGTTAAAAAACTATGAACCACATATATTTCTCGGATCAGGCGTGTCCTGATGTCGGATAGGTTTCGCGTATGAGTCGGTGTTTCATAGTTAGAAAACAAATACCTGTTGGTGTTGTGACTTGCTTTTCGGTAAAAGGAAGGTGACCTAATCCATGCTCAACAACCTAATAAATCAATAAAAATTCATCATTCTTCAACATTTATGAACATTTGTCAACATTACTTCTATTTAAACAAAACTTGTTTACCAGCCTAATTAGACGATCTGAATAAAAAACAAAATCATGTTTTGAGGTTCCAACATCACGTATTAGAGTATGCATTCCCTTTATCTGAATACAAATATAAAGTTTAGATCATAAGGTTTTTATCATTATTAATATTATTATTTTTATAAGAGAACATGATTATGAGGAAATTTTACCTGAAATGTAGAGAAAATGACAAAAATATTTGGATATATTTTACACATATCATGTTGACCAAGCTTTGAACGTATATTTTGTATTATCAAATCAGTAGCAACATCATTATCTCCTCCAGGGATGATTATATCAGCATATTTTTTTGTTGGAAGTACAAAATCTTCAAAACTTGGTTTTACAAATCTGCAATACTGAACATTTATTTTATAATCAGTCAAAGAGTCTTAACATTTTTTTAAACAACTTTAAACAATTTATATGCTTTTATAACAAAATTGTCATTAAATAAATACATATAATTAGAGAGAAAAAAATTAAATTCACTAACTTGGTCTAGAACATTTTGAATGTTCCTCCCACGTTCAATGGCGAGACGTTGAATCCTTCGTGTAAGACGCACATCAGAATCTGCATTTCTTAAACCCTAACAGTATTTTTAACCATATATTTGTATTGCTAATATTAACTATAATACTCATTGATTTACAATCTAAATGAGAATGGTGAGAACAAGTAAATTTTAACAATAATTTCATGTTATTGAAATTTAATATATAACAATAAAAAGCTAAAGAAAAATAGATCTTGATAGATTCTTTTCTAAGCTATGATGCATTGCATCCTTTCAATAATGTGTTCAATAATGTAAACATTTTAAAGTATAGTCAATTTGGATAAGATAGAAAATCAGAAATATTATTTATTTTTTAACAAGCCAAGATGAAATATATAAACATCAAACACACATTCACCCTATCACAAGACGTACCAGAGAGAACACCAAAGTTTTACAACATAATGTGCCGGAACACCAAAGTTTTACAACAAAATGTGCCGGAAAAATCACGAAAATACAGGAGTTAACCAATACCCAAACAGACAAAAGGACACAACCACCAACTATGATAAACTAAAGCAAAAGTATGAATTTTCGGCTTCGTCCACCAAAAAACAGCTTAAAAGATTAACTAACCTTCATCAACAAAGATCTTCATGTTCAAAAGATTGCGGACACGAGAATCATGAAGAACTAGTATCCCTTCTAAAACTATGATATCTGCAGGGTGAACCTACAAGAGACCAAAAAGGAAAAAGATATTGCATAAAAAATATGTGAAGTTTATATGAACACAATAATGCAATGCCATTACATTATATGATGCATCAAAATCTACTAGCTATTTCGATAACTTAGTTACTTTAAACAAAAAATCTCATTATCAAATAAAACTATACATTGATAATAGGCTTAAATAACTTTTCAAACATGTAATATGTACTTTCTTAAAATTTAGTCCTTAAATCTCTTTCAAACGTCATGGACCAACTCAACAAAATGTTAGAGAATCGCTCTTCTCCCGTCTGTTTTTGCTCATTCATGCTGAGAAATACACTTGCATGAGTTAACTTAAGCTGAGAATACACTTGCATGAGTTAACTCACATTCGGCTATTTTGACGGGAATGAACAAAAACAGATAGGAGAAGAGTTCAAACCAAAATGTTAAGCATAAATCGAGACCATAAACTAATTTCAACATATATGGTGCAGCCATTATAAGAAAGGAGTTTCTTATCTCATCATATTTGCTTCTAGCGTGCTCTACGACATTTTGGATTTTATATTCCGAAAGGTGTAAAAATATTGATAAAACCCTCAATAAAGCTTTATTTTTTGGATTTTAAAATTCAAAATAGGGCGCACGATAAGATTGATGATGGAAAAAGAAACTCTTATATGAGAGATCATGTCTAACCAACAATCATTTCTATGTATAAAAAAAATAAAAAAAGCTTGGGGGGACCGTGGCCACTGCTCGTCCCCCTTCTAACTCCGTCCCTGCTCAGTATAGATTAGTACCCGACGTGAAGGTTCAGTTCTCTTTCGGCTATTGATATCATAATTTGGTATGGTAACAGTTTGTCCATGTTTTAATTTATCCATACAAGAAAGCATAAGCTCCGTATCAAATGCATCTGAAAGTTAAGGAATGAATATTAATTATTTTCTAATATTGTAGATTCAAATTTTCAAAATAACTATACATTAAATCATGTCTTTCTTTTGTTACATAAAATTGAAGTAATGTACTCACCAGGATGATCAAAGTTGTAGTCATTAACTTTTTGCAATGTCTCGTCACTCAATGAGTGGTAAAATGAGTCCTACAAAATCATGTATAAATGAATTATAAGTAAACAAAATTCATAATCAAATATTTGCATTGAAATGGATTTGGAAAAAGATAATACTATTGACAACATTTTAAATATAATCAAATAAAATTATATAAAATAGTGCATGTTATATGGAGAATTAATTACTTGATTAATGAGGACAACACGTTGATCATGAAATTGACTATTTATCAAGTTGCACACAGTTGTTTTCCCAGATGCAGTTCCACCAGCAACCCCTAATTTTTTTAATTTGTTTGAAAACCAAAAATTAGTGTAAAAAATTGAATCAATAATAATAATAATAATAATTGTTAAATATATATATATATATATATATTTGTTACCGATGAAGAAAGGTTGCTTGGGAGATGGTGGAGCTTTGGAGGCATTAGATAGGAGAGAAGAAATCTTATTCTTGAGGTTGAGATTCAATGGTATTGCAATCTCTTTTGGAGAATTGTTCATCTCTATTACTATCTATGTTTCTATGATTCTTGTGACACACATAACACATTCACCTATGATTGAGATCAAAACACAAATGGTAAGGAAGAATTAAACACCCTTTTTCTCTGCTAGTGTTTTGGGAAGTTAGTTACTAATATAATATTATTTTGTTTAATTTAATTAATGCATCACTTGAAATTATTGGTTATTAGTTTCTATATATAGTAATAATTATGTAAAACATAGATGAAATAAATGTTTTATTGTTTTGGTCTTAACTAGAGACCAATAGATATGGGTTTCATTTGTTTTGTATGTCCAAGTGTTACAAGATGATGGATACAAATTGGATGCTACAATAGATAATACTAAAACTGAAGAACAAAAATATTGATAGCTTCTTTTATATTAAGTTATCATATTTCTCCCGATTAGTCATATTTAATGTGATTAAGCTATAAAGATTTAACAATAATGATAAAAATGGAGATGCAGGGTATCGATCCTCGTACCGATTGCTTACTATTACTAAGCGAGCGCTCCATCATTTAAAGTACATCCCTACATGGTTTATATTTTTAAAAAAGGATTGAGTCTAAAGAAAACAATATAGCAAGTCAATGTTTGATTCTCGACTAATAGAGGTGGTGCCACATTTAATGTTCGACAATATCTCAAGTAATGTTTTTTTTTTGGTACAAATATCTCAAGTAATGTTACCTTCATTGAAACCTATAGAAAACCAAAAAAAATATATATGACAGGAATTCAATTCATATCCTACAAGAACTGAATTCCAATGTCATTGTCGATGAAAAATGTCATTGTTGGATATTTGTAAATACATCTTTCAATTCTTTGAACTATAAATAGTGATGAGTAAAAAAACACAATAAATAGTGAGTGATAAACCCTCTTCAACCAAATCTATGATAAAATTACACACTTAAATAAGTTTTTTTTTTCTTGTGAATATAAAAAAATTTTGTCCCAAAATATTTTTCATTAGTAAATTTGTTTCTCGCTGTTAAATGTCGATAGCTTCTTTTATAAAAAAAATTTCATAAAGCAAAAGCATAATGACACCAAGAAAGAGAATAGATGATTTTTCAGCTATACTCTAATCTTGTGTCAAGTGCATATAAATTATTTAAAAAGGGGGGAAAATATATATAAAAAAAATTTGGGGGAACATAAACCTAACCCAGTAAAATTACACAAATGTGTGAGACAACTCAAACTAGCATTACAGACATTTTATGCCACACTTATGATCCAACCTCTCCAATAATTAATTCTATCATTAAACAAAGGTCAGCTATCTGGTGTATAAACCAACCGTCAACACATAAATAGTCCAAGAACCAACAACTCCATGCAGCGAGGCAACAAGCAACACCGACTCTTACGAGTTCAATTATTCCAATGTCAATCATATGAATGACTAGGATTCTAAAGCAGTCTGAAGTCAGCCACATGACTGCTACAGATATTCAAACAGCATCGACGTGTCACCATATCTTTGAAACTTGCAGAACTCAACAGATCTGGATAATAATCAGAGAAATCAAAGGCATGACCACGCGGCAGACACCGACAACACCAAACACAATTGTGAGGTTGCAGAGGCACACATAATTGAATCACCAACAACCATGACAAACCCTTTCGAGTCTGAATACATATTTTTCAGAAGGCTTAGGATGCGACCGCCAACACGAATTAACCAAACCCTGCACCTTCAGCCCACATCACAGAAACGTAACAGTAAGCATTACACGGCCATTTCTAGCCCACAATCTGTTCTACGACACAAACCAGAGAACAAATCTGGATCAAATCAAACATAACAGATAAACCCAAACCTGGATTCTAAAGGAAAACCCAAAACAGCTTCAATCATCGCTGTTTCTAAATGAAGCCTGGCAGAACGAACAAAGAAAACAGCTTCTTTTATAATTAAGTTATCATATTTCTTCCGATTAGTCATATTTAGGTTATAAGTATTTAAAAATAAGACAAAACTCAGTTGTTTTTCTTCATGTGTCTTTCATATGGTTTTTAACTTAAAATATAATTTTTTTTTGTTATAATAAACTTTGAAAAAATGATGAATTTGAAAAATCATGGATAGTTTAGTTAAAAGCACTAAAGAAAAGCATCTAAGTTTTGTCCTTAAAACGTCCCAAAAAAATGTTATTAAAAATAATGATAAAAATGGAGATGCGGGGTATCAATCCCCGTACCTCTCGCATGCTAAGCGAGCACTCTACCATCTGAGCTACATCCCCATATTATTAAAATTTATTCTTTAAAAATAAAAATTGAGCCTATCAGAAGGAGTTAGACTCCCACGATGATGAGCCAGTGTTTTATTCTTGGGTGAGAGATATGTTATACATACTTAATGTCCGACAATGACTCAAGTAAGATTACTATATAAATTCAAAAAAGGTTATATAAATTCAACTCATATCTCACAAGATTTGGATTTGAATTTTGTTGCCGACAAAAAAATGTCATTCTAGATATTATATAAATACATCTTTCAACACTCTTTTTGGTTGAGTTAATGCGTTGACGGAGTTAAAAGGTCTGCAATTTGAATTCTAGCCCAGGAGAAAATACTAACATAACAATTTTATATTTTTCATTCAAAATAAAAGGGGGAAAAATCTTTAAACTATAATGAGTCAAAAAACACTATAAACAAATTATAGAATTAAATAAAAAAAATTATCCATATAAATATATAATTTTTTCGTTTTTGATCCCTTCAATATTTGTCTTCAAACAATGGTATTTCAAATATTTCACATGTGTAGCCTTTAACGACCAGGACTATATTTACTAAGAGGAAACATTAGAGGTACCTTTCATTATTTCAAGAAAAAATTTAGAGGAACTAAAAATAAAAAATGGTATATTGTTAGGTACTAATTACTTATATTTGTAGTAATTAGTATGGACACTTGTGTCAAGCACAGGTTAGAATTTTGTCATACTTAAGGAAGAGAATATTGTAATGTATCAAGTGTCAGTTAAATCTCAACATTGGATAAAATATTGGAGGTTAAAGAACAAATAAGTGAAAGAAAACAAATCATACACTTGAGCATTAAAAATTTGGATAAAAATGTGACATCATCCTCATTTGTGTGGTTACTCTTTTTGTAATGTGATGATTCACACAAGTGTTGGCTCTCAATAAGTCACAATGGTGGTTCGTGCTTATTGAAGAGATGTTAATGTGTCAAGTGCGAGTTAAAATAACACACTGAACACGATAGTAGATGTTAAGCAACATATAAGTGAAATGACTCATATTTAATGTCTTAAGATTTGGGGTGAAGTTGTAATGTCAATCACACTTGTGTGTTTGCTCTTAACCTAATATTATGATATAGCCCAATATAGGTTCTCATGGAAGTCCCAACATTATGATGATTTGTTTTGTTAGTTTTCGGGTCTCATTAGTTTAATTTTGTATCTTAAATTTTAGTTTTGAGATGTCATTCACTTTCAATCAATTTTTTATTCCACCTCTATCGTTTTAAATTCCTTAACTTTTGGTATTTGATCAGATTTGACAATGAAAAAATATAGATGTGTTCTACTAAGTTGACAAGATACATGTTTATTAGACATTTTAAATTGATGTGAAAATTTTTAAATGAATCTATTATTTTGGTAGCATAATTATCCAATAATTTCCAACCCCTTCAACAAATTCATAAAATTATCAGCAACTCATTATATTCCAACTCATAAAATTAAGTAATTATTCTTTCAAAATGTCAAAGTTTTCAATTTCCAATGCACTGATTACACAAACATTAATAAAAAAAAAGTTACCATTTAAGGTCATTAACCACTGCCTCGGGAGCATTGGTTAACATTTCCCTAATTCTTATACTCTCACGAATAAAGCACACACTCCTTAATTTTTCCCTTATAATTCCTCTTGTGTTCAAATTCCATTTTCATCTACTTTCTTTTTCTAATTTACTTTCACTTTTTTTATTGAAAGAAAGGAACAAAGACATCCCTATATGAAACCTCCACCAACCACATTTTTACCATGTTGTACCTTTGAAAGTTATTTGATTATCTCGTCATAAAACAAATACAAATAGTCTCACACGAGGGAGAGAAGTTAATGTGTCATGTTAGATTTAAACTTCCACATTATATGTAAGAGTAGATATTGAGCAACATACAAGTGAGATAACTAATATATCCAATGTCTGAAGATTTTGGGTTTAGATGTGATGTGAATTTCACGTGTAGAGTTTCTCCTAGTCAAATGTGATGATCAAATTCATTATAGAAACTCTATGAACTCTGAATATCATGATGAACTGTTTTGTTAGTTTTTAGATATTGTTTGCCTAATTTTTTTTATATTAAATATAAGATTTTAGATGTCATTCACTTTCATGCAAATGTTTTTATCCAACCTCTATTATTTAAAATACCTTCACTTTTGATCTTTGGTAGGATCTAACAATAAAAAAATGTATGTGTTTTGTTGAGTCGACAAAGCGATATTTTAAAATTATGCGACAGTTTATAATTGAGTCTATTTTTTATGGGTAAAACAACTACTCATAAATCTCCAACTCCTTTAACTAAACCATAAAATTATCAATAACTCACTTTATTTCTAATACTTCCACGAACGAAACATGTAACACCCCAATTTTCTATTTTTAATTAATTCAATGATGTTTAATAGGTGGAGTTTTGATTAATATTATTGTTGATGTTGTTTGTGCTTGAATATCATTTTATTGTTAAGAAAATAGAAATAATGATGTAGAAAGCAAGATTATAATAAGTGGGGGAGGGGAGAAGTAAAAGAGTAGTGCGTATGAAAGGAAGACAATTATAGTGAATAGTGAGCCCAAATATAAATAGGAATATTAGGGATTAGAAATCAGTTTTGCTGATCAGAGAAAAGGGAGAAGAAAAACAGAGGGAGAGAAGCAGGACCCTAGTGCAGCAACATCGAGTCAAACCGAAAGTTTCTACGGATTTAAGGTAAGGGGAAGAATCTATTCATCTCTAAGGTTTATGTTTTTATCGTGGGGATGTAAAGAGGTTAGAGTAGGATGTTGTTGTTATGATGTGAGATTGTGATCAGAGATTGATGATGAGCTAATTAAAAGATGAAGTTGATATATGAGAATTGAGGGTTACTGTTATTGTTGAAAGATTCAAATTCAAAAAGCAAAGTTAGGTAATTGATTTGAGAATTTAATCATGTGAAGAGTAATGCAATTAGATAAATTGTGTGAAAAAGTAGTGTTTGGATGTTAGGGTAACCCTAAGTAATGTTTCATATCAGTTTGGGATCATAAGGGCTCTTAAAGTGGACATTTAGGGACTTTAGAAGCACTCCCGTAGCTCAAAAATGTAGAATTGGGGCACATAGCAGCGCTGCGCTACAACAACGCCTAGCGCCCACAACCCGAGAGCTGGCGCCTCAGGTGCCTGTTTCCTGGCGCCTAGCGCCCACTTATGGGTGTTTTTCACCCATTTCTGTTCCGAACTGGGTCTTAGTGTAAACATGAACGTTGTAGGTATGGATGTTATCTTTCCAATGGCTTTGGTATCACCTCAAATATACATCCACAACGTGAGTTATGATTGAAATACTACACAGGGGTCAGCACGGTCATGCGATCTGCCTAGGTTTAGGGAAACCAATCTTTGCACCCTTCTATGTACCGAATTAGATTTAGGTCTCCTCATGAAAGATGTAGATAAAGGTGTTAGCTTTAATTTCCCATTGGATGTAATCCATTAGTCCCTCTATAACTTGAGTAATGATTTAAACACCGCACCTGAGTCATGATGCGTTGTTAACGAAATTTTAGTACAATCCTTTTGGTGGATTCTTCAACGTCTATAAAAGTAATAGTGATTTTAATAAATCCATTAGTGTGTAAAGTAAATGTAAGGACCCCTAAATTACATATATAGATGAGGGAGTATGTTCAAGCATAAATAGAAGTGATTACCTCAGGATAATAACAAGCTTAAATATGAATCGAAGATAATATACTATTTGAATGAAAGATGTAGTAATGGAGGGAACGAATGACGAGGGTATATTCCAAAATTTAATAATGAATAACAAAGGAATGTAATGTGTACATATTCTCGTGTAAGATGTTGTTTAATGATGAGAGGTCATTGTCGTATGATGAAGATCTATGTTGCGATGATAATTTTTGAATGGTGATGATGAATGGTGTAATAAATAATGTTTGTGAATGACGAGTAATATCGATGACATATCTTGTTTAGGGTGACGAGTAAATGATGAAGTGGTTATGTTGTGAGTAGGAGTTAAAACACTGGGTAAGGTCGGTGATGATAATAACAGTGAGAAAAGATATCCAGTTAACTAAGGTTTATAAGACAAGAATTTAATAGAGCAAATAGTGTGGGTACGTGGTGAGTCTAAAAACACACGATTTAGTAA
>Ga0228710_1012322_pt1 | contig 10637 bp, 8 predicted proteins | sample MedpolnodulmetaG_FD_177995 | JGI IMG/M metagenome (GOLD analysis project Ga0228710, IMG submission 177995) | Root nodule microbial communities from Medicago polymorpha collected in Santa Monica, California, United States - pink nodules | ecosystem: Host-associated > Plants > Roots > Nodule... | reverse complement strand
GTCTCGGCGGACGATCGGGCGGACTTTGACGAGATAGCCGGCCTGGCCCGAGATTTCGTCAATCAGAAGCGTGAGCTGGTGGACCTTTACGCGCAGCGTAAAGAGGCATTGGCGGAGCAAGGTGGCGAAGCGCCTCGCAGCGAGCCGCGCGATTCAGCGAACGACGAGTGGGACGCTGCGGTCGCCAAGCACGGCGAGGCGGTTGTCGAGGCCGGCAACGAGGCAATGATCGAAATCGAGCACTACCGAGAGGGACTTGATCGGATCGAGGCCGGCGAGTTTTCGGCCGGCCGCAAAGACGGAATGCAGGCCGGGCCTCAGCAGGCGATGGAGCGGACCGCGCAGTTGGCTGTCGAGGGAAACAGCTACCTCAGAGACGTTGCCGAGCAGGACCAGGATTTGCGACAGGCCATTGAACGCGCGGAAAGACAAGCCGAAGCGCAGGACCTACAGGATGATGAGCGTGCAGACGTCAAGAACCGCGACGACGATCGGCCGATCGAAGAAAAGGACAAGGCGCTTGCGAACGTGGATGCTGTTGCCGACCAGCGGCGCGAAGTTCGCGGTGAGCCTGATCGGCAGCCGATCGACAACGAAACGCGCGAAGCTCACGAGTTGGCGTCCACCGTCGATGCTACAAATCGCCTACAAGATCGTCTAAATAGGGATAAGGAGGCCGCTCAGCGCAGCGGAGAAACGTCGCGGACAGACCCCGCCCAACAGCATATTCCTCGTCTCGAGGAGCTAGAGCGGGAACAGATGGAACAGAGGGAACGCGACCGCGACGACCGGGACCGTTAAGAGGCGATGCTCAACGATAACCGTCAACAATACGTCATCCAGACCGATTCCACCGAAGAGGATGGCCTGGGGAAGGTGTTTGCCTTCATCTTCGTCGTCGCCATGTTTCTAGTCTTCGTCCAGGAAGTCTTTGAATCTGTCATCGCCTGCTATCGAGACTCGATGGCTTTGTTAAATGAGACCGCGACCTATCTCGCTGGCTTCTGGCCCTTCTAAAACTCAGTTGTTTTTTCGAGATCGGCGCCAATCGCGCCAATCTTGTCGCCGGGGTCTGACTGCTTCTGAGGCTGCTCAATATGGAGAAGCGGTCCCGAGGAGGGCGCCATGTCAGCGGATGCCGCAAAAGCTGTCGTTCGTCGGTTTTATACCGAGTTGTGTCGAGATTTGGCCTCGGCCGAGGAGTGCATTAGTCCCGACTACGTGGACCACAATAACGCTGATGCCGGACACGGGCCGAACGTCTTTCGCTCGCATGTCGCTGCGCTCCTCCATACGTTTCCTGATTTCACCATAGAGATCGAGGATGTCCTTGCCGAGGGAGACAGGGTTGTTACCCGTGTCAGCGGAAGAGGGACACACGCTGGAACATGGATGCAGATCGAGCCGACCGGCTCGGTCATCCACGTTAAGGGCATCAATATAGACCGCGTCTCAAATGGGCGCATCGTTGAGCACTGGGGCGAAGCAGACACCGTCGGCATGCTGATCCAAATGGGCGTTGCCCCTTTTTCAGGGCGTGCAATCGGAGAGCCGCCGACTCCTCGGTAGCGGCCGCGATGGTATGATTTTACGTGTTCCGGTAGGTCTCACTAGGGTGGAGTGCGGAAATTCGAGGCTCGAGCAATTGGCGGCTGCTATGCGCCCCATGTCGGCCGTAGAAGCCGTCATCATGCATGCTCGAAAGCAGACATCGTCTTACACCGGCGTCACGTTGTCTATGCGCGATTAGCTGACGAACGCGAAGGCTGCGATCATGATCGACGCGTCAAAGTCCTAAAGCGGCAGTAAGAGTCGTCAACATTGAGGCGCAGGTCATGACATGCTGCAGCAAAATCTAAGGCGGCGTCCTTCTTTAGAAATGCACGGTGGTCGCATGGTCGGGTCGGCGATACACTGACTTCTGGGCATCCTATTGGATTGCTGAGTTATCCCTCCGTCGAATCCTAATTTCGATCCGCCGCCGAGATTCGACATTTCCAGCTTGACCGGTGGTGAGTTTGTCGCCTGGCATGATCAGTTGCGCCGCAGATAAGGGGAGGATCGTCATGCCTGCCAAGGCCTCATTGTTACGGAGCACGCTGGCAACTGAAATTGCACGAGCAAGACCGAGTCCGGCATTGTCCGCAGGCACGAGGTCTACGACGGGGGTGCTCGCTGACACAACGCCGATGGCAAGCTTGTCCATGTTTGAACCGGACCGGGAGAGCGGCTGCTCGTCAGTGTGGCCAATGACTTCCACGATATCCACGCCGTAGCGCTTTAAGTTGTCCGCTATCTGCGTGGAAATCGAACCACTGAGATCGGCGGTGAACTTCTCGGTCAGCTCTGCGCTGCCCGATCTGAAAAAATAACCGCTCGCTTCGCTGAGACTGATGATAGGAGGCCACTCATGTGGCTTCGACGCCTGTTGAACTTTAGCAAGCTCGGATTCTCTTTCTGCCAAGCGCGTTCTCAATGACTCAAGCGCGGCTTCGAGGGATTCGTGGCGTTCCTGAGCAGTCTCAGCGGCCAACAAGGCGTCAATTCTCTTCTGAAGTGCCACGGGATCCGAGATATCCAAAGATCGTTGAAGAAGCAGCGCAACGCTCTTCACAAGTTCATCGAGGTGTTCAGCGTCAACGCCATGTTCCTTCAAAGCTTCCACCATCTCACGGCCGACCACCAGCTCTCGCCACTCTTCCTCAACCTTCCGCTTGTCCACCAAGGAGAGTTGCGCAGCGATCTTGGCCTGAAGCTGCACGTTTTCCTTTTCTCGTTGCTCAAGTTCGGACCTAAGGTCGGCTACCTCGTTCAGGGCGTTGCTTGCTTTAAGGCGCTCATTCGAAATGATGGCCCCGGTGACGAGAAGCAGGCAGAACACCAGTAGCAACATGGATTCGGCCATGGTGAAGCCGAGAATGAGGCCACGGTTATATCCCTTTGCCTCGACTTTCGTAGCTGTCTCTGCGGCGCTCATCGATCAAACCAACCGCTTTTCCTCGGCTTTTCATCGTCTGGCGCTGCCTCGGGGGAGCCGCCACCCTCTGTGACAGCAATCGTACTCGCTGACGGAACCGTCGCAGAGCCACTCGCAACTGAATTGGGTAGCGGAGCAAGCACAATCTGCGCACGTTCTTCGGACAGTCGCCGCGCCGCCGCCTCGATGCCAGCAGTTGCTTTCTCCGCCGACGTGGCTGCACGCCCTATCACATCCGATGCGTTCTCCAGGCGTTTCTCATGAGCGGTCGTTGACGATGAGACTTCCGCAAGCCGGTCTGCGACGCTCTTCATGCTGGTCGTGTTCGTCTTGAGCGATGAGATGACATCGGAGAGCTTCTCGGCATTCTTCAGATGAGCGCCGGTTGCCGCCTTCGTCTCGGCGACTGTATCCCGAAGATGACTGGCCAGTTCAGACGCCGCCGTGTTCCCGGTTTCCGTCGCAGCAGCGATAGCTTCCCAACGACGGAGCATGGCATCAATGGTTTCGGTAGAATTCTCTGAAGCCACAGTCGCGGCTTCGAGTTTTGTCGCGATGACGCCAAGGGCGGCATTGGTCGCCTTGAACGGAGCAATGGCCGCAAGGATTTTCTTGACAGTCTCTTTCGTTGCGGCGGCGTTGCCGTCAATCGCTTTGGCATGTTCGGTCACAATGGCCTGCAAGGATTCGATGACAGGCGTGACCTCGATCTTCAGTATCTCGTCTGGCGATCGAGCATCTCTGAATTTCTGGATGACGCCATCGACTGCGTCGCCCAGCTTGTTGGTTCGCTCCTCGATCGCAGACACCGAGCCTTGGAGCTGCTCGCTCATTTCAGCGACCATCGCGGCATTGCGAGCAGCGTAGTCGCTAATCTGCTTGTGCGTGCTGTCCAATGTCGAGCTGAGTTTATCGGATGCCTCTTGGATCGATTTCGTCGCTTGCAGAGCCATGGATTCGATAGATGCGCGAACAGCTTCGCCGCTCTTTTCTGCCTGACGTGCAATCTCCTCGAATCCTTCGACGAGCATCTGATGACTGGTACGTCGGTAGCTCGAAAACTCCATGGCCGACGTGTCGAGTTCAGTTCGGACACGTCGCGTCATCTCAGCGAGATCATACCGGACCGCCTTTTCTATATCGACCGGATCACGGCGCATCTGGTTGAAGAGAATACGCAGCGAGATCCCCGCGATCGTCGATGAGATGGCGACGCCGAAGTTCCGGACGACGTCTTCGATCGAGGCTTCCCCGGTGAACTGATAAAGGGATACGCCGAGACTGGTCAGGGTGAAAAGGAAGCCCATGTAGTAGAGGTTGTCGCCCGCCTGCTCGTTGTGAAGGCTGAGGCCGGCCGCAAAGAACGAAATGACGAAGTAGATCGCCATCATACCGAGCGGGATCAGCGTGATGGTGACAGTGTCAACGCCGTAAAGCTTGCCGAACCATATGATGGTGGACCCGACGAGCGTCATCAACGCAAACAGTATGATGGGGCCGTTGGTCCGGATCGAGCGTCTGATGTCCATGCCGGTACCCATTATTCCACTCCCGCCAATCGCTCGTAACCGATCCAGTCACCACCATTCGCGGTCACCCATTTGAACCAGAAATCGGGAAGCTCCTTCAGCGGCTTGGTGTTCTCTCTCTGAAAGGCGAACACCTTGACGCCGATGCCATCAAGCGGACTTCTGAACTTGTCGCGTGCACTGCTTTTCTCGAAGGCGCCGTAGTCCGTGCTGGACTTGTAGATGGAGAAGGCCGCAGTGTGCTCCACCATGTCCGAGGCGACGATAAGGGTCTTCGGCTTGTCTTCGAGTTTGGCGTCGGAAAAGCTTTCGACCACGATGCGCTGAATGCCTGCCATGATCGGCGATTGCTTTCCCTCGGAGCCTTCGCCAAGCTGCTCGCCAATATTCTGCAGAGGCTTGTTGAAGCCTTCCTCCCAGCGCTTTTGGATCCGTTTGCGGTTCGATACCAGCTCGTCGGCGTCGGCACCGTCGCCTGGATTGCAGCCTCGATAGGTGCGGGTGAGGGCGCCTTCGCGGTCCGTGAGCGCATAGACCTCGATCAGGCCACCCCTTTCGACATCCGCAACCGTCTTCTGAAACTGTCGCTTCAAATCGACCTTGGTGATGTCTGCGATCGCGTCCGTCGTATCGAGGAGAACAGCCGTGACGGAGGTCGGTCCGCTCGTGGGGCAATATTCTGCGTCCAGTGGCGGAAACTGCTTCGATCTCTCACGCAGATAGAAGTAGCCGGCCACGGCTCCGATGATGATCAGAACAAGCAAAACCGCCCCCATCAGGCCACCGATCGAGACGTCGCTCTGTTTTTTACGCCGCCTTCTGGCCATTGGTATTCTCCGAGAACAGATCGTCGAGCTGATGATAGGCGATGACCGCACTTTCGAACTCTTGTCCGATTTGCTGCATCTGCCCCGCGAGTTCGCTTTCAGCCGCCTTTATCTGTGCTGCCAACTCCTTGTCGTTCCAATCGTCACCGGTGTCGACCACGGGCTTTCTACGCTCGAGGACGAACTGTTGTGCGAAATATTTTGGCGGTGCCTTGGTCCTGGCCTGTCGATTAGCTTCACGATAAATGGTGAGAAGCCTTCTGGCACAAGTTTCGAGACGATCCTGTTGTTCGTTGAACAGGCGGACGATCCGGGCGCGGTTTTCGATGATGGACGCACATTCGCGGCGGCGGATTGTGAGGTCACGGATGATCATCTCGACCTTCGAGTTGTGGTCGTCACGGATCTCTTTCAACTCTTCGATCAGCTCCATTTTGTGATCGACATAGTTTTGCCGCGCCTTGACGTAGCGGGTATGGACGCCGCCGTAGCCCGGATAGATGTCGCGGATGCTGAGGACGTCGAAAAGCGCGATAGTGGAGAACATGAAGCCGGTCGCAAACAAGATCCATGAATCAATGTCCTTCAAGAACAACGGATCGGTCTTAAGACGGGTCATGACGGCAGCGCCGATTTGAGAGGCCGTGTCCGCAGACGCTTCTCGGTAGTGAGCCATGACCAGATTGACGCCGAGCGCAAGGCAGAGCCAAGCGGCGATCCCAATCAATCCAACCAACTTACGAAACAGTGAGCGATGAACGATGTTGGGAATGAAAAGCCAAGCCAACAGCACGGTACCACAGACGTTCGCAACGGCGAACCCGAACGCTAAGCCGACGCCTCCAACGAGACCTTGGTCGCTGCCTTGGGCCAGATAGATACCGTTGACAACGGTTTCGCCTACTAGAAGTGCCAGCACTACAATCCATTTTATGATGGTCGCCATTTCGGATTTCGTCTGTGCGACCCGTTTAAGCCGGTTGTATTTTCTGAATTCCGTCAGTTCCTCGTCAGCCTCTCTAAGGCTTCGACGGAGCCCGAATAGCTCGTCTCGCCCGCCGGCAACTTCGCCTCTGAAGTCCGTAAGGCTCAAAATGTTGGCCTGACGAATCCTTCCAAAATGGCCATCGAAGTCCAGGTTTTGCATTCGAGTGGCGTAGGTGTGAAGCTGATCCTCCAGAACTTGATAGGAGTCGTCGCGTTCCGTCTCCACTCTGCTCGCGAGAGCCTTCTCCACTTCATCCAGCGCTTGAGCCGAGGGCGCTGGCCTGTCTTCAGCCCCGTTTTCGGCGCCTTTCTTGCCAAGCTCCATCGTCTTCGCAAGCTTCTCGGCGTCGAGCGGCGGGAACGGATCGGTCGTTATCCGGAAGTCGTGATTGGATTCACGAACACTGTCGATCAGGCGGTTCAATGCTTCGAAGGGTTTGGCCATATTATTTCACAAAGTTCTTGTTGCGACTGATGGAAGGAAGGCGAGGCAGGGTGGTCATTTGCGTCCCCATAAAGGGGCGCGCCAGCCGGCAGCGACGGCTTCTTCTTCCGAGCAGAACCATCGCTCTCCCTTCGCAACATTAACCCTTGTCCTCCCGTAGTCCTTGGACCAGGGAACATGGTAGATATGTTCCTGTTTGCGGTTGATGTTTCCTTTTATCGGGCATGCGCGATCCGGGGCGGCGGAGAGCGACGCTTCCCATTTGTGCGCCCTGAAGTCCCAAGCCGGTTCAGTTGCTGCCTGCCAGATGCCGACGCCGCGCTTGCGCGCCGCCTCTTCAGTTTCGACATAGTCTTGCGAGTATTTGCGGAATGCCCATGCAAACCCTTGTTCAATCATCAGAGCATTGATCTCGACACCGCCCGCGACGCACACAGCGATCGTCCGACCATAAGCGTCGTGGCCGCGGTCATCGCATTCGACTGATTTGCCATCAATGAATTCTTCCATGTAGCGAATAGCATCCTGTCCGCAGTTCCACGTGCCGCCATCGCGGCCGGCACAGACCTGCGCAGCTTCTGGCGCATCTATGCCATGCAGACGGTAGCGAATTACACCGACGTCCACGGTGTCGCCGTCGACAACGTGAACCGGCGATCCCGCAAATGCTTGGACCGACTGCGGCAACAGAATTGCCGCGCATAGAATTAGAATCTTCAATATTACCCCCAACGTCCAGGAGGCGACGCTAGAGCAAGCCGGTTGCAATCTCAACAAGATAAACAATTTTGGGGCGACATCACTTGGAAGATTTCCTGCGCGGGCGCCGGGCCATGAGCAGGCCGTCGTTATTAGCGAGGGTCGGGATCCGTGCGGAATAAGATCAGTCGCCAGCGACGACAGCTTTGCTCGTCATCCAGCCGGTTCGGCCATCCTCAATTTGAACGCGGCTCCAGCCTGCTCGTTGCTCGATCACCTTGATCGGGAAACCGCTGGCAACAAACGAAAGGATTGGATGCTGAGTGCCCGGACCATCCCGGAGGTTGACGTTAGTGGCAGTGTAACAGCCGGGTTGAGGTGCGAGCGCCATCTTGCGAAAACAATCCCCTACTAGACGCACGGTTCCAGTCGTGCATATTCGGGTGGGGGGATCCGCATGAAAATCGTAAGTTTGCTACTTGTCATCTTGCTGGGCTTGAGTGCCCAGGATGCTGTTCTTGCACACGGAGGCGGATGCCGGAAAAGCTCGCCACCCGGAAAGTGCTGCCACATGGACCGGAGTACCGGAGAGGTACATTGCCATTGAGCCCGCCTCGAAACTAGCGGAGACAGCCGATGGCGTCGATGAAGGATTTCCTGAGGAGAAACCCTAACGCGTTCTCATCATGCAGTCTACCGCTGCGGGCTGGTCCCGCTTTTGGCGGCACGAACTCTGATGTCCGCTTTTTGTGGAAGGCGATCTAGCAGCGGATGGTCAGCAGTCGGCCCCATTCCGGTCGTCAAACCTCACTCCGTCGAACGTCTCAGATGGGTCGGAAGCGGTCTCGGCAAGCTATTCGGCCGTCACACCAACTTCGACGGGGTCAGGCACCGTCGCGCTGAAGATGTCCAGGATGTTGCGGCGCTTGGTCGGAGACTTGTCGCCAAGCTTCTCAGCTTTCGTCTCGACCACTTCCTTGAGCTGCGCGGCCTTTGGTTTGAGGCCCTCCTCGATGGCCTTTATCCGGGCTTCCATTGCGCCGAGGCTTGCAGATGCTTCCGCACCACCAGTCTTTGCAGCAGTCGCCTTAGAATTCGTGCGCAGCGCCTTTCTATTGACGGTGCGTTTGTCAGGTGCTGCAGCTTTCTCGTCTGCCGCACGTTCTGCCTTGACCGGAACCGCCTCCGCCGCGGCGGCAGTCAAAGGCTTCTCTTCCTTCGCCGGCGCCAGCGAGGGAATTTCGACGGAAGGATCTCCCCCCTTGGCATATTCGGGAGTTGTCGCCGGAACGGGTTTCGGTGACAGATAATCGACTTCCGGCACTTGCGGAATGTTGGCCTGAGAAAATGCTTCGGCTGATTTGAACGGCTGTGTTTGGAAGAAGCGAAGCTTTTCACCGAAGATCGGCCGTTGTCCTTCGATTAGCAGGATCATCTTGTTCTCCGGCATTTGCCGGACCTCCTGCGGCATCATCAGATCGCGTTCGCGAATCTGCTCCACCTTCGTGCGGCGAGGTAGGCCCATCAATTCGATCGTGCGGGATTCCGATTGATAGCGGATCGTGCGTTTTCCGAGAGCGCGGGACGCGTACTCGGCTGTGGCCTGGTCGTTGGCGCCAAGGACAAGTTGGTAGCCACAATTGCCGAGCAACGAATGCCGGGAGGTTTCGCCGTAAATCTCGTCGAGGTTCTTCAGATCCTGGATGATGAAGGCGAGCTTGATCTTATAGCCAGCCACATAGGGCAGCTTGGTCATGATCTCGTCCATCCGCTTCAACTGCCGGAACTCGTCGAGCAGGAAGTAGACGGGGAGGGAATTTGGATCGTGCTCAAGCGTGAGGATATCCATTACCTGCTGCACGAAAAGGGTGAGGAGAGGGCGCAGCAGGGTGATGTCGGTGATGTTCGGCGCCAGGTAGATCGAGATCGGCCGGCGCTTCATTGCGCGAAGATCCATGTCCGTGACATTGGTCGCGGCAACAATCCTCTCATTCTTGAAAGGCCGCATCGCCTTTTGAATGTCCAAGAGAGCAGACGCGGCCGCGCGTTCCGATAGAGCGATGTAGGAATTGAAGCTCTCGACGGTGAACTTCGAAAGGTAGGGCTCTTTTTCCTTGATGTATTTCATGAGCGCCTGGAGATCGACGCCGCTATTAAAAAAGGAATTGACCTCGGCGAGGTTGCGCCGGTCTTTGTAGAAGGGGCTTTCCGTGATGTAGCTGATCGCGCCGGCAAGGACCTGTTGCGCGGTCGCTTGCCAGACGGAATTTTCTGATTCCGTGTTCTCGGGCACAAGAATGCTGGCGATGTTTTGAATGTCGGTCGTGCGATTGCCGCGCTCCGGCCGGATAAAGTCCAGCGGGTTATAGCTGTTGGTCTTTTCTGAGCCGGGCGCGAATAGGAAAACTTGGCTACCGTTCTGGCGGCGATAACCCGCCGTCGCCTTGAACACTTCGCCCTTGAGATCGGTAACGATCATCGAGCCTTCGTGCATCAGCGCATTGGGGATCACATAGCCCGCGCCTTTACCCGAGCGCGTCGGGCCAATGATCAGATGATGCCGGCCGTCCCTGGTGCGGAGTATGTTCCGCCCGACCCGGCCGAAGATATGGCCCTGTTTGCGGAACCACTTCGCGCGCCGTAGCGAAGCCATGTCCTGAAACGCGGCATCCCCCAAGGGGCTGCTCGTCGGTTTCAGTCCGATGCAGGCGACAAGGCCCGCCACCAGCAGCGCCGGCAGCATCGAACCAAGCGCGACCTTCTGCAGGGCAGGGCTTGTTTTGTACTGCCAGAACTGTTGAATCGGAGCGAAGGGATTGCTCGTGATCGTCGTTTCGAGGATTCGACCGTCCTTGTAGAAGAGCTGAAGCCCCAGGCCGTACCCGAGCATCCAGACAACGAACGCTATCCCGACGCAAAAGAGCAGGTAGAAAGCCTGGAGCTGCTTCGTCATGACTCATCCCGGGCGAAGAAGATCTCAGAGACCCCGCGCTTGCCGCCTTCACGGCGGAGCTGGATGACGATCGGGATGACCATCTGGATATAGGACATCAGATCCTGCTTCGAAAAACCCGCCGACATACCGGCTTGCTGCATCATCATGGCGAGCTGTTCATAAGCACCCATCGGCGTATCGGCGTGAACCGTCGACATGCTGCCGGGATGGCCGGTGT
>Ga0228710_1012319_pt1 | contig 10642 bp, 10 predicted proteins | sample MedpolnodulmetaG_FD_177995 | JGI IMG/M metagenome (GOLD analysis project Ga0228710, IMG submission 177995) | Root nodule microbial communities from Medicago polymorpha collected in Santa Monica, California, United States - pink nodules | ecosystem: Host-associated > Plants > Roots > Nodule... | reverse complement strand
ATGTTGTGAGTTTGTTCGCAGATTCATCCTTTCTGTTTTTAGCGAATTTGGATTTGTATTGTATCGATGTACTCCATCAATTTGAATGAATGAATATCGTTTACTTTTGTCAAAAAAAAAATGGTAGTAAATAATTCTGAAACTGATGGTAAAGATAGAACTATCATTTATCACCCAAATTTTTCCTCAATATCTTTTTATTAAAATTTATAGGCGAATGATTTTGTACATTGCATTTTTTGAATGGAATTTTGTGAAAATACATGTATTAACCAATTTAGAATATATATGTGGTCCATACCTTTTGTTTAATACAAGGCTCACACCTGAATCTTCATGTTGTAGACTCAAGAAATATTGAAAGAATAAAAATGGACCAAATCCCCAAATTACCATCATAAAGAAAAAAGAGAGAGAAAAAGAAATAAAACAAAAAACATAAAGACTAAATATGCATTTGCATAAATCAAATAATTGAGATAAGTGTTTAATGAATTCCTCTCAAATTTGATTCCTAAGTGAAATAAATTTTGATGAGACTTTATTTACCTCATCCAAACTCAATTACCAAAAAAAAATAAAAAATTTGCATACATAGAGGACCACTAAAAGAATATATATTAAAGGAAAAGAAATTGGGTTGATTTTAAAGAGGTGGTTATGGTGGGTGGATTTGTAAGTATAAATACTACCATCATTGTAAAACACAAATATTTCCACTAATAATACATGCCAAGTTTCTCTCAAAAAAATACATGCCAAGTTAAACTAGCTAGAATCGATCATGCGCACATGTCAGTAGGTGACACAAAAACAAAAGTTGAGAAAGAAACCAAGGAGTGTCATTTTTCTAAAACTTGCATAAAGTTACATTAAACATATATTCTTTAATTGGTTCCTCTATACATGGAAACCTCGTCTATAAATAAAAATTATTATGGACCACGGATATTCTAAATTCTGCAAAATTCCATAGCAATGCATACAGTGTACTCATTCGCCTATAAAATTTAATGACAAGAAAGAAAACAAAAAACTAACGACAAGATGTATGACTTTGTATACATTAACGTGTAATAATTTTTCTAAAACTTGCATAAAGTTATAATAAAGTTTCTTTGTAAAGATGTCAAAATGCGTCAATTCTTTTCTTCTAATAAAAACATAACCCACTTCACTCAAGTAAGTGTTAATAAAGTTATATTAACACTTGGTGGATTATATTAATTTTATTTTATTAAATATGCACATAAATAAAGTGAATGTTACAAGACTAAAAAGTCAATTAAACTTTTAAAAAATAAAACAAAGGAAAGAGAAATAATTACTAGAACGGAACACACATGGCAAATAGAGGAAAAGTTTCACATGTTCTCACTTCATACCCTCATACATAATTCTTGGTTTATAAAAATAGAATGAAGCAAAGAGAAATATTATTCCTCTAGTACTATAAAGTGAAGAGCTAAGCAAAACAACTATTTTAAGTTAAAAGACTAATAAGTATATTGAAAAAGGTGGCATTTAGCTTGGACCCATGATAGTATTGGTCCATCTTGGACCAAAAATTACAGCCATTGGATTAATTTGTAAGCAAATAATACAATACACCTTATACATCTGATTATTTATTTACTCACCAAAATTTCCTCTTCCTTTCTCTTCCCTTTTTTTATAATCCGCTTTCTCAATCTTTTCCTGGAATTGAATCAGAATTCATGATTGGAGAAGAAGAAGATATTAGTGAACAACATCATCATCATGAGTGATGATCAACCTCAAATTATGCTCACACCACCGGCTGTGCTCATATCCTAGATCCGAGTATCCGACCCAGATTGTACCACCGCAACTTCAACCCGGCGATGCAACCCCCACCCTGTGTGTCACTCCGGCGCTGGTTTCAGAATCCTTGCCCACAAAGTTTCGTTTTTTATAAGTTGTAACAACTTGCATTGCTTATTCTAGAAATTAATTAATGTTGAAATTAGATTTAACAAAATTCCAGCAACATAGTAAGATCTATAACATGCCATGGCGCAGGAGACCAAAATTATTAATAACAAAAAGCTGTACTATTTTACTCTCAAGTTTTTTAATTTTTGGATTAATCTTTGGTTAGCCATGAATGATGATGAACCATTGGGTTAGAGGGGAAAAAATGAGAAGAAAAATTGTATTAGTTTCTTAGCATACGGGAACAGAGAGAGATAGAAAGAGAAGAGAGAGTGCAGTGAGAAGATATAGAGTTGGGGCTAGATTTGGTATGTGCAGACTATGATAAGATCTGATATATAATCTAATCAAGCTGTCAAAAAAAAAAGGTCCATGATGAACCAAAATTTTCATGGGTCCATTTTAAACTAAACCTTGAAACAATGCTTATTATCTGCAAAAAGATTGCAAGTGGGACTGTGGTTGGAACCCAATAACATTAAGTATTTACTTTTACCTCATGTTACTTTTTTCAAGTATAGGTTTCAAACATTTTCATCGTTCCCTTGAGGTACTAGCTCTATTAAATTTTAGTATTTTAAAAAAACATAAACAAAAAACACTCGTCAAATTTCTATAGAATATAAAACAATGAATGTATAAAATAAAAAATGTATATTTTAAGCAATTTCTTTCTAATAGTAGTATAACACAAATGTAAGAATGTGTATAGATGGATGGAGCCATATATAGAAGGTGTATGAATTTGTATAGGTTGGTTGGAAAACCACTTATAAGTGGTACTGCAACATAAAAACCATTTATTATGAACCTGTCATTGTAGAGACTACTATTAGACACACATTGTAATACTTGAGTCTCTCTCATGTCCACCACCAAATCATCATATGATGAAACTCTGCATCCAGGACTCCCAACAATGCATCATCTAACTTGGCCAAAATAAAATATCCTCTGTCAGCTTAATACCTCGCAAAGTCATCGAAATTGCAATCAGTGACCTCACATTCAGGCCTCACGTTACTGTCAAAAATGATTTAAAATAGACGGACGGATTACAGGCCGGCCTAACAACGCTAAGAAATCCACTGCATGATATCTACCACGCACCAGAATCACAATCTGCGCCACACAACATCTAATACAAGACCTGCAACACAAATAACCCAACAAAACCTGTTGAACAGACCATCAAAGGATATGCACTATTGTAAAACTGACCCTATAATCAATGAAAATAATGTAAGCAATGGTGATTTAAATTTTAAAAACAAATAAAACTCATAATTTTAGATAAGAAAAACAAAATTGTGAATTCTAGGATACATACATACATTTTATCTGCTAAAAAAAATACAGAATCCTAATTTGTAAATGATAGTAAGTACATTCATTGTGTCATTATCCAAACAAAAAGACAACAAATTCAAATGTAAAAATATAAAGAGAAAAATCTAAATAAGATTTTAGAAACCAAGTTACTAGAGACTAGCATTACTTTTCTCTTTATTATTTGCTCCTTCTCTTCCCTGTCAGATAGTTCCCACCTTCCTTATTTCTTGTTCTCTTCCATTAACAATGAAACCTTTTCTTTTCTTTCTCTTCACATTCTCCTTCTTTTCCCAAACACTGTTATTACCACTAGTTTCCTCTGCCACAACAACTATTCCCTTTCAACTCATCACCCTCCTCTCAATAAAATCCTCCCTCATTGACCCTCTAAACCATCTCGATGATTGGAAAAACACTCCCTCAAACTCCAACAACATCTGGTGTTCTTGGAGAGGAATCAGTTGCCACCCAAAAACAACACAAATTACTTCCCTAAACCTCTCTAACCTCAACCTTTCAGGCATAATCTCACCCAAAATATGCAACTTAAAAACCTTAACCCACTTGAACATAAGTGGAAATGACTTCAATGGAACTTTTCAAACAGCAATTTTCCAACTCACGGAACTTGTAACACTAGACATAAGCCTTAACTCATTCAACTCAACTTTCCCAACAGGAATTTCAAAACTAAGATTCTTAAGAATCTTTAATGCTTATAGCAATAACTTCACAGGCCCTCTTCCTGAAGAACTCACCAGACTTCCATTTCTTGAGCAGCTCAACCTTGGTTGGAGCTATTTCAATGGCACAATCCTAGCAAGTTATGGAAACTTTGAAATACTCAAGTTCCTAAATTTAGCTGGTAATGCATTGGAAGGTTCTGTACCACCTGAACTAGGGTTATTATCAGAGTTGCAACATTTGGAAATTGGATACAACACATTTTCAGGAACACTACCAGTGGAATTAACGATGTTGTCTAATCTCAAATACTTAGACATTTCATCATCCAATGTTTCTGGTCAAGTGATTCCTGAGCTAGGAAACTTAACCATGCTTGAAGAGTTGTATATCTTTGAGAATCGCTTAAGCGGCGAAATCCCATCAAGCATAGGCCAGTTGACATCACTGCAATGTCTTGATTTATCGGAAAATGAACTAACTGGTTCAATTCCATCAGAAATAACACTGCTGAAGGAATTAAGAAGGATGGATCTCATGCTAAACAAGCTAAAAGGTGAAATTCCTCAAGGAATTGGTGAGCTTCCAAAACTCAACACTTTCCAAGTTTTCAACAATTTTCTCATTGGTACACTACCCCCGAAACTCGGTTCCAACGGGTTGCTACAAACAATAGATGTTTCCACAAACCTACTCCAAGGCTCAACCCCCATCAACATTTGCAAAGGAAACAATTTGGTTTCGTTCATTCTCTTCAACAACAACTTCACCAATACTCTTCCATTGTCACTCAACAACTGTACCTCACTCACTAGGGTTCGAATCCAAAACAACAAACTCAACGGGTCAATTCCACAAACCCTTACCATGCTTCCTAAATTAACATTCCTCGATCTAAGCAACAACAATTTCAATGGCAAAATTCCACAAAAATTAGGGAACCTACAATTCCTAAACATCTCAGGAAACTCATTTGAAAGTGAATTACCTAGCAACATTTGGAATTCAACTAACCTACAAATTTTCTCAGCTTCATTTTCCAAAATAACCGGGCGAATTCCCAATTTCATTGGTTGCCAAAATATTTACCGGATCGAATTGCAAGAAAATTCAATCAACGGAACCATTCCAAGGAACATCGGTGATTGTGAAAAACTAATTCAGTTGAATCTCAGTAAAAACTATCTGACAGGAACCATACCTGATGAAATCTCGACCATTCCTTCGATCTCCGAACTCGATCTCTCGCAAAACATTCTCACGGGTCCAATTCCTTCAACCTTAAGCAATTGCATCAATCTGGAGAATTTCAATATCAGCTTCAACAACCTCACCGGTCCAATTCCTTCCTCCGGAATCTTCCCTGGCCTTAACCAATCTTCCTACACCGGCAACCAAAACCTCTGTGGTCGTCCTTTAGACAAACCATGTGCCATCGATGACAGCAAAAATGAACGCGGGGTTCATCGGAAAAAGAAAATCAATGGCACAACAGTTAGGGGGATAATATTTGGGATGATCCTTTGGGTGATTGTTATCTTTGCTGGAGCATATTTCTACAAGAAATACAGCAGTAGATATAAAGGAAACGCTAACCAAGGTGACGGGCTGTGGGAGTTCACAGCGTTTCAGCAGTTAAATTTCACCGTGGATGATTTACTTGAGCGTATGGAGACCGCTGACATTATTGGAAAAGGATCAACAGGAACTGTTCACAAAGCAGAGATGCCAGGCGGCGAAATCATAGCCGTCAAAGTAATATTGACGAAACAGGATACAGTCAGTACTATAATGAGGAGAGGGGTTTTGGCTGAAGTGGGTGTATTGGGAGGAAACGTGAGACACAGAAACATTGTGAGATTGTTAGGGTGTTGTAGTAACAAGGAGAAGACAATGTTGCTTTACAATTACATGGAAAATGGCAACCTTGATGAGTTTTTGCATGCGGAGAATAATGAGGATAACATGGTAAATGCGTCTGACTGGGTTACTAGGTATAAGATAGCCTTAGGTGTGGCACATGGAATCAGTTATCTTCATCATGACTGCAATCCTGTGGTTGTTCACAGGGATATCAAACCTCGCAACATTTTATTGGACGGTCAGATGGAAGCGAAAGTAGCTGATTTTGGTATTGCCAAGTTAATTCAAATAGATGAGCTTGAGTCTACGATTATTGGTACCCATGGTTACATCGCTCCAGGTCAGCACCACTTTGATTATTTTTATTATTGTTATTTATCAAGAAATGTTCCTTTCTTGTTATTCCATTTTCATTATGTGCATGCATTATTAATTTATCTTATATAAAGAGTACATAGATATATGAAGTGAGTGAGTGAGAGCATGAACACAACTTTGATGGATGTTATATATGTTAAGGTGTGGTGTAATTGAATCAGTTAAATTGTTCTTATACAACCAAAATAATACATCTGTAATAATAAAAGGGTGTTGTTTGTTTTTTTCATTTTTGCAGAAAATGCTGAAAGACTCCAAGTTGATGAGAAAACTGATATTTACAGCTACGGAGTGGTTTTAATGGAACTTATAAGTGGAAAACGTGCATTGAATGAAGAATTTGGTGAAGGTGAGAACATTGTGGATTGGGTTGATTCCAAACTAAAGACTGAAGATGGAATTGATGGTATATTGGACAAGAATGCTGGGGCAGATCGTGATTCAGTGAAGAAAGAAATGACAAACATGCTTAGAATCGCATTGCTTTGCACAAGCAGACATCGAGCCGATAGGCCTTCAATGAGAGATGTTCTCTCAATGCTTCAAAAGGATCAACCTGGGAGGGAATTGAATGATATTGATATATATATAATTTTGATGTAGGTGAAGGTAGTGGTGACGGACAGACCTAGTGATAGGTTCTAATATGTAATGGGCCCAAAGGTTTAGGGCCCACTTAGAGGGATGATTGGGCAGTGAGGGAAATCTTACTGAGGAGCTTATGGGCAGTGTGAATGTTATTCCACTGATTGTACTTTTCATTTCCAGAAATATCATAATCATACATTCTCCATTACTTTCCTTTATTCAGCATTTTATGCGTTAAACCCTTAATCTTCTGTTTGGGGTTCTATCACCTAGTTTAACGTTAGAAAAAGCTAACCGCACGGGGAAAATGTATTAATATATATGTATCTTCGGTGTGTTAGCCAGTGGGGACGCACGGGGAAAAGGTATGAATATATAATAATTTTGCCTTCTGCAAGGTTTTGACCGTATAGCCAAACAGGCATGGAATTGACCGTGATTCCGTCAATGTATGTATCAAATTATCAGATCATGAAAGCAATTCTAAATTCGAAAAAAAACACACTATTTTACAAATCTATAGAACAGAGAAATTTATTCAACCCAAAATATAATGCATGAACTCAGTTAAAAATTGGGAAATACCTCTAACGAATCACGACAAGAGTAAATTGCATTGCTTTCCTTTGGTTCTGAAGACACTAAAATCCCATAGCCTTTAATTCCCTCTCGCAAAGCCTGTTACATTTCATCTCATATCAATAAGTTAAAATACAAGCAAACAAGTGGAAGCCACACAATCCTCACTGCAAGCTAGATATTACCTTAAATGCATCTTAATCCATCCGATCATCGCTGATAATATAGGAAGCACATCGTTGCAATTGTTAAGTCCTAAAAACAATATTTTCCGATGTCATTTACTGCACAAAACAAAGAACTTTGATCTTAAAGAAAAAAGAAACCATATAATACAGAAATAGCAAATGAACTCACCAAGTGACTCGAGTAAAAAAAAAAAGTAACCGCTTCTCCATTATCCCAGTTAATCACAGGTCGGACCTTACAAAAGAGGGAACAACCTTTAAATGTACTGAGTTAGTTAATTCTTCTAATGAAGCGAGTAATAAAGTTGTCCCTTAAAAAAGTACCTTGCAACCATGAGTTAACCGCAAACGTGGAAAGCCCTGAAGAACATCGTTAACTCGACGCCCCACCGTATCCCAACTCTGTATAAAAAATCGAAAAAAAGAGAAATACGAACGTAACTTAATGTCGATGAAAAATAATCAATGTTGCAGAAAAAATTTCAAATTAAACATAAGAACAGAAGCCTATACCTTCTCATCTACATTGAGGCAATGTACAGATACACAATTTATTGGTCTCAACTTTTGCAACTTTAATGTCTTTTGTACACTCAATGAGAGAGAGTTAAGTACCTGCACAAACATGAGTTGATCAGGACATAACATCACGATAAAGAAAGAAAATTGAAAAATGATTCATAATAGCAGTATCCACCCCATTAATCATTAATCATTGGCAGGAATTCAGCAGCAGGTTGGAATAAATTAACCTTCTTCACCTGTAATTGGATCATAAGAGAGACATCAATTTATTAAGATTCTCGAACAGATATTCATAATTGGATGAGATGTAGACACTTTGACCGCAGTACCTGCTTGTCTGTAGACTTAATGATGCAATTAGGGTGGTTATGTGATAGAGATAGAGATTGTCTAACAGGGCCCATGATGTCCATTCCATGGCTACCAGCGTAATAGAGTTCCATTAGTACTACAAATTCATGTACTTGAACCAGTAGGAAAGCTAGTTAGAATCAGAAACAACAACGAACGAGGAAGCTTGTTGTTTGCAGGTAGTGAACAATTGCATTTTAATAGCAGTTGTTTATTTCAACAACTATAATTTCACGACTTTGAATTTGAATGTGATTAAACACTATTTTAAGGTGTTCAAATCTATATGTAGTTGAACACCTGAAAATTAGAGTTAACCACGTCCAATTTCGTGGTAAATGAACAGCGTAAACCACTTGAAAAAATTGGCACGAAAGTTTGTCTAAATTTGGTTGAACAAAAAAATCATTTATCTTTAAATTGGTAAGACAAAAGAAAAAGGAAGGAAAAAATTGTTAGATAGAATTTTTTAAATACCTTGTCACAATTTCTTCGACAAGTTATTGTTGTTGGAAAATACTCTGCCACCTCTTTAACAGCAGCACACATCTGCAGACCTTACTAGATCAGAATCAGTGTAGGATGAATAGTAATTAGACAGTAAAATGGAGGAAATTATCACACACATGCATTGTCCAACATGAAAGCACAGTCAGGATTATCCACAATTGGTGAAAACGTTCCAACATAGTCCAAAAGCAAGGCAATTATTTTGCCTTTTGCGAAGTTCCTAATTTGATTAAAAGATGTCCACAATTGGTGAAGAAGTTCCATCATACTCCAAAAGCAAGGCAATTATTTTGCCCTTTGCGAAGTTCCTAATTTGATCAAAAGATGTAAGTGGTTTTTCGCATGGCTTCAATCAACGCTTTCGTCGTTGATTCTTTATCGTGTGCTTGGTTGCGTTCACTCCTATGAACTTTGAGAACATATTCCTGCACACTTCCAGAAACTCACATGTGCGAAGGTGCAACAGTTACACACAGAACTTCACTCAGCTTCTCTTGAAGGTCGTTCTATTTCTGACAATCTGCCACGCATCACTTGCTTTTGTAGGAGATCATGTTCCTTCACAACAACACATTGATCTGACTTTAGGACTTTCTCAAGAATTTTCTCCGGTAATTTATGCTATTGAAAGTAAATTTCATATGGTTCAGCTGTGGAAGCTGAGGCGTTGCTTCTGGCTCATGAGATGCGTCTTCAAAAGTTCAAGAAAGCTGCAAGCACTGATTCAGTGTCGATTAATCTCACGTCTGCACCTTCCACTGGTGACATGTCTGTATCCCAAACTGTGCCTCCCTCTTCTGAATCTACTCCTTCAGGTTCTGGTTATCCTAATTCAGGTCGTGGCCGTGGAGGAGGACGTTTTGGCAATATTCAGTGTCAGGTTTGTTTAAAGTTTGGGCACATTGCATCCTATTGTTACCATAGGTTCAATCAACAGTTTCAACCTGCTATATCTCGTGAGTGTCATTGTCAAGTTGGCAGAGATGGCCTCCATGAGTTTCCAAATCTCAAGTTCCTTCCAATCCATCAGCTCAAGCCAGTCCCGCCTCTTGTTTTAATTCTAGTTCTAGTCCTAGCACTGGTATACAGTCCTCTACTGAGGTATCTAAACATTTATCTTGTACTGCTCAATTCAATTGGCACGGCTAAGATTAATCAATAAGAGAAAAATTATCAAATTTGGCACAAAAGTTTGTCTAAATTTGGTGGTATAAAAAAATCGTTTATCCTTAAATCGATAAGAGAAAAGAAAAAGGAAGAAAAAAATTATGTAAGATAGAATTTTTAACTACCTTGTCATGACTTCTTAGACAAGTTATTGTTGTTGGAAAATACTCTGCGACCTTTTTAACAGCAGCACACATCTGCAGACCTTACCAGATCAGAATAATTGTAGGAAGAATAGAAATTAGACAGTAAATTCGAGTAGAATATCATACACATACATTGTCCGACATGAAAGCACAGTCAGGATTATCCACAATTGGTGAAAAAGTTCCATCATAGTCCAAAAGCAGTGCAATTATTTTGCCTTTTGCGAAGTTCCTAATTTGATCAAAAGATGCAAGTGCTTATGGATATTTTAGCTGCAAAATGAACAAAAATAAAGGCAATAAAATAAATAACACCATCATAAAACTGCAGAACTCGGATACAGGATACTAATTGAAATAGAGTAGTATTGATAC
>Ga0228710_1012309_pt1 | contig 10652 bp, 3 predicted proteins | sample MedpolnodulmetaG_FD_177995 | JGI IMG/M metagenome (GOLD analysis project Ga0228710, IMG submission 177995) | Root nodule microbial communities from Medicago polymorpha collected in Santa Monica, California, United States - pink nodules | ecosystem: Host-associated > Plants > Roots > Nodule... | reverse complement strand
TTCCTCAGAGAGGTGGAATTTGGCAATGATGGGGACTATTCAGAGGAACGCTTCATCAATATTGTAAATGCACATCTTGCCAATACAATTGGTACTTTGAGCCTTGCTTTCATTGCTTGTAACATTCATTAACAGCACCTTGCTTTCACTGCTTGTAACATTCGTTAACAGCATATTGCTTTTAGTTTTGCATTTTTACTATGATTCTAATGCAAAATCTCTTTCACTATTTTGGCAGGAAATCTTCTTAATAGGACTCTAGGACTTCTGAAAAAGAACTGCCAATCAACACTGGCAGTGGATTCCACGATGGCTGCAGAAGGAAATGCATTCAAGGACAATGTAGCGAGGCTGGTAAAGTCTTTAGGAAACTCTAATATTTCTGTAATATCTATAAATCATGCCTTTTGCAGCAGTTTGAGGTTATGCAAACTGTTTCTTCTATTTTGTCCTGTGTTTAATTCATCTGCTGCCGGATAAGACAATCTAAACAGATGAAAAGAAGAAAATTATGGTATTCAACTTAGATCGATCGTTATAGGCTAGTTACAATTCTATCTGTGAGAGCCCTGCCCAGAAAATTGTATTCATGTTACTCTGTTTCATTATTATATTCCTAACAAAAATGAAATAGTTATTTGTTTCGTGTTCTAACATGTAAATTAAATTACTAGAACTGTTGTTTTATATTATAGTTTGCAACAGAACAAACTGACCCTTGGATTGTGTTCTAAATTGTGTTTCTATAATTGCTAACTTCATATATTTTAAATCCATCTTTCAACCATTGTTGATAAGTTGTGGGATTTGCCTGTAACACAAAGGTTGATCAATATTTACTTTTGTAGGTTGATAAAGCTCATATGCACTATGAAAATCTCTCCCTGACATCAGCTTGTGAGGCTGTTCTGGAGATTGGTAATGCTGGTAATTCCTATATGGACGAGCGTGCCCCTTGGTCTCTCTTTAAGCAAGGAGGTACTGCTTCTGAAGCAGCTGCCAAGGTATTCTCCTCGAACATATATTACATAAACTTCATACAATAAAATGTTGGTATAAAACTTAATATCGTTAAACAAAAAAGTAACACCATTGGATTAATCAAGGTATTTTATTTGCGAATAATATTTGTAACATTATAAAAGATAGATTCTACAGTTTGTTTCCACTAAATCTTTACCTGATATTTGATCAAATTAAATCCAAATACTGAACACCTTTTTCTTTTCTCACATTAATCAATTTGCTTTTCATATATTGTCATCAGCAATTGAACTTTGTTTTTCGTCCTTAACCAAGTATTATAAGCATATTCCATACTCACTTCTTTTCATTTGGGTTGAAGATAAGCAAATGCCTAAGAAAGAATTTTCACTTATGATGTTTGGAGCAGGACCTTGTAATTATATTAGAGACAGTGAGAATTATTGCCATTGCACTATCTCCTGTTACTCCGAGCTTGAGTTGGAGAATATATGCACAACTTGGCTATTCCAGGGACCAATTTGATGCAGCAACCTGGGTATCTCTCTCTATCTTGCACACACACACACACAAATTCTGTTATAGTATTTGATTAAGTTGTTTTGCATTGTAGAGAGATACCAAGTGGGGTGGACTTGAGGGTGGCCAGGTCATGGCTCAAGCTCAACCGATCTTTGCTAGAATTGAAAATCAAACTGAAGTGGAAGACAAAGGGGTTGCAGTCGGTAAGAAGACTCTGAAAAGTAAAGGGAAGTCGAAACAAGCTCAAGAAGTTGTTGGAGCTTAGATGCATTGCCCTATTCTGAATTATTTTTGTTTTCACCAACTTCTGTAATGTAAAACTAATTCTTTTGCTAATATGTGTAACACATATATTTATATATAGGAACATAGTACATGCATGTGCAAGAATATTTATGTGCATATATGGAAATTTTGAATAGAAATTTCGATTTTTTCTTTTTGGTTATAAAGTTCGTGGTTTTAATTGAAGTGAGATGTCAATATGTCAATAACTTAAAATGCCAAGAAAAGTACTAGACTACCAAATGACATAGAATTATTGAAATTCAAAAACACATCCATATACTCCGTTTTTAAATATAAGCAAAATTTACTTTTTAGATTCATTCATTTAATGATGTATGTGGTTCATATTATGAATGAATCTAAAAAGTCATTTTTGCTTAAAAAAAACGGAGGGAGTATGTGACAACTTTTGAGACAACCAAAATTTTACAAAGGAAATGAGGTATTGACACAAAAACCAAAGCAATAGAGAGAGAAAATAAAAAGATAATGTGAGTATGAGAGAGAAAGTTATCACAAAAGTTGTAAAAAATGGTTGTTCAAATATCATTTATCATTCAAAAATCACTCAATTACGTCAATAGGCAATGTAAAAAATTTAGCCGGTGTTTGGCAAATTAAAGAAACTCTGGTTTCTAGTTTCTCGAAATTTATGTTGAATGTACTACCTCTGTCTCTAATTATAAGACCATTTTGACCAAATCACGATAATTAAAAAAATTGATAGTAGTATTTAATTTATTCGTAATTATTATTGTTTTTACAATTTTATCTTTAAGAGAGAGAGAAAGAGAGAGTTTATGTTTTCAACATAGTATACATTGTTGATTGAAAAAAAGATGCAAAATAAATAGGGGTATACTGGAAAAGAAATAACAACATAGCATATATTGTTGATTGAAAAAGATATGTAAAATAAATAGAGGTATGCCGGTAAAGAAATAATTAATGTAGTTGAAAATGCCAAAGAAGTCTTATAAAAAGGAAAAAAAATCTTAAAATCTTATAATTAGGAACAGAGGTAATATGTAGATAGTAAACTTCTAACTACAGTATTACATAGTAACTTCCACATACAATAGATCCAAACAGTGTTATTGGGAATAGTCATGATTTTTCGTATGAACTTTTAAATAAAGCAATTTCTTCGATATTAAGTGTCTCAGTTCGCTCATACTTTTAAACAATTGTAATGGTAATAGAAGTTTTTGACATTAAGTGTCTCTATTCACTCTTCTTTTAAACAAGTGATATTTTAAAGGGTTAATTAAGTTTTTAGTCCCTACAAAATAAAATCATACTTTTTAGTTCCTATAAAAATTTTCATCAGCAGTTTTAGTCCCTATAAATTTTCCATCAGCACTTTTAGTCCCTGTCAAAAATTTCCATCAACAGTTTTGATCTCTAAAATGCTTAAGGAAAATGTCACAAGCACTAAAAAGTGTGATTTTATTTTATAGGGATTAAGAACAAAACTGTGAATATTTATAGGGACTAAAAACTTAATTAACCCAATTTTAAACAAGTGATATGATAATAAAAGTTTATGCTAATGAATTTGAAAGTGAACATAAAATGTTCATCAAAGTAGTTAATAAAAGTTTTTGCTATTGAATCTGAAAGTAAACACAAAATGTTCATCAAAGTAAACATGAACATTACTTGAAACTTTAAAATAAGCAACCATATGCATTAAAGTAAAGATGATCAAACCAAGTTCACAAAAAACTTTAAATCTAGTTAACATTAATGCATTTTCTCGACATAGTCGAACAAAACACAAACAAGAACATAAAAGAAATAAAGCTTAACTAGAACAAAAACAAAAAGTTGGAAATTAAAAAACTTGAAACCAAATAAAACGCTATAAAAACTTAAAATCTAGTGGTGTTGTTGAAACCAAGCTAAAAGCAAAACTTAGTGATATGTTTAAAACTATCTTTCTATTTGGTCAAACCATCCAAACTTACACCACCCTCTGCACATAATCATGTGTTTAAATCAAGTTGATCTGTTGATGAATTATGAGGCAAACCAACATCATTAGTCATATCCATCATCTCGCTAATATCATTGTTGTGCTGTTGTATCTGAGGGATGTTATGCATGACACTGAGTGGGGTTGGATTCAAAACAACATTCTCTTTCACCATCTCACTTTTCAACATGTTAATTTTGAGATTACAAGCATCTACCTTTGCATTTACAATGGCAATGAGGTCTTTGAGTTCGCCCTCTTCCATGTTAATTAAATCTGGATGCCAAGTTGGATATTTGATATCGATGATAGCTTTATGCACTTTGGTAATCTCAGTTTTAACCATTTTTTTCTTATTTTCAAAGTAGTCGTTGACATCAAATATCTTGGGTGTTTTCTCAATCTCTTGATGCACATACTCTTGAAGCGTAGAGTTTACAATTGTATGGTCTTCTGGCCATGTTATTGGTCCCGCATTATTACCACCATCATCATCATCATCATCATACACAATCAAGCAAGCTTTTGCTCCGGTCTTGATAGTGAATTGGGAAATTTTCTTTATGAATCCATTTTTTCTTTGCTTGAAAGTACTTTTGCGATTTTTCTTATCTTTGATGTATTTCATAGTTATTTTTGCACGACCCATTCTACAAATTCCAAACAAAAATAAAAAAAATTAGTCAAAAAATTAAACATGTTCTTATGATATATAATTGAATCCACAAAACAATCTTTAAAATAATATTAATATAAATAACAACAATAGTAACGTCCTTTCTTGCTAAAATATTTAAGGATTCATCACTGTTATTTAAGGATCATATATGAACTAAACAACACAATATGCACACACACATCGAAGTTATTGTGTGTGTCTATGTGAATCCTATAAAAGAATTGAGACGGCGATGCTAAAAAGAATAATAATGTGTTTTAATCAATTTGAAACTCTACATAAGAAAAGTAAAAGAAAACAAATAAAGGACCATAAAGAAAATAAAAAGTATTAGCACAGTTCAGAGATAACATCCACGTATAAAAGGATATATGAAGAGAAGAGAAAAACAAGTATCATCAAAGAAACTTATATAAACACTAGAACACGGTAAAACTAAACCAAGAAAATCATGAACAAATAAAAAACAATTATGTAGATATAATAGAAGTTAGAATAGCAATGTGTTTTACCTTAACGGTGGTTGATCTCTCAAGACTCTATTATGTGATTTTGTGTTGCAATATTCAATAGCAAAACCGGTGAATATTCAACAGCAAAAACGGTGAATTGGAGTTTGACTAGTGATGTTTATAGACAAGGGTTATGGCCTAAGATGTGAAACAAAATCATAGATATATAGGAAACTTATATTGTAAAACAAACATTTATATTTTGATAATAATTAATTTTTTTCCCATTCATTGGATCAATATGAATTTGTCATAAACAAATGAGAGGAATGTTACCTTCTAGTGTAGAAATCTTGTTGTTGAAACACTTTCGATCACGAGCAAAATAAAGTAGTGATGCTTATCTAGTCAAGAGACTGTGGTTTCTTTTCAATTTGGAGTTTCTGAAAAATGGTGTGATATTCAACACCCTATGATTTTTATTTATAGACTCACTTATGTGCACCTCTTAGATAATTTTAAATAAAATCTATATGTTTTGAAACAATTTTAAAACCATATATTTGATTTTATTTAAATCCAAAATATAACTTTTGAAACAATTTCAAAATAATATCTTTGAGTTTATTTGAATCCAAAATATATCATTTTTAAAATAATTTCAAAACCATATATTTGATTTTATTTAAATTCAAAATACATCTTTTGAAACAATTTCAAAATCTTTGTTTTTCTTTGAATCCAACTTATATCATTTTTGAAACAATTTCAAAACCACTTCTTTCTTTGGTTTTATTTGAATCTAAAATATATTTTTATGAAACAATTTCAAAATCATATATTTGTTTTTATTTGAATCCAACTTATATAATTTTTTAAACAATTTCAAAACCATATTTTCTTTGATTTTATTTAAATCTAAAATATTTATTAAAAAAAAATTAAATCTAAAATATATTTTTTATGAAACAATTTCAATATAATATCTTTGATTTTATTTAAATCCAATACACACACATATATATAACCATACTTTATTTGAATCCAAAATATATCCTTTTAAAAATAATTTTAAAACCATATATTTGATTTTATTTAAATCTAAAATATATCTTTGTGAAACAATTTCTGTTGGAACATGTGTGGAAATTAAGTTAAAAGAGTAAACACAAATTCCTACCGTTGAGTAGAACTACTGTTGTTGAAAAAAATAGAAGTCTCACATCGGATGTAACACATATTTGTAGTGTTTATATAGTAGGAGTATATCTCTAATAGGGGTACATAATTATGTTAATGAAGTAAGCATTAGAGAAAAAAAAATTGATATATATTTTATTATTTGAAAATGATAAATTAAATAATTAATTTAATCATTATTAGAAAGTGCTTTCTTAGTCTCAACTTTCAAGTTTTGCTAAAATATTTTGGAACACAATCTAGAATATTTTGGAACTCAATCTGAAACATTTTGGCAGACAATACAATATATTTTAGTGCTTGATCTGAAATATATTTTGGTACATAATATAACATATTTTTGTACTCAATATAATATATTTTGGTACTCAATTGAGATATTTTTGTATTAGATCTAATATGTGAATTACTTAGTGTCAAAGTAATGTTTACTTGTTTTCAAAGTTTCTTACTTATTAGTTGTGAATTTCCTCTATAAATAGAGAGATCACATTGTGCATTCCTTATTTGAGGGTGACAATACAGGAGGAGCAGATCCCATATAATCACTCATGTCCCTCAACATAGTTCATCAAATAAAATGTAACTTCCTATAAGAAATTGCATATAATAACTAACAAGTAACCATATATTTATCTACTCTTAACACTTTCAACCATGGTTGTTCCTATGAATCCGGAGGCTTGGTTCTGTGGGTAAAAAGAGACCCGTAATAAAATAAAAATGTATTTTTTTTTTAAAGAACAATGTTTTATTTAAAATTTTTAAAAGATAAATACAAGGTGTCGTATACAAGCGGTACACCCAAAGGTGAAAATCATTACCGTATACATGAAGAACTTCAAACCACCCTCCCAAAAACACACCCACCTAACACTTATAAGTACTATTGGGCTATATTTTTTTTTTTTTAGGCCCATGCCTTGGGGAGACCCTGTTGCATTGAACAGTTTGCACACCCCAAGTTCTGACCATGCTTTCAACACTAGATTTTAATTTCATGATCACATTAATTTGTATTTGTCATATAAATATTCCGGTTATTATTTGTTCATATTCATTTTCTTTCACATTCACCTTCTTCAATTTTCGTATGACAAAACAAATAGGGAACTTCTACGGTACACCTCATAAATCTGGTACTCTTTCTTCATAAATTGATCATTTTATGAAGTAAAGAGCTATTTGTCGATGTTTACAATTTAGAAAACATCATTTCATAAGAAAAAACATCATTTCATTGTTTATAAGAATCATATTAAATTTTTAACATTTTCTCATAAAAAATAATCAATATTCTTTGTTACGAGTAAAAAAATCCAAAAAAATTAAATTTTATTTCATCAACACTTTTGGTAAATAAGATTTAATTTTTATAATTGTCAATGATAGAAAATACTTCTTTTTCTTCAAAAAAAACAACTCATTTAATTATTAAATTAAAAATTTGGTGTACCGGTACACTCAAATATCTGGGTGTACCATAGAATTTGCCAAACAAATATATTACAAAATCAATTTCATTTCTTTTGCTTTCAGTTCTTAGATCTAAATCACTTTGCTAATTCGTTTCAGACATCTTAAAACTTTTATTTGATAAAATAATTTTGTAAAGATCAAACAGCGAAGTGGAGACTTCAAATTTAAAGGTCGTGGGTTTGAATCCCACTACGATCGTTTTTCTTTTATTATTCAAGACTTTCTCCATTTTGCATGTTTAAAAAAAAAATAGCTCTCATGCAAATGTATTGTATTTGTGATACAACTTAAACAAAAAAAATCAAAATAAGTTAAAAATCTGACAATTATAATCAAAACTTGTATTTTTCACATTTTGAATCATACAATACAATTGAGTGGCAAACAATAGAAATTATATCTAGGTATTTTTTTTACAAAAGGTAACTTATATTCTTTCATTCAACATAATAGAACTAATACAAGATGGAATCAAATCAAAAACATGGTGACTAGCATACAATCTTGACTCCTTTGCTAAAGTATGAGCGACAAAATTTGCTTGTCTCCGAATAAAAGCATTTTACAGCAGTTTCACATGTTTTATGAATAATAATTAGGTTAGGTTACAATGTTTGGATAATAATTAGCTAAAGGCATAAATGTGGTGCTCTTCTCTGTCAGTTGTCTGCCTATTTTTGTGAAGTTGCTTTTATAGAAGAATTCCGCAATTGCAAGGTTCCAAAAGGTGGGTCTTGAAATATGTTTGATGGCTATCAGCTAATTATCAGTGGGATGAGCATTAGTGTGCGTTTGGATTGGTGGTGAGATTGTCATAATCACAATGAACTACAACGATTTTATCAAAAGCTATATTTTGGAGCTTCACAAAATCGTGGTGTCGCTGATTTGACCACACTCTGCCAATCCAAACATACATGTCTCAATAGAGTTTAGTGAAAACAAGAAAAACACACTTTGATAAAGTGACTTTTTTTTTTGGCAAATAATTAGCTAGACATAAATGTGGTGCTCCTCTCTGTCAGCTGTCTGCCCATTTTGGCTATAATTTTGGAAAGTTGCTCTTACGTGAGGATCTCTCAATTGCAAGGTTCCAAAAGGTGGGCTTGAAATATACTTGAATGATGACCATCACTTATTTACATATGCATTACCTGAGGTTCTAGTGAGATTGACAGAATCACGGTGAACCACAACAATTTTTAGCAAAACCACGGTGCCATCGTGATTTATGGCCAAACTCTTTGCCAATCCAAACATATATGTCTCAAAAGATAATCCAGTGAAATCAATCTCTTTGATGAAAAATGTCTTAAGTAAAGTTTTTTGGCAATTAAGTAGCTAAAGACATACATGTGGTGCTCCTCTATCAGCTGTTTGCCTATTTTGGCTATATTTAATTTGTAAAGTTGCTCTTATATGAGGATCCCTCAATTGCAAGGTTCCTATTTGGTAGGGCTTGAAATGTTTGAAACATTGATTGCCTTTATCAAAAGTTTGGTGGCCATCACTTAATTATCACTTGGTGTATTCGTATTACTGAAACAAATTATTTGCGGTTAGTAGTTACAGCAGGGGTGATCTCAGCCCTTGAAAAAAAATTAAATTTTCTAGACCTCAAAAATTCCGTTTTAGGTGACAACCATTAGATTTTTTTCTAAGATATAAGTTTGCTCGAAATTCTGTTTTAACCGTCAACCATTGGAAAATCAGCAATCGAACTTTGTTTTTCGTCCTTAACCGAGTATTATAAGCATATTCCATATGTCACTTCTTTTCGTTTGTGTTGAAGATAAGTAGCAAATGCCTAAGAAAGAATTTTCACTTATGATGTTGGAGCATGGCCTTGTAATTATATTAGAGACAGTGAGAATTATTGTCATTACACTATCTCCTGTTACTCCGATCTTGAGTTGAAGAATATATGCACAACTTGGCTATTCCAGCGACCAATTTGATGCTTGCACACACATACATAAAAGTGTCAATATGTCCTCAACTTCAAATGCCAAGAATATAGAAATAAATCAATTGCGATAGTGTTGACTACCAAATTCTGTAGAAGAAAAGTGCTAGACTACCAAATTACATTAATACATGCAATGTAAAGACTGTTGGCCTGTGTTTAGCAAATTAAAGAAACACGGTGTCACCACATAGTCGACACACTCTGATTTTTAGCTTCTCTAAATTCACGTTGAATATATTATACATAGGAGAAACTCCCACATAAAGTGGATCCAAGTAGTGTTAGTAGGATTAGTCATAATTTTTCATATGAACTTATGACTCTTTAAACAAGTGTAGTAATGATAATAGAAGGTTTTGCTATTGAATTTGAAGGTGAACACCAAATGTTCATCAAAGTAAACATGAACATTACTTGAAACTTACTTCAAATTAAGTAACTATATGCATTAAAGTAAAGATGATCAAAATCAAGTTCACAGAAGACTTTAAACCTAGTAAATATTAATGTAGTTTGTCTAGACATAGTCCAACAAAACACAAAAACAACATAAAAGAGATAACACTTTTAAACACCCATACAAGAGCAAATAAAAAGCTGAAAGTTAAAAAACTTAAAAACCAGATTAAATGCTAAACAAAACTTAAAATCTAGTGGTGTCTTTGAAACTAAGCTAAAAGTATAATTTAGTCATAAGTTTAAAACTATAAGGAGGGTGTATTGGATTGAGATTTTAAGGGATTTTAAAATACTTTTTTATTATCAAATAGTTTTGTGGTATTCAATCAAGACTCTTTACAACTTAAAAAAAGTCTTGTGGTATTCAATCAAGACTCTTTGTCATTTTAAAAAAGTCTTGTGGTATTCAATTAAGACTCTTTATCACTTAAAAAAAGTCTTGTGGTATTCAAAATCATTCATATTTCTAAAGATTGTTTTATAAAATGGATTTTAATGGATTTTGTGGGATTTTCTAGTTAAATTTTAGCATGAAAAAGTCTCTCATAAAAACATGAGATTTCTTAGAATTGTTTTTTCTTTTAAGATTTTACTATCTCTCTCTACCCTCTCTCTCTCTTCTCTCTCTCTCCCTCCCTCCTC
>Ga0228710_1012307_pt1 | contig 10652 bp, 11 predicted proteins | sample MedpolnodulmetaG_FD_177995 | JGI IMG/M metagenome (GOLD analysis project Ga0228710, IMG submission 177995) | Root nodule microbial communities from Medicago polymorpha collected in Santa Monica, California, United States - pink nodules | ecosystem: Host-associated > Plants > Roots > Nodule... | reverse complement strand
CCCCCCACACACACACACACAGATATATTTACCTTTTTACTGTTGCTAATATTCTGAATCTTCATTATATGTTCCTTTTCTTCTGAATATCATGCGTGTCTTAATTATTCCTGTCAAAAAAATCTATTGTTATCATGAAAATCTTAGAGATACTTTGAAACCGATGAATGAATTTTTTGAATATATACTCACTCTGATTATTATTATTATTATTATTATTATAAAAAAAACAACTTTTTTATATTTATTTTTGTCAAAAAAAAAAACTTTTTATATTCATTTAAAAATTAATGTATCTGATTTACATATAGATTAAATACGGCAGTTTTCAATGAAACTAAAGTCTTTTCTTTTATTATTTATAATGGTGACCGGATGAAGAATATGAATTTGAATTATTATTTTATATTTTGGCTCTAAAAAAATATATATATTTGGAAGTTAATTTCTCTTTTTACTTATTAGTTTGTTATTATGTGATAAAATATAATCTTTTATTTGATCTTGTTTATGATGCGATATTTGCAGTAGGCTTGAGTGGACTACATCAATCTCATTCTCGTTAAGAGTACAAGAATAAAATTTGTAGTGTGATTTTGAGATGGAGAAATCTGAGGGTGCCACAAATCTTAAGTTTAGCGACCATATACCTGAAGATCTGGTCTTCTCTATCTTCTCAAAATTGCCTCTAAAATCTTTAAAACGATTTGGATGTGTACTTCATGGACTCTCTTGTCTGAAAATCTTCATTTCATGATCATGTATCGCAACTACTTCCTTTTTAATAATCATTCTTATTACGATGATACTTCTATCCTCCTAAACCAGATAAATTTGCCAGGTGAAGGATTTCACTCTACATTGTATTTACTTTCAGGAGAGAGGTTTGAGAATATGATAAAAGTAGATTGGCCACCTCCATTTTATGAGGATGATAGTTTTATTGATATTTTGAGTAGAACTAGTGTCAATGGGACTCTTTACCTTGCAAAAGACTTTGACCAGTACGCAAAATGTGTACTTTGAAACCCTACTACAAATGAATTCAAGGTCATTCCATCCAACCCTTTCCTCTCTCAATCACATTACATGGACCCTGTAGTAAATTTTAATGGTTTTGGTTATGATCATGTTAGAGATGACTATAAGGTTATTCGGTGGTTATATTTCTATGACAATGCCGGCATAGATGAGCCAAGGAGGGAATATTTAGATGTCGAACCAATGTGGGAGATATATAGTCTAAGAAGTACTTCTTGGAGGAAACTTGATATTAAAATGCCTTGTAGTGGTTCAAATGAGAAATTATACGTAAATGGAGTGTGTCATTGGTGGAGTCTAAATAATGACAATAATTATAGTAATGTGAAGCCACGTTTGGTGTCATTTGACCTATGCAATGAGGTGTTCCTTACAACTCCTTTGCCCTCAGACATGGTTGACCGTTATGATATTTGTCATTTAACATTTTTAAATGGGTCAATTGCTTTCATAATGTATGATGAAACAACTACTTTTAACATAAGAATCTTGGGTGAGCTTGGTGTGAAGGAATCATGAGATAAAATCTTCACTGTTGAACTCTTACCTTGCACTGGACGTCCTATCGAAGCACGGAAGAAAGGTGATATGTTCTTCAGAAAAGATGATGAACTAGTCTAGTTTGATTTGAGTACACAAAAGATTAAAGAGCTTGGTGTTGAAGGATACGAGTTCTGGTGCCAAATAGCAATTTATAAGGACAGTCTTCTCCCGATTGGAGGTTTATTAAGTATATGACTAGCTTTACTCTTTCTATTCACAAACACATCTACCTTCCATTTTAATTGTAATAATGTAATTTTGTCTTTAATGACCTTTAGGTTTTGGTAGATATATCTTTGTTTGTGTTATAATAACTTTTAAACAAACAAACTATGGGAATCTGATGCAATTTTTTTCCTTCTATAACCAAACCATTTATTGGAATGAAAACACATATATCTTCCACATTCCCTCATGTTTTGCTTTCAGTCTTGTTTTTGAAATACATTCTTGTAGTTTATGATTTCTTCATGCGACTTCCCTAATCCTAGTGAGCCTCCAGAGCCGAACTCACATAAATTTTATTCTAAAAAAAAAATAGACCCTGAATTTATCACAAACAAAATATCAATACTGAAAAGAATAGATACATTGCAAATTGGTAATGATACAAAGTTTCATGATGCCACCATGAACATTTCCTCTTTTCCTTTTTATTATCCATGGCATACACATATAAACAAGAGGTGAAGGCTTTTGGATGAACCTTATTTTACAGGACTATTTACATCTCAGCAACCTTAACCCCAAAATTCTCTGAGCATTCTTATACATCAAGTCAAAAAGAAAAAGTTAAAAACTTAATAATGTTAAAAGAACTTGCCACTCTTGCCGAGAATAAAGGTGCCTTCTGAGTTGCTAATAGTCAACATTTTCTTATTGAGTTTCTAGTTTGTTACAATTGGTGAATATGGTTTTATTTTGTTTTCCTATTAATGATCTTGAGGCATCAATAACACTGATTGAAGCAGACGAAATACCCTTTGAACCTGTCTTCCACGTTGGCTTTCGGGGTTTCTCCAGAGTCGTCTCGTCGAAACATTAATGCACTTGTACCAGGAGATTCTGGTGGCAATACAATATTCTCAGATGAAGCCATCCGCATTGGAACAACCGGTTCTAATGGCGAAATGGTAGAGAGATACCGAAGGAGCATCTGTATGATTTGACTAAAATTCGGCCTGTCATTTGGATCCTCTTTCCAGCATGATGTTACAATCATAGCTAAATCGCCAGGAAGATCTTCAGCACTAGGCCTTGTATTCTGAAATGATTAAAATATGTGATTATAGCCGCGTAAAGATCAGAGATAATCCAGAATAGAAACCATATCAGTATAATAGCCTAATTACATCACTTAAGTGTAGTTGTTTATGCACATCAATAGTTTTACATGAAATTATCAAGACTTCCAAAATGTAACTTCACAACAATTCTACAACTCGAAAGGAAACTGTTCCAACCTCAAGTCCATACCACGTTTCCAATGTATGGTCCGCTTTGGACCTTGTGGGAGTCCTCAAGGTTTTGTCCTTACTTAAATGGTGTATAGGTGGGTTGGAGAAAATGCACATTTATAAACTACCCCTAGCCTTGATTCTCGAGAAATGTGGGACTTTTTGGTGTATCAGAACAGAATCCCCCAGTCAAGTGGATAAGCCACGCACGAGTGCTTACATACCATTTAGTCCATTTAGCCCCTTAGCTTCGATTATGTGGCTTTTGTTCTGGTACACCAAAAAGTCTCACTTGCTCGAGACTCGAAACTAAGGGTAATTTATGAATACCCACTCCTCTCAACCCACCGAACCAACTTTTAACTAAGGAGAAAACCACGGGGGATTACACAAGGCCCAAAAAGGGCAATACATTGGAAAAGTAGTACAGCGGACTTGAGGTCGGAACACGGACTTTCTACTACAGGCCATAAATTGTGAAAGTATATGATCAACATAATAAGTAGAAATTATTATCAAGCAAGCATAAGAATGTCATTTACCTTAAAAGCAGCTGCATATGCTGCTTGTAGATTAGACATGCCTTCAAAGGGCAACTTGTTATGGATGAGCTCCCACAACACAATCGCAAAGCTGTAGGCATCTACTTTATGGTTGTAATGCTTCTTCTCACCTTGTCTTAGAGTAACAGTGCTGTAAAGCTGCCACCAAACAGAAAGTAACGATAGTTACCGAACATGGAAACCAAACCGAAAAATTCATAAACTTTCAAAGTTTCAGAAATTAAGACGTACTTCTGGAGCCATCCAACGATATGTTCCTGTTTCAGCAGTCATCATCTCTGTTAAGGACTCCTCTCTGGCTAGACCGAAATCAGCAAGTTTAACTGTCCTATGATCTCCGGTCAAGATTAAGTTATCTGGGAAGGAAAAAGGAAACAAGTTATCAGGGTTCAGGTTGCTCTACTATTTGATACAGAGAAGTGATACTTCAATACAGTACCATAAATTGTATGATAATTAGTAACTTTGAATCTCAGATAAGTACTTATAAGACTGTTTGGGAGAGCTTATGGAAACAGCTCATAGCTTATACGATCTTATATAAAAACAGTTTGACTTTGTTTTATTTTTTGTTAGAGAAATAGCTTATACATAAGCACTTTATGATAAACACTTAGTTAAAATGTTTGCCCAAATATGGCCTACACGGCCTTACAAGGATGGCAATGACAGTTTGATCATATTGGGCTGTATATAGGGAGAACGACAGACAATTTACGTTATATAAAACTTCTTTAACTATAGATTATTTTGCATAGTGTGTCCTGGTTAAGTTTATTAAAAATAAGTGGTCATAGTATAGCGGCGAACAAAGCAAAGGCACCGTTTTCTAGTTTGAAAGGTAATTCATGCAAGGATGATAAGTTCTACAAAACTATATAGCTAAACTGCAATCTTTTCCATTGAAGTCCCATTCGCCATACTTAATGAAACTAATGAGAATAACATCTTTGCAAACATACCAGGTTTAAGGTCACGATGGATGATCCCGTGTGAGTGTAAGCATTCCATTGCTCGAGCGATATCAAGAGCAAATCCAACAGCCACACGCATATCCAAGCACTTTGGTCGCATACTCAACAAATATTTACGCAATGTTCCACCTAATAGAAGCTCAGTTACTATAACCATCACAGGCTCTTTACAGGCCCCGATAAACTGGCATCAAACAAAAAACAAATGCAACATTATGAGACAATTTTTTTTCCCCGGTTAATCACTTCCAACATGATTAGAATAACCATTAATATTATTCTCTTATCAACTCTAATTAAAGTAAATATAATTACTATTTTGGATTGGTGAAAAGATACCTTGACCAAATTTTTGTGTTGAACTTTTGACAACATGGCAACCTCTCTGCCAAACCGAGCCTCTCTCCTTGAAATCTCTTCTGGAGTTTCTCCCTTGTTGATAATTTTTACAGCAATAGTTTGATTTTTATATCTGCAATCAGAAAATCCGACAAATAACTCAATAAATCAGCAAACACTCCTAACCGACTGATACATGATATGCATTTCTCCAAACAGGTTAAGACATTGTTTGGATAAGCAACTGAATTAAGCAATTATCATATAAGTTTTTATGTATTATCTATTTCTATAACAAACGATCAAATAAAGTCAACTTGTTTTCATATAAGCTATAAGCTGTGTTCATAAGTTGTTTCCATTAGCTCTCCCAAACAGTTTCACAAATACTTATGTCACTACATAAGCTCAAATAAGTCAATCCAAACAGACTCTAAGTACAAACTATGAATGTGAAATTGGATATATATCTAGATGAAAGGAGAACCATATTAATATAGACTTGAAAATCAAAACAAACTTATTTTTGATTAATTCATATGATAGAATGACTCAAAAACCAAAGTTGATTAAAAAGAGAAAATGACAAGTTTGACTTACTTTCCTTCATAGACTTTAGCATGAGCACCTTCACCAATTTTAGGACCAACAAATAATTGTTTGGGATCTATAAGCCATTTAGCATCTAAATTAAACTCTCCAACAGAATGAACTTCATTACCAGATCCCATTTTCAATTTCTCTCTCAACCAAACACACACCTATATATCATCAAATCAACACTTCCACTCAACACTCACCAAAAACCAACCATACCCTTCTAAAAAAAAAAGCTTTTTTTTACTCAAAGTAGAAAAAAAACTAAACTTTTTGCAACATTTACCATTTACCAACACTTTCACACAACACTGATCAAAAACCAAACATACCCTTATAAAAAAAAACAACCTTAACTGAACTGAAACATAGTTACATGACAGCAACAAAGTACAACAAAGTGGTACTATACTATAATTAACCTAAGAAAACAAAAACAAAAAAACTAAACTTTATGCAACTTTCCCAAAACAAACACACACAAACTTATCCCAAAAATCACGGTTATGGATCATTAAAAAAAGAGAATGAAATAAAAATAAAAATTTGCCTTTTTTTAGGGGGCAAAGAATAAACTTCACATGTTAAGAGGTGCTTAACAACAAACCCAAAACTTAGAATAATAATAATAATAAGTATTAAATTAAATAAAAACAAAAAATATTAATTAAGCAAAGATCCAAAATAATAGGCTATGTCAGAAGAAATGTGGAAGAAGAGATAGATAAGGGTAAGGTTGAAAAATGAAAGAGTGATGAGAAAATGGACGGCCAAGATTGAAAGATGAAGAAAAGAAGGTGGTGGAAGATTGATTGAATTGAAAGAAAAATAAAAAATAAAAATGATATCTTATGATATTGATTTTAATATATAGTTTAATTTAATAATCTGTGTAACGCGTATTGATTGATTATTGTATTGTTTCTGTGATGTTTGCTGCCATTGGCAAAGTAAAAGGGTGGAAGGAATTTAGTCTCTGTCACAAGTATAGTGTTTTACTTTAGTTCACATTCACACACAAATAATAATGTGAGTTTTGGTGTGAGTTTTGGTTTAAGTTTTTCACTGGGTTACTACATAGTTGTACATTCAGAGCGCAAGATATAATACTGACACTAATACGTTGATATATAATTTTTTTAAAAATTACATAATTAAATGTGTCATATCGAAAATGGAATTCGCTGCAGTTGAAAAAAAATATCGAATTCATGTATTTAGGACATCCATAGTTGCTCGATTTTGATCAAATAAACTAAAATAATATATTTTTTATTTTATAATTAGAAATACCGATCTATATTTATTATATGGGGTCATACACTAACATATGTCGGACACTAAACGGACTTTAATTAAAATTTCTGTTATAATTAGCCAATACAATTGATTTTGGATTTCTTTGGTATAGTAAAATTTCAATTGAGTTGAAGAATGAATTAATTAAGTTAAATCAGAATCTGAGGATAATGCGAATATAGATCTAGATGACTTGTTGATGTATGAAATTAGATTAATGAGTGAACATGGTTGAGTTATGGTAGTGAGTAGTGACAGTAATATTCGTAAGTTGCTTTTAAAATTGGATGATGATAAGAATATGCTTTCTTATCTTATCTTAACTTTTTTATTTTGTATAAGTGAAAGTTTACATCAATTAGCAAAGAGTTTTATTATAAGACCAATAATGTGGTACATGTATGCGTTTGAGACATGTTTTATATCATGTAAAAGTTGGTTTCACTAGTTAAATCAATAAATCATAATATCATCAAGTAATAGGGCTTAAGTAGGTTAACGAGTTCACTAAATATGAATTGTTCTTATAAACTTGAGTTTGATTGTAAAATAATTCTTTGTTATTTTACTTATCTTTCGACTGAATTTTTAAATTATTAGGACTCGCTTCTCAAACTTCAATGAGTATTTTTTTCTTACATCTCGAGATTACATCAAGTATTCTTTACTCAACCTCTTTTATATTGAGTGAGTATTTTTTACCCCCCTGTCCAGACTCACCATTAGACATCTAGTCTTCTCAACAACTTTGAAAAACTGCATTGTTGAGGAACTGAATGCTTACCTGTCTCATCAGACTGCCATTAAAGCACAAATGTTGCTGTCGCTACCAAGCCAATTTATAAAGGTATGAGTTTGTGTCTAACTTGAAACAAAATAATTTCTAAAATTCCAACTCTCATAGAGAGGATATTTCATTTTCAAATCATATATCAATCAAAGTATACGAGAACACATTAATATAGTTGATTATATGAAAGTCTATTTCGTTGATTACCAATATGTTCTAATTATTTGTTCTTTGTTCATACTTCACTTTGTTATCATACTGTAAGTGAATGGTTTATTGATTCAAAGCTACATGTATTTTAACCTAATTGTGATTTGTCAATTTACTACTTACAAGACTATGGCTCACTAGAGGATATCATCAATATGGCATGAACCATAACATTGTTGCTTTGATTAGACATACTCATGAGTTATAACTAACTCTATCATTAGTAAACATAGTTAATTGTTCGTTGGTTAATAATATGTTTTTCTTGCTTCATGTGATAATTATTGCCAAGTCACAACTGTTTTTTTATGTTGCTATGATAGATAATTATCATCACTTTCAACATATTATTTCTATTTTTGTTCTCTTAACCAATGTCATAAGAATATTTTTTACCATTTTCCTTTTTTTATTTGTATGAATCTGATCTACACACTTAAAAAATCAACTATTGGATAATCAATCTCTTACTTTATTATCATCAAAACATCAATAACAAGTATTATTTATGAAGAAAGTGGTTCTTATTGTCAAAAACATGTGAAAATTGTTGTTGACACATTTGATAGGGCTGAAAAACACATGTAAAATACTCAAATGCCCCTCGGCAGTTAACTGCCGAATTTTACTGAAACCGGCTGCAGTTAACTACCGAGGAAAACCTCGGCAGTTAACTGCCGATGTTTTGTTATAAGAACAAAACAGGCATATGAGTTTTCAAAACTCCATTGTTACGTTTTTGGTTCTCCAAGGTGCGATTTTCAGTCATTTCAAGTCATTCTAAGCCAATTTCAATCACAAAAACAAGTACGTGTTTTGAATCTTATTGCATTGCTGTTTTGTTGTTGAATTGTTTTTTTTTGTTGTTAAATTTCGATTATATAGATTTTATTGATTTTATGATTTTATGATTTTATGTTTAGATTTACGTTTTTGGTTTTATTGTTTAGGTTTAGGTTTAGGTTGTTATAATTGTTATAGAAGTTTTATTGAATTGTTAGGTTTAGGTTTTGATGAATTGTTGTAGAATTATTAGAATTGTTTAGGTTTAGGTGTAGGTTTTGATGATAGTTTAAGTTTAGGTTTAGGTTTTGAATTTTTGATTTTATGATTTTATCGCATTGTTGTTTAGTTTAGGTTTTGATCGTCATTTTTTTTATGTAGACATGTATCAGAATCAGAGCTAGGGTAACATTCAGGGTGATGAGAAGAAGAAAGAAAAACCGCCTTTGACATGGCACGGAATCACATGTGATGGCTCCGTCAAAAAGAAGGATTCGAAGGTACCAGTGTACAATCAGTCGAGGTTGAGGAGGAGCGGGAGGACATGCTACTTTGGTCCTCAACCAAAAGCAAGTGCCGCATGGACTGTAACGGGCAACCCGATTGACTTGTGTGACAATGAAGATGAATTAATGTAATGGCTTGTAATGCCTAATTGTTTTGGATCTTTTTTATGTTTTTTTAATATGTCGCGCACATTTTGGATAAAAATCGTGTTTTGAATAATTTCAATTAAAATCCCGTTTTGAATAATTGCGTATTCGAATAAAAACTAGTTAAATCTAACGTGAATTCGAATAATTAAAATTGCGACAGTGTGAATTCGAATAATTAAAATTGTGACAACGTGAATTCGAATAATTAAAATTACGACAACGTGAATTCGAATAATTAAAATTACGACAACGTAAATTTGAATAAAAATTGCGTACATTACATTCGGGTTGCACCTTCCAACTACAACAATTATCTTACCTCTGAATGGGGTAAATTCAAACTAGCTAAACAGCAGGACTCCAACATCCGACGGACATTCCCATTGTTCCATTCAAAAGATTAAATTCTTGTTAGGCTTGGTTTAAATGACGATATTCAATTGTCAAAAGAATGAGGTGCATTCCTTTACACTTCAATACCTTCATTTAAACTAGCCTAACAAGAATTTAATCTTTTGAAAGAAACAATGGGAATGCCAGTCGGATGTTGGAGTCCTACCGTTTAACAAGTTTGAATTACTCCATCCAGAGGAAGACAATTGTTGTAGTTGGAAGGCACCTTCCAACTACAACAATTCTCTTACCCTTGAATGAGGTGAATTCAAACTTGCCAAACAACATCTATCAAGCATTCACCCGACATTTCTATTGTTCCTTTCAAAAAATTAAATTCTTGTTAGACTATATTTAAATGACGGTATTCAAGTGTCAAAAGAATGAGGTGCATTCCTTGACATTTCAATACCTTCATTTAAACCAGTCTAACAAGAATTTAATCTTCCGGGTGAATGCTTGTTAACTGTCGTTTGGCAAGTTTGAATTACCTCATTCAAAGGAAGACAATTGTTGTAGTTGGAAGGTGCATTTCCCTACCTAATCACGAACTTCTGGCGGAATCAAACTTTTGATGATATCTTCAGTTGATCTCAGCAACATCACCCACATATCGATCCACTGGAACATGTTGTGCTCCCAAAACATGCTCATCACGTTTTCGTCGTTCGTTAATTCCACCCAACTAAATGATACTCTCCCCTCATCGAGCGTTGGACGTTTATAACGAACATGTTCCACCCTCCTTGTGTCTCCGGGGTTGACTCCTTGGTTGAATTCATTCAATTCATCTTTGAGACCTCTTAACATTACACCAAGACACCGAACCTTCAACCTCTGAGGTTCTCCGCCGTTGAATTGTACATGAACATCGATCCATCCGACCATTGTTTCAAATCTACACAATAAGAAATTAAAAACAATCAATGAAAAACTCATTCAAACATTTCATCAAACACTTGATGTGCAAATTATACATAAACCCTAAAAATCATAAAAAAAAAACC
>Ga0228710_1012306_pt1 | contig 10652 bp, 11 predicted proteins | sample MedpolnodulmetaG_FD_177995 | JGI IMG/M metagenome (GOLD analysis project Ga0228710, IMG submission 177995) | Root nodule microbial communities from Medicago polymorpha collected in Santa Monica, California, United States - pink nodules | ecosystem: Host-associated > Plants > Roots > Nodule... | reverse complement strand
CTTGGCCTACTTGCGCCACGTGCTTAGTGAATTGCCACAGCGCGCAACAGATACTGACATCACCGATCTCTTGCCCTTCAACTTCACCAAAGCAGCCGCTGCCTGATCCAATGCAGCCGTCGCACAGGGACCCCGGTCAAACGGGCCGCGTCAACGCGCATGGAAATGAGCGCTTACCGTATTCCGGGCAAGGGCGATCTGGCTCAAGCTTTCCATTATGGCCTGAGTCGCTGGCACTGGCATTCTGCCTATTCCTCGAAGACGGTCGTGGTCGCCATGGATACAACGCTGCCGAGCGGGCCAATGGGAATTATCAAGTTTGAGACGCACTTCAAACTTCAAACGCCACCTGCTTCGCAGGCAGCGCATAGCATCGTGTCACGGTCGGGATGGGTCAGAGCGCCGGGAATACTCGACGGTTGCTCAAACTCTTGTCCTGGGATTGGCTACCCAATGGTGGCGATGCGTCGGAAGGCTGCCTCGATCTGGCTGCGGACAAAGGATGAACCCGTCCAAATTCTTTCCAAAGGGTTCCTTCTCCGCTCCCGACGCCCTGACCATTCCCGATCGTTGATTATGGAGCAGCTTTCAGCGGCAGGTAACGCTGGTTCGACTTCAGATCTGCAAGCAACATCCCACAGGAACCCGACAAGCTCGCGAGCAACAGCAGTAATGCAGTAATCGCGACGTTGCTCTTTTTACCTGACCCAACCAATTTGCGGTATCGAGAGCTCAGCCGCACCTGGGCTTTCCAGGCAATATCATTGATGGCCTGCGGGATGTCGGGGCGACGCTTATGCATCCAGTTCCCAACCTTGGCCTGGACGCGGTAGGACCAGGCGGCTTCGAAGAGCAAGGCGTGAACGGCCGCGTTGCCCGTCTTGGTTATTCCCCGCGGTCGGACGGAACCGCCGCTTGAGTGCTCGCCCGGGACTAATCCGAGGTATGCCATGAGCTTTCGCGGACTGTCGAAGCGCGAAAATATCCCGACCTCGGCGACCAATGTCGCGGCAATCACTAGGCCCACGCCTTTGAAGGCCTGCAGGTTAATGACTGTTCGTGCCAGTGACCAGGTCTGAGAAATGGCGGCGATCTGCTCCTCCAACTCTTTTTTGCGGGCCTCTGCCTGTTCCAGTCGATTTAAGTAGCTCTGAAAAGCGATTTGCTGCGCATGATGTTCGGAATGTCGGTTGCGCAGCCATGTTCGATGCCTAGAAGTCGATGACTTGGCGGAATATCACAGGCCATGTTTTAACAAAAAGAGCTGGATCAATGTTCGTGCTTCCCGCGCATCGTGAGACGCGACGGATCGGGCTCGCACCAAGTCATGCATCGCCTCATGCACGACGTCAGGGACGCAAACGAAGGTCAGCTCCCCGGCGCGCAACAGCGTTGCAGTTCACAAGCATCATCGCGTCGCGAGTATCGTTCTTCTGCCGGTTGCCCGGCCGTACAGGAGTGTGGCTTGGCGCGACCACTCGGCAAACAAACCCAAGCGCCTGAATCTGCCGAAAGACGTTGTACCCGCACGGCCCTGCCTCACAAACAAACTCGACCTTTCCGTGTCGGCTGGAAAGCTTCTTCACAAGCTTAACAACCGCCTCCGGCTCATGCGGGATTGTTCCGAAGAGACGGACCTCGCCGGAACGACCCGTGTCGGCAATGGCCACGGATATCGAATCCTTGTGAACGTCCAACCCAATATATGCATCGTAATCAGGCATGACGAGTACATCCTTCTATCGGCCGAAACGGCGCCAGGCGATGGTGCGCTCGCGGAGCGACACCGCAAGGAGAAATGGTCATATCATCTGGCTCTTCGCTGGCGCTGACACCGGCGCGGAGACCTGACGCGTGCCACGACGATCATCGAGACGGCCAAGATGAACGGGACGAACGGGTCAGTTGCGGGACTCAAATTGGTGGCTAGAAGAATCATAGTCGTCGTTGCAGCGGACCAGGGCCTCCGGCGGTCCGTGGCATTCGCCCTCAAGGTCGAAGGATATTCCACCGAATCCTACGACACCGTGTAAAAGGCTGAAGCCTGTTGCCAGCAAGCGCTCTGCACAATTCTCAACGATGACATACTAAGATCCGAGCCTCAGGCCGCCGCGCAATTCCTTAGCAATCGGGGGCGGCCTGGCGATACTGTTGGTTGATGACTTGTCGGCCCTTCAGCAACGTGTGGACAACACGACATTGACGAAGCCGTTCACCGGTGCCGACCTGCTTCGCGCGATCAACAGCCTGATCGAGGCGGCTAGGTAGTTTCCCTTAGTGATCTAACCGAATTTCTCCAAGTTACCCGAAATGGCAATTTGTCCCGACACCAAAAGGGGATAATCCATGTACGCCGCTGCACAAGCCAAACCACAGTCCATCGATGCCGAACATCTTGGACCGGCCCCAATTCTGGGCCCCATCTTGTCGGCACTTACAAGCCGGGTCGCGAGATCTATGCCCAGAGCGACCATCCATCCATCCCAGGGCCGGCTACGCCCCAATCTTAGTTCGAGCGCGCGCGATGAACCATACGGCTTTCTCCGAGAAGAGCACCGGAAGTTGGCCAAACGAGCGTATCCCTAGTGAGCGTTTTTGCTAAAACAGGAGTTGCAAATGAGCACCCATTTCCTGGGCAAGGTCAAGTTCGATGAAGCGCGATTGGCAGAAGATCTATCTACCTTGGAGGTTGCCGAGTTCTCGAGTGCATACTCGGACTTCGCGTGCGGTAAATGGGAGGCATGCGTGCTACGCAATCGGACCGGAATGCAGGAGGAAGATATCGTCGTAAGTCACAACGCTCCTGCACTGGCCACGCCGCTGAGCAAGTCGCTGCCGTATCTGAACGAACTTGTTGAAACCCACTTCGATTGCAGCGCTGTTCGGTATACAAGAATTGTCCGTGTATCAGAAAACGCATGTATAATTCCCCATCGTGATTACCTAGAACTAGCTAAGAACTTCACAAGGTTACATGTCGTATTAGACACTAATTCAGGATGCTATAATACTGAGGAAGATAAAATATTTCATATGGGGTTGGGAGAGATTTGGTTCCTTGACGCTACGTTACCGCATAGCGCTGCTTGCTTTTCCAAAACTCCGCGCCTGCATCTGATGATCGACTTTGAGGCTACCGCTTTTCCCGAATCTTTTCTGCGAAATGTCGAACAACCGGTGGCAACACGAGACATGGTTGACCCTCGGAAGGAACTAACCGATGAGGTGATCGAAGGCATCCTTGGGTTTTCAATAATTATTGGCGAAGCCAATTACCGGGAAATTGTTTCTATTCTGGCGAAGCTACACTTCTTCTACAAGGTAGATTGTCGATCAATGTACGACTGGCTGAAGGAAATCTGCAAACGTCGAGGGGATCCTGCACTTATTGAAAAGACCGACTCGCTCGAGCGATTTTTTCTAGGGCACCGTGAACGTGGCGAGGTGATGACATACTAAGGGACTTTCAACGTTATGATAGGCCGAGGTGGCGAGATGCTCACCACCGCCGCAGAACTGGCGGCGTGATACCGAGCATCAACACAACCGCGCTCTACGTAAAGGTCGCAGCCTCGCAACTCGCCGAGGCCGCACTCCCTGCCTCCTCTAAAAGCGTCGCAGACGGAGGAGAAATCGTCCCATCGTCACGAATGCCATTGTCGCGGATTCGATCCTCGATCCTCAATCTACGCCGCAGGGCGCCAATCGCCTTTGGGCGAGGACAATCAAGAAGGCAGAAGAGGACCAAACGATCATGCAGACCGCCAAGGATGTGTTAAAGGCGATCAAGGATGACAACGTCCAATACGTCGTTTGCCGTTTCACCGACCCGTCCGGCAAGTGGCATCATATCACGCTCGATGTCTCGACAGTCGACGAGGGCACGTTCGCCGAGGGTATCGTGTTTGACGGTTCGTCCATGGTCGACTCGAAGGCGATCCACGAGCCCGACATGATTCTTATGCCCGATCCGACGACCGCCAAGATGGACCCATTCTTCTTGGCGTCCACCCTGACGATCGACTGCGACATTCTCGAGCCGGCGACGGACGAGCCCCACAACCGCGGGCCGCGCGGCGTCGCCAAGTGGGCCGGGGCCTACCGGCAGCCAACCGAAACCCGTGACGCGCAACAAGCAAGCCGCAGCACACAACATCAGGGGAAACCATCAACGCCAAGAAAAGCACTCATCCTGATTGAAGGTTCACGAGATCTTGGCCCGCTCTACATCCAAGCGGCCCATCGTCTTGGGTTGCATCCAATTACCCTGTCGACTGACCCGGCCCAACACGGCTACCTTGCGGCGCAAAGCAGTGAGGCGATCCGTGTCGACACCGACAATCTCGAGGCGCTAATCCAAGTGGTTTCTCGGCTGCGTAGGACCTATGGCATCGCTGGAATTACGTGCGCGAAAGAGTCGGTCTATGCGACCGTTGGCAAGCTCTGCCTCTATTTCGATCTCCCAGGACCTAACCCTGCAGCGATCGAACAATGCTGCCGTAAGTTCGCTCAACGTCAGGTCCTCAAAGCGGGGGGCGTCCCCGTACCAGCCTATCGCTTAGCAGCAAATGCGGAGGCGGCCGAAAGCGCTGCCGCGGAGATCGGCCTGCCAGTGATCCTGAAACCATCCGTTGGCATCGGAAGCAGCGGTGTTCGATTGTGCCGCAGTCGCGATGAGGTGACCGACCACGCAAGCTATTTGCTAAGTGGGAAGCACATAGGCCAGGCATCGCGGCAGATACTGGTTGAAGAATTCGTACACGGACCGTATTTTTCCGTTGACATAATGGGAGATGAGGTTGTTGCAGTAGGCGCGGGTGACTTCGGACCCCCACCGCATTTCGTCTATCGTCAGTACACCTTTCCAGCCTCGCTGACTGACAACCAGCGGGCGCAAATCGCCGACGTTTCGCTGCGCTGTTTGCGCTCACTCGGTCTTGGCTGGGGGCCGGCAAACGTTGAACTCCGGTGGACGCACCGTGGCCCAGTTGTAATCGAAGTAAATCCGCGTCTTGCCGGGACCCCCGATCCTCAGCTGATTCACCTCGCTTATGGTGTCGATCTCATCACTGAGCACGTTAAGCTTGTCATTGGCCGCGAATGTGATCTGCACAGAAGGCATTCGCAGACTGCGGCCGCGCGGTTCCTGGTTCCTGATTGCGATGGCACCCTCGACTGGATTGATGGGGACACCCAAGCGACTGCTGTACCCGGTGTCGTCGAGGTCAAATGGTATGTTGAACCCAAGACGTCGATCGTGCGGAAAGGCGATTACCGAGAAATAATCGGACTTGTCATCGCCGCTTCGCCAAGCCTTGCTCAGACCGAGGCGGTCCTTCAGCGCGCCGTCGACTTAATCAGCTGGTCGATCACGCCATTTGCAACCGATGACGGATAAGAAACATCTGCAGCTCCTATCTTCCCCGCATAAGCATCGCCGTCGCGGGGACGAGGTGATCTGCACCGAACGTTAGTTCAATCGAAGAGCAAGAGAGAGAGAGAGAGAGAGAGAGAGAGAGAGATGACGACTAGTATCTCCTGCACGGAAGTCGAATGCCGTCCGCAAGTGGCGCCAGCACCGAGCGCCACAATCCCGATGACTCATTAGGTCCCGCCTACTGATCATATTTGCTCGGAAGGGACGCCCCATGCTCACGCTTTCAACTTTGATTCAAGCGTCAGGCCCCAAGATGTGAGCTAGTTTGCAGCTACACCTTGGTCACAGCGGCGGTCCTCACGCCGGAGACAGTGTGCGCCGAACCCCCATGGACAAAGCTGACGCCTTACGTGAAAGAGCCCAAAAAGCCTCGTCGCGTGCAGACCCTACCAGGCAGGGCGCGATCAACAGCCTGATCGAGGCGGCTAGGTAGTTTCCCTTAGTGATCTAACCGAATTTCTCCAAGTTACCCGAAATGGCAATTTGTCCCGACACCAAAAGGGGATAATCCATGTACGCCGCTGCACAAGCCAAACCACAGTCCATCGATGCCGAACATCTTGGACCGGCCCCAATTCTGGGCCCCATCTTGTCGGCACTTACAAGCCGGGTCGCGAGATCTATGCCCAGAGCGACCATCCATCCATCCCAGGGCCGGCTACGCCCCAATCTTAGTTCGAGCGCGCGCGATGAACCATACGGCTTTCTCCGAGAAGAGCACCGGAAGTTGGCCAAACGAGCGTATCCCTAGTGAGCGTTTTTGCTAAAACAGGAGTTGCAAATGAGCACCCATTTCCTGGGCAAGGTCAAGTTCGATGAAGCGCGATTGGCAGAAGATCTATCTACCTTGGAGGTTGCCGAGTTCTCGAGTGCATACTCGGACTTCGCGTGCGGTAAATGGGAGGCATGCGTGCTACGCAATCGGACCGGAATGCAGGAGGAAGATATCGTCGTAAGTCACAACGCTCCTGCACTGGCCACGCCGCTGAGCAAGTCGCTGCCGTATCTGAACGAACTTGTTGAAACCCACTTCGATTGCAGCGCTGTTCGGTATACAAGAATTGTCCGTGTATCAGAAAACGCATGTATAATTCCCCATCGTGATTACCTAGAACTAGCTAAGAACTTCACAAGGTTACATGTCGTATTAGACACTAATTCAGGATGCTATAATACTGAGGAAGATAAAATATTTCATATGGGGTTGGGAGAGATTTGGTTCCTTGACGCTACGTTACCGCATAGCGCTGCTTGCTTTTCCAAAACTCCGCGCCTGCATCTGATGATCGACTTTGAGGCTACCGCTTTTCCCGAATCTTTTCTGCGAAATGTCGAACAACCGGTGGCAACACGAGACATGGTTGACCCTCGGAAGGAACTAACCGATGAGGTGATCGAAGGCATCCTTGGGTTTTCAATAATTATTGGCGAAGCCAATTACCGGGAAATTGTTTCTATTCTGGCGAAGCTACACTTCTTCTACAAGGTAGATTGTCGATCAATGTACGACTGGCTGAAGGAAATCTGCAAACGTCGAGGGGATCCTGCACTTATTGAAAAGACCGACTCGCTCGAGCGATTTTTTCTAGGGCACCGTGAACGTGGCGAGGTGATGACATACTAAGGGACTTTCAACGTTATGATAGGCCGAGGTGGCGAGATGCTCACCACCGCCGCAGAACTGGCGGCGTGATACCGAGCATCAACACAACCGCGCTCTACGTAAAGGTCGCAGCCTCGCAACTCGCCGAGGCCGCACTCCCTTTTCCGGGAGGCGTGGCATGGCCGCCTTTGCCTGATTCCCGACCGAGAAGGTCGAGCGTTAGAGCATCGTCGTTCTCCCTGACATCTTGGCAAATGCGGGCGTTGACCGAAGCAGGCCGCGGTTGGACTGCGGCTCGAATGCAAAAGGAAGGGGTCTTCTGGGATGGGTACGAGCCACCCGAACGAAGCAATTTCGAGGCGAAAGCAACCACCGAGGTGGCTCAGAACAAAATCGAGGGAGGACGTCGTGGCACCGTTCTCAAGTCTTGGCGAATCAAAATCGAAGATGGAAGACAAGTTTGATTTGTCTTCGGCGCGGCTTGTGGTGGTAAAGATTGGCTCTACGCTTGTTTTAGATACAGAGACAAGCGGAATCCGCAACTCTTGGCTCGAGTCGTTGATAGAAGACGTAGCCCGTCTTCTTACACGCGGGCAGCAGGTGGTCCTAGTTTCGTCCGGCGCCGTCGCGATTGGATCGACTATTGTCGATCGGCTTGACGCGTACTCGCAAGTTGGCCACAGGCAAGCTGCGGCCGCGCTTGGTCAGGTTCAACTAACACACTCTTATTCAGAAAGCTTGAAACGTCACGGATTGCAGGTAGCGCAGCTGTTGATAGGTCGCGGAGATTTGGTCGATCCTGACCGTCGCCTCAACACGAGGGCAGTCCTTTTGCGCCTCATCGACCTTGGCGCTGTGCCACTTGTTAATGAGAATGATACGACTGCAACCTGCGGGACCCGAGTGGGCGATAACGATCGGTTGGCAGCGTGGATCGCGGAAATTATCAACGCCGACCTTCTCATTCTGCTCTCCAACGTAGATGGCCTCTTCATGAAAGATCCGCGTAATGATCCGTTGACCCTCATGCTTACAGAGGTGGAGTCTATTACTCGCGAGATTGAGGCAATGGCCACTCAATCAGTTGATCCCTATTCTTCGGGTGGCATGATATCGAAGATAGAAGCAGGCAAGATAGCCATGAATGCTGGCTGTAGAATGATTATTGCCAACGGCACGAGATCTCACCCGCTTTATGCAATTGAGAGCGGCGGGCCGTCTACACATTTCATCCCGTCGCACGGGATAGGGTTTGAGGGAGGCTAGGCAACTGTGTGACTAAGGCAGGATACGGAACCGGTTTTCAGATCTCGGAGTTCATCGACTTTGACCGAGTATCGGTATGTGCGGCCGCGCTGCGCATTTGCAATCTATGGCAAGCCCTCAAAGATCGAAGTGCGCCGTTGAGCAGCCACCCGGCGCGAGCGAGGTGCGCTTATCATTCAAACACGTCCAGAGTTCATCGAACCGTCATCATGTTGAACACCCGATTGTCAGAACGTGTGTTCTTGAAATTGCAATCGCAGAGGATGGAACCGCGATGGAATTGAAACGCCCCTTTTTATTGTTCCTCGGAGACGCGGCCGACGACCTGACTGTCAAGACAGCAGCCGGCATCGTAGACTGGCGCAAAAGCTGGTGCGTCGGCCAGTGGAGGCTCAGCGGGTGCAAGGCGGATGTCCACCTGGACGACATGTCGCCGAGCGACGCCAAGGCCCAGGGAGCCGAAACCATGATTGTCGGCGTAGCCAACTCCGGCGGCATCCTCAAGGAAAGCTGGGTCAGCAGCATCGTTGAGGCGTTGGAGGCCGGACTCGATGTCGCCTCCGGCCTCCATGTGAAACTCGAGGCTTTTCCGGCAATCGCTGCTGCAGCCAAGCGCACCGGGCGCAGCCTCCACAATGTGCGCATCCCCGATCGCACATTTTTGACGGGCATGGGCACCAAACGCCGGGGCCGTCGCCTCCTGACAGTCGGAACCGACTGCTGCGTTGGAAAGAAGTACACCGCCCTCAGCCTTGAAGCCGCGATGCGCGCTAAGGGCTGGGATGCTGACTTCCGCGCCACTGGTCAAACCGGCATATTCATTTCCGGGCGCGGAGTTGCTGTCGACGCAGTGCTGGCCGATTTCATCTCGGGCGCCGCAGAGTGGATCAGCCCCGACGCGGAAACGGACAGCCATTGGGATGTTATCGAGGGTCAGGGTTCCCTCCTACATCCGGGCTTCGCTGGCGTCTCTCTTGGCCTCTTACATGGATCGCAGCCCGACGTGTTCGTGGTCTGTCACGAACCGACGCGCAAGACCATGCGGGGGGTGCAGGCACCGATACCAGCCATCCGCGATGTCATCAACCTGACGATTGCATGCGGACGGCTGACGAACCCTAACATCAAATGTGTAGGCATCGCCGCCAATACCCAAGCCCTCGACGAAAAGGAGGCCCGCGACTATCTGGCATTTCTGACCAGCGAATACGATCTTCCGGCCACGGACCCGCTCAGGTTCGGTGTCGACGTCATCCTGGAAAGGATCCAATATGAGGCGTGAAGGTTGCGGCGCCGCAGCGGCTCGTATCCGGTGATGCCCTGCGTAAACAGCAGGCCTTTGATGCGAGTGACATGGCAGGCCCGCTCACCATCAGAACCTTGCGTTCACGGCCGATGCGACGACGGTCCTCCTTCTTGAGGTCCGGGTCAGTACCCTGACCATCGCGCACACGCGCTGCTCGCCCCGTTGTAGGCGAGCAGCGCACGATCCAACGCCTCACCATCGATCTTGCCGGTCTTAGCACACCCCGCCGCCGCGAGGTGGCAATCGGGCGGCGTCGACGAGATGGCTTTCGTTCCGCTCGATCGCTCGATCTCCAGGATTCGATGATCCAGAAGTAGTAAAGACCCGTCCTGAATGGCCCCAAGTGCAAGGCGCCGGCCGCGCGCCTTGTCCTGAAGCTGCGCGGGAACGCTGTGTTGCTGGCGAAAGCGGCAAATGCAGTCGGCTTGTGTTTCGCCCTTGTCCGGCTGTTCGTCCCGCGTTCGGCCTTCAACGGTAGAGCGGTTCGAGGGACTTGAGCCTGCCGGCGGGCCGCCCCTTCTTTCTTGCCTTAGGCATTGACGAAGCGACGCCTGGAATGGGCTGTGTACTCCACATGGGTGATCCCCCGCCAGTGTGCAATTCCATGCTGAAGACGCTGCAGTCGCTCGGCCAAACCATGCGTCCTCCAACGCCCTCTCGACCGATGGTCACGAGGGCTTCTGCCACCGCGGTCTAACCGTAGTGGCCCGAAAGTTCCTGGAGCGCTCTTTGAGCGTCTGATCTCGGCGATGCCACGAATGCGATCCTCATGGTTGAAACTCAAAGCGCTGACTTCCCCTGGACCAAAGATGGCTGGTCGCTGACGTCTCGCACCAACGGTAATTGGCCGCTGCGCCCCCGAAAGACGAAGACATCGCCCTTATGAGGTTATGTGGCGCGCCACATAACCGTTCTTGGACTAACCCGCTCCGCTACGCCGGAGCGGCAAGGAGGTGACGTATTCAGTAGGAGCCCCAACTGCGCGAGGATGGCGCGGCTGTTTGCAGCCATTCCATCGGACAGAGGAGCTCATCATGACC
>Ga0228710_1012305_pt1 | contig 10653 bp, 5 predicted proteins | sample MedpolnodulmetaG_FD_177995 | JGI IMG/M metagenome (GOLD analysis project Ga0228710, IMG submission 177995) | Root nodule microbial communities from Medicago polymorpha collected in Santa Monica, California, United States - pink nodules | ecosystem: Host-associated > Plants > Roots > Nodule... | reverse complement strand
AAAAAGTTCAACCCCCCCCCCCCCCCGTGTTTTTATCACCTTTATTTTATTAATTAATAATTAATGTAGGGGTAATGTTAGTGATGAGACAAGATAACGAATCACTAGAGAGATAATGACTTATTTAGAATGAATGAAGGATGATAAGAGTGAATGAGGTAATATGGCGCAATGTTGTTTATATAGGGAGAATAAAAGTGGTATTTGTAACGATAATGGTGAAGTAAAAACTTAACTGTAATGACTATGTTGTAAAAGGTTGAATAATGAAGTAATAACCATGTTGTATAATGTTGAATAATGACGAATGACGTACTTGTTTTATAATAACAAGTAAAATGACAAAAAGAACCATGTTGTGAAGATGATTTGTTGTTGTTGATGTATTTTCTAGATGTTGTTACTGAGTCTTTATGCATCATATCATATTTAGGACCATGTTGAATGACGAATGTTGTATGTATGTTCAGTAACACAACTCTAACATACAAATGTTGATTAGAAACCGGTACCGGGATGCATATAGCTATAGAAATGAAGTGCATTTGCATATGTCTCATGTTAGCTGTATATGAAATATATGTGATATATGTGGTATACGTTATATGTGTCAATGTGATGTATTGTATGTGATATGTGCATCTTTTTAATGTGTTAAAACTGAAAAAATTATGATAATGATGATGTGTTAATGATGTTGTATAACCTGATGAAGAATTGTTAATATGTTGTAAATGATGATCAAATGATGTTATGCCTATTTATATATTATTCATGTATCCCAGTATATGTCACGATGAATATTCTCACCCCATTAATATTGTTGTGTATTATGGTGTCTGTACACTTGAGGTACAGCCACCCAGGACAAGGAGCTCTAGTTGCGGGATGTTTAGAAGGTGGCGACAGAGATATACTTCCGTAGCTATTATCTAATTATTTATGTAGTCGAATAATCACGTGCTCTGATCTATAACACTAGGGTTGGGGTTAAACGTTGAATGTTTAAATTTAGGAATCTTAAGTATTTGAAATCATTATGATATTTTCCACAATGATGATTGAGAATCACACTCGTTCATTTTATGAAATATTTTTGAAGTATTTTCCGCATTCTGAAGTATAACGTATTATATATAATTCGAATGAATGATTGATGAGTATGTGTAAGATCCTTTTTGTTTTAAAATTATTCGCATTATTTATTAAATCAACATTGAAAATTAGGGTGTTACACATGAGGCATAAATAAATGATGTCTCATGCGGAGGGGCGCATGAGGCAGTGCTTGCTATGCAAATTTTGCAGATTTTGTCCCTTTTTAGAGCCTTCTTCCGTCTTGCAATGCGTCGGAACATAAAATGAATTTTCTTCAACTTGTATTGTCTTCAAAGAGCTTCTATGAACCATTGATCTTCAATCTTTATATCCACAAGCCTTTGCATGATGTCTTGTTTTTCCTATTTAATTACATGATTTTATAAATAAAATTACTCAAAACACCTTTGGAGTTGCAAGATTTAGGATAAAACTGAATTACTATGACTTAAATGAAAACAATACAAAATGTTGCTCAAACCATTGTCAACTCCTCTAAATGACCTCTTATTTCACTTCAAATGCAAAGAAAATAACTTAAATTCCATCATCCCTTTCTCCAAAAGTATCATATCGTTTTTCAAAACAATATGAATGTTTATTGTACAATGTTTAATGGTAATACAATTTTTTCCTATGACTTATTTAACATCAATAGTAATATATAATATAACTTATTGATTTTTATAATAGTCGATACAACCCATGTGTCGCACGGGTCGAAAGTCTAATGATAACAATAAAGTTATAACTCATAAGTTTGCAAACCTAAAAAAAATAAAATAACATAACAATAGAGTTCATAGGAATTTAACAAAACCAATAAGACACTCAAAAAATAAAGATATGCTCAAGTCCTCGACTCCTCCTTCACAATTGATGCTCCACCTGTTACTAGCCATGTCAATGGGAATAAAATTTGCAGTCAAGTATGTCTACGATAAGAAACATAAAGAAGATGTTAGTACATCTTACATTCTCTTAAAAGAAAAAGCCTTAAATAGATGAGCACACACAAAACATTAATCAACATCTAAAGCATAACAACAATCATAACAATATAGTCCTCTAAAAAAAAAAATCATAACAATATAGTAATACATAATATAACATATGACAATCTGATTCTCAACATGCATTATTAAAAATCATGTGGTGCATTCTACATTCAGAAAAATGTAAAATAAGATGTTAAGCTATATCTCCTATGCAAATTGTAACACCACCACTGATTTAATATCTTCATAGTGTGCATTCCGAATGAAAAGATACTATAAGGTGACTATTCAAGGTGGTTGTACCAAGATTTTTAATTTTACTCTTTTGAGTTCCAAAACTGAATTCTATGTTTCTTAGACGATATATCAAAGACATACGTCAAAATTAACCTTAAACAACTATATGCCATTCACAAAAAAAATGTAGGTTATCACAACACTTTTTAAACATAATCAGAAGGATTCTACGACTATCAAAGAAATTATGGATGTGTGAGAGAAATCACAAGAATAACAACAAAGAAAATCAAATGATTCAAAATAACCCCAAATAATTTAGTACCTAACTCTTATTTGCACCAACATTCAATCAGATTACAATGGAGGGTTTGATCCTCACCAGGACAAGGTATACGTTGAAAATACATGTGATAATCATGCAATCCTGCAATATAAAATAAAAAATAAAAAATATTTCGAAAATAGGAGAAATGTTTGTATAGGATAAATACAAACGAATATGAAAATAACCTTACCACCAACATTGATAACAACAAGAAATAGAGAAATTGGGAGTATGGTATAAACAAACTTGAGAATTCGAACCATTTTATTTGCCACTATTTCATGTAACAGATACAAATTTGTTGATCAATTTATATAGTAAAAAATCTCCTACTATGTTTACCTGCAAGAAACCCTTTATTAAAATTAAACTTATTTTTAAATGTCTCTTAAATACATTGATGTATTATGTTTGCTCCTTTTGCACATGTGATTGATCATTTGATCTTACAATAAATAGGAAAGCTCTCAAAATAAATAATTTTCTAAACGGGAAATTTTTTTTATTGTAGAATAACACACTGATAAAAAAAATAACATCTTTATGTATTAATCGAAAGTTCGAGGTTCAAATCAATGAATGCAAAAATAAACTTTAGAATATTAACATAATTTATTTAATATAAGTATTTTGACTATTATATATGTATAAAAAATCCCATGTTAATTACTTCAATTAAAATAATTATCAAATGCTTATAAATTATATTGAAAAATCATATTCTTCCCTTTTATTATCTCATTTGACAAATTCACCTTCTTTTCAAATTGAGATAAAATCTTGATCATCATAATAGTTAATTATTTTTTCTACCATCCTTTCATTTTTATCATTTCTTTTATGGTCTATCAAGTGTTTTTTTTATTATTATATATATAGGTGTATTTTCCTTGCGTTGATTGGGTTATATATAATATTATTATTTGTGTTATGTATAATATTCCTTAAAAATTCATATGGAAGTACTGGAGGAGGAAGAAGTAAAATTATGGTAAGTTGAGGAGAGGAAAATTAATAATTGTTGAGTAGCCTAATTCCCTAGTATAGATAGAGAGATATAAAATCACAATAAACACTCTTGCTAAACCCGAGAAAAGAAAAGAAAAGAGAGGACAGGAGGAAACCCTGGATAAGGATAAGAGAGCCAAACGCCACGTTTTTGGAAATTCGAGGTAAGGGGCAGAACCCTTTCACGTTAGGGTATTCTTATTTTATATCGGGGTTATTTAATTCTTAAGATGATATTGCTATTATGATGTGAGATGGTGATGAGAGATTGTTAATGAACGAATTAAAAGATGGAGTAGAAATATGAGAATTGAGAAAATCTAATTTAGGTTTTTGAATTGAGTTTTTTTATCCATTAAAAAGGTGGATTATCTGGTAGGTTAACAAAGAACTATTGTTTGAATGATAGGGTAATCATGGGGTGAATATTAGGGTCGAGTTTGAATAGTATTGCATCGCAAATGGAATCGAAAAGGTTTCCCCGAAGCAAAATTTCAACTAAACTGCGATTTTGCTGTCACTGTGGAAAAGACACGGACCATGCGTTTCTTACTATCTCAGTTTCGCAAGTTTAAGTTATTAATTAGGTTTAGGTGTCTTTATGAAAATAGGGTCAACCTTTGTAGGGTCTTCATTTAAGCATTTAGAATTCAAGATATGATCAAAATACTACACAGGGGTCAGCATGGTCGTGCTCTTTCCCCAAGCTTATGAAAATAACCTTTTCTACCACTTCTGAGTTGGACTGCATTTAGATTTTTAGAACTTGAGTTATTATTAAAATACTACATGTGGGTCATGCTGGGTTTTCCATGAAATTTCCGCATAACCCTTTCAGTGGACTCTAAAACATATAGGATAGCATTAGTGAGTTTAAGCAAGCCTTTAGAGTGTAGAGTAAAATTAAGGGTCCCTAAACTATATATCTAAATGAGGAAGTGTGTTTAGGCATAAATAGAAGTGATTACCTCAAGGTAATAATGAGTCTAAAACATGAACCGGTGATAGTGGCTTAAGATAATAGAAGATAGTAAGGATGAAACTATACATGAAGATAAGATACTAAACTTAATGAGCCTAAAATAATAGGGGGAACACATTATGAGGAATGACGAATATCTTAAGACTGAGAAGGATGGGTAAGACATGTCACTAGGGAAAAAGATGTAGAAAATGGTAATAAAACTAATGATGGATGTGTGTTCTAAACATGATGTTGAATTATTGAAGACGTGAAATATTTATGTAATATGTAGATACAATGTTAATTAATGAATAAGATTTAACGTTGTAATATGATGAGGTACGATGATAATATAAATTTTATATGACGATGATGAACGATGTAATAGATGATGCTTATGAAAAACTTGAAGGTAAATTAGAGAGAGTTGTATGAGGGTAATTCATGAAATAATATAGATGAAAATAATAGTAAGTTAGAGTACATTATAAATGTAGCGACGAGTATATATGAAGAGCGGGAGCATGGGAAAGTTGTTAGGTTGAAGGGAAGAAGAGTCAAGGCAAATGGTATTGATAAAGATACAAAGAGACGTAAGTTAAAGTAAGGGATAATGTTAGAAATAATAATAATAATAATAATAATAATAATAATAATAATGGTGAAATAACGAGCTTATGTTAAGATGAATAGAGTGTGGACGATTTAAGATGATAGATGATGTTGAGAGAATTGATAAAACGAAATAGAACAGGAGTAGAAGGTCGTGTGTTAAGTAAAGACCTAAGTTTGAATGAGGTAATGATGATGAGGATAGTTCAAGTTATAAATGATGATGAGAGAGAAACATAATACTACGTTATAATATAGTTGTGACGGAGAGCAAAGACTCTACTCATGGTGAGATAAAATTAGTGCCCTATAAGATCATTAATAATGAAAGGAAATAATATGGCATAAAGTTATTTTAAGGTGGAGAATAATTGTGATAGTTGTAACGATAATGGTGAAGGGGGACCTAATTAAGAACAAAGAAGGGAATGTTGTTGTTAGGATGAAACATGTTGTGCACGAGAATAGTTGATGTTGAGTATAGGTTTTAAGGACAATGTTGAGTAATGAAGATATTGTATAATGTTGAATGATAACATAATGACGATGTTGTATAATGTTGGATAATGACGACATAAATGATGTATATGGATGATGAATGACGTATTTGAATGACGAATAATGACGAATAACGTACTTGTTTTATAATAACAAGTAAAATGACGAAATCAATTATGTTGTGAAGATAATCTATTGTCGATGTATTTTCTATATGGTGTTAGTGAGTATTCATGCATCATATCATATTGAATAAAAATGAAGAAAGATGAAAGACGAATGATGTATGTATGTTCAGTAACACAACTCTAACATACAAATGTTGATTAGGATGTATGTATGTTCAGTAACACAAGTCTGACATACAAATGCTGATTAGAAACCGGTACCGAAATGTATATAGGTCTAGGAACAAAGTGTATTAGTATATGGCTCATGTTAGGTGTATATGGTGTATATTTGACGTATGTGGCATATGTAATATGTGTTAATGTTGATGTATTTTGAATGTTATGTGCATTTTTTTAATGTTTTGAAATTGATGAGTTATGATAACGAAGATGCGTGAATGATGTTCTATAACTTAATGAAGAATTGTGAATATGTTGTATATGATGATATATGATGTTATGCCTATTATTATATTATTCACGTATCTCAATATATGTTATGATGAATATTCTCACCCCTTTGTTATTGCTGTTGTTGTTTTATATTATGGTGTCTGTGCTCTTGGGGTACAGACTCTCAAGACGAGCACCTCTAGTTATGCGATGTTTAGAAGGTGGGTACGAAGATATACTTCCGTAGCTATTATTTAATTTTTGCGTAGTGTGATAATCACGTGCTCTGATCTGTAACACTAGAGTTGGTGGCAAACGTTAAATGTTTAATTTTAGGAAGTTTAAGTGTTTGAAATCCTTATGATATTTTCTACAATGACGATTGAGAATCAGACCCGTTTATTTTATGAAATATTTTGAAGTATCTTCCACATTTTGAAATATTTCGAAGTACCTTTGATTTTTTTGATAATCGCACCTTAGATTGTCTTTCAAGGTTCCCCGGATTTCTCGTTCCATTGACCTTATAGTGTGTTGAGGATAATATTGTTGTCCTTATGGGTAAATGACCTTGATGGGGACATTCTTTGATTCCTCATCCCTTGATGTTAGCGCCTTTGGCGAACCTTCCATGGTTTTGAGCTTTCTTAGTACGCGGGTTTAATGTTCAACTACAGACGAAACTATGCCCCCTCCCTTGGGTTTATGACTCCTTATTGGAAGGTACTTTAATTTGTTATGGTGTGTGTGGCCAAGCTAGGAACTTGCATGTTTGCTCCGTTTTCTAGGCTCTGGGCTTTCATTTGGAGCTCACTGGCAGTAATTGAGGGGAAGTCTTATGTCGTTTTAAACAGTATGTTTCGCTAACTCGTCCGACATGTGTTGTGTTACAACCCGATTTTAGGTAGAATTAGTTTATTTATTTATTATGTGTGTTTGTATGTACTTATTTGCTTGTTTGTGCATTTGATTTGGGATTAGTGGATTTTTAGCCTATAAGGGTATTTTAGTCATTTTGAAGGCTAAGAGTATTTTGGTCATTTTGTTAGTAAGGGTAAATTAGTAATTTGTTGGGAAGGTTGTTTTTAGTGCTTCAGTGAGAATATTTATTTTTACTAAGTTACTAGCGAGTTGAGGTAATTATTTCGAGATGATAATTATTCGATATTTTAGCAAGTTAATGAGTAGTAACTTTTTAGAATTTGTTAGTAAGAGTTTTAGGCACATAGGGAATATTAGAAACCTAACCCATTGGAGAGTAGTATATATACTTAACTTGTGAAAGAAAATTAGGGTTAGAAACATTTTATTCTCATAACAAAAGTTAGAGAGGCTAGAGAGAGAAAGTAGAGAGAAGAATAGAAGAGGAAGAACTTGGAGAAGAGGAAAGCTAGAAATTGGGAGCTAGACGAGGAGAGTGAGGCCATATCTAGAAGTTTTGAAGGTTTGAGGTAAGAGGATAATTATATTCATCAAATAAGTTATAATCTTATTTTTCTACTTATTGGTCTGAAGTGTTTTTGTGTGAATTATGATTTTTTATCTTGATTTTCTTGCTCCTAATTGATGAGTAATTATGGGTATCTTGAATTTTATAGAATAATGTGTTTATATGTTTAAGTTCATGATTCATGTTTGAAATAAGTTGTTTCGATGATTTTTGCTCAGTTAGGCTCAAACCATGAATATGTAAATGATTATTGTTCATACATGTCTAAATTCACTTTATATATGATTATATATGTTTGTATATTGTTGGAGTTTGAATTGTTGGTGTTGTTTGAAAAGTTTAGGTGAAATTGTGAAAATATGAGTTTTTAGTGAAAAATGAGTTTGATGTTGAATTGGTGATGAAACAATGTTGTGAATTTGTGTTTGTAAGAGTTTTGATTGCATTTTTATGTATGTACTAATAACAAAGTTTGGGTAACAATTTTGGGTCAATGGGGATCAAAATCAGGATTTTTGTGAAAATTTTGTATGAGTTCCCGATAGGAACCTAAAAATCTGGGTCCTATGTACTGGTGAGCTCGTCTGGCGAGCTAGGTTTCGCCATGGCGAGCTGTCCTGGACATCAATTGGATTGCATTAAAATGATTTTTATGAAATTGAAATAAATTTGGTTGAAAATGGTCTAGAATGTGTAATTTTTCAAAACTTGTTTATCTCAAATAAAATGATGAGGTTATGATTTGTTGTCTATATTAATGAGCTTAGAATGATTATGTAAGGAGTATGTCGGGTTATAACTTGGTTTGACTTTGAAAATGAATTTCTTTTGAAATATGAGGAAATGAGACGAACATAGTGAATTTTTGGAAATAACCGGTATTGAACTATGATGTTAGTATGTATGAACTACCGTAATGTTATGTGATATATATAAATTTTTGTTGATGAATTTGAGCTTGAATACTTTATTTTGGTGAGTTACTTGATAAATAGGTGATTTTCCAAAATGAGACGAACTTTGGCGAATTGATTGTATAAGTTGTGATAACTTGCAAATGGCTTTGTAAACATGATAACGCGATTAAACAAGGATAAACCAATGTTTGATTGGTGTATTAAATGTTTGCTATCATGATACGGTGAAATATCCGTCTTTATGCGATTTTGTGTTTTTGTGAAACGTGTCTCTTTATGGTGATAGTCGTTGATTGATGAATATGATGATGATTCTTTACTGATTATGACTTGTTGAATTGTATGGATGTAAATTCTTGATAATGCAAATAGTGAATTTTGGTGAAGATATTATATGATGGTGTGAATTGTATAATATAGAGGGTGTGATTTATGCATTGTCGGGTCTTTACTTGAAATGTCCATGAATTCATAGTCATGTTGAGTCTAAGTGAAGAACATAGTCGGAGAGAAACTATGCTATTGGTGAAGAACGTAATCAGAGAGAAATTACGTTAGTGGATTCAATACGGTACGTTAATCCATTTAGTACCACATGCATCTAGAAGAGTCTAGAACATTGCATGCATTCGATAGTTGGTGAAACATGTCATACTTGACTATATGAATTGGTGATTATGTACATCAGTATTTGGTGAATGTTTTGAACATGTGAAAAGGGTGAATTTGTACATGTTTTATTATGCTTGTATGCTTGATGATTAATGCTGAGGTGGAAGTCATTGTGAATGATTTAATTCATTGTTTATTGATTATTTGAAAATGAATATGTTGCTTCAATTTCACTTGATTATATATTATTTGTAGAATATAATCTAACCACAGTGGTCGTTCGGTTGACCACAACGTCATTTCTTTGAATTGCGTAGATGATTTGCATGATTGAGGTGATTGCTTTTCTTTGACGTTTGAAGACTAGCATAGATGCTTCCTCGTTTTATTTGTTTTCGCTTAGAGCCTAGTTAGATTCTGATGTAGGAGTGTCGGTCTTATGACCTTGTCTTTTGATACCTTTTGATGAATTATGTTAATTATATGATGAAGATAATTGTATCATGGCGATGGATTTATGTGGAGTGACACATGGCATGTTGAGATTTACTACTCTTGATTTTGAGGATTATTACTTGGTGATGAGATATTTTGTATGTTTGTCTTCCGTTACGAAATTTTTATGAAAACCAAGTTATGCATGTCTTTTGAAAAATGTAGATGTAGCATCTAAATCCTTTGAATTATTGAATTTATTGCATGATTATTGCATTCCAGGTTTAGAGTGTTACATGTTGTAATACTTATGTCAAGCCATCGATCTAAATTAACTATTAAAGTTCGATCTAAAATAAACTTATATCAAGCCATCAAATCGCTTTGTATATTTACGTTTTCCCATAAAGGTGCATCGATGGCGTTGACACGCATTGTTTTGATTCTTCGTTTAGTAAAGGGACCTTGTTCGTTGGAAGGAGATTGTTCGCTTCTTTTCATTTCCAAACATCAGTTCCTGGCGTGTTTGGACTGAGGGTTTAGGTGGGGAAGAGAGGGGAGCGTTTTCTTTTCGCTTTTAAATTACGGACTATATAACATGTTTTTGTAAAATAAATCAAGTGTGATTGAAGTATTATATGATCGTTTATCATATTAATATGTTAACTTTTTATAAAAGATTTCATAGTGTCCGTAATTTAAAAATAAAAAGTAAATTCTCCCCTCCCTTCCCCTCCTAAACCGTGAAGGTGAGAAAAACCACAAGAAGGGGGGATTGAATTGTGTTTTTGGAAACTTCTTCTATTACGTTCTAGATAACTGTCCTCAGGTTCAGAGTCTGAAGTAGTTCAGAGTCTGAGTGAGTTCAGAGTCTATGTGCAGCGGATAAAGTAAAGAACAGAAGAAGAGAGAACACAAGCAATTATACAGGTT
>Ga0228710_1012303_pt1 | contig 10654 bp, 4 predicted proteins | sample MedpolnodulmetaG_FD_177995 | JGI IMG/M metagenome (GOLD analysis project Ga0228710, IMG submission 177995) | Root nodule microbial communities from Medicago polymorpha collected in Santa Monica, California, United States - pink nodules | ecosystem: Host-associated > Plants > Roots > Nodule... | reverse complement strand
AGAAATACCAAGTATTTTTACGGAAAGTTATAAATTATGTCCTCGTGAGCTTAGCTCAGTTGGTATAAACAATGCATAAAATATACAAGGTCCGACATTCAAACCCCGGCAAAAAAAAAAAAAAGCTATAAATTCTATTGAAATGCTTAGATTTGATGGAAAAGTGGTGAAATCTCCCAAAATCGATTAAGATGCAGGTGGTTTGTTACTTCAAAAACTTCTATTGGGAAAACAATCGGTGTGCTTTAAATTGCTAGATGGAAACATACCTAAGATTCCTGGACAACAATCGTGTCTAGAAAGATTCAACTTCTAAAGATGAAACCAAATTAGCAATGTGGTTGTGTCATCCTTCAAAAGCCCCAGAATGGATAAACAAAGACATAAGTATACCGAAATATAATTTATATATAACCAGTCCGAGCAAATATCTGATTAGATTCCTAACTAATTACACATGATCCAACACAAGAGAGAGATTTAATTGCACATGATTGTATAACTTACGACGCAAAAACATCAACGACTTGATCTACAAGCCTCAAATGTTTGCACCTTGTATAAGAAATATTTATCTATCTCCTTCCAGACTACTGGATGCATATCTATTGTTGAAGATTGTGAACAAACTGCATAATATGCTGACTTTATTTAATAATGTACATCAATGGGGAAGCAAATTTTGTTGCGGATACATTAGCAAAGGAAGGACCAATTATGGAGGGTAGATGGATCGCTTGGTTATGAAGAGAGAAATATAGTTGGATTTGCACAACTAGAGTAAAATGGATATCCTAATGTGAGGTTGTTTTTGGTCAATATTTTTTCTTGCAAACTTTTTGTTTTATTTATGATTTTAATAAATTGTGCTTGCTATATAAGACTTAAAACATGTTTGATGAGGTAAGGTGTTATGTGATATGATACCCTAGTGATTATGTTGTCTAGAAGTGAGAGTATTCCATTGTTTTATTGTTGCAGAAGATAGAATAAAATGAAAACCAAGGGAGAAAGTTATAATGAAGTATGATTGTTATCGTTAGGTGGTGCTTCTAAGTTACTAGTTTCAGTTCTTATTATATAAGAGAAAAAATAACTTTTTGAATTTATTGAATAATCGATGTATTTGATTTATATTATATATCAAATATTTAAATATTCAATGAAACTAAAAAATATATATATTTTTATAATAGAGACTGAATGAAGTAAATTATTCATACTTTGGTTTGTGGTAGTAAGACGTATAAATTTGTGGAGTTGTTTTTCTTCTTCTTCTCATTTTGCATGTGATACAGTCACTATTATTTTAAGGATTTAGCGTGGTGTAAATATTGGTGATATATTAAGTAGTGAGGGTCGGTAGATTTGTCTGATGAAGTTTAATTTTTTTTTGGTCAAGTAATGAAGTTTAATTGATTATTAAGTTTGTTGATCAATGCAGAGAAGCCAAATCCAATGTTAATTTGTGTGTTTTTGCTTAAAAATCGAATAGTATTAGAGAGAGAGTATTTTACAATTGAAATAATTAAGGAACCCATAATTGAATGACAGTCAATTGCAGGGATGAATCAAAAAAGAAATCTTTATTGGTTCTACCAAATAAATCTTTATGGGTTTTTTTGTTGCTCAGTTTAATTTCTTTAAAAAAAAAATTATTGTTGAGAGTTAGTAGCCAATGCATCTACTAACTTTCAAGCTCAAAAACAATTCTAAAATTTAAAATATTAAGTTTTAAGAAATAAATATATTTGATAAAGCTCAAAATTTGAATTTTTACATAGTAATATATAAGATTTAAATAAAATAATATCATTACAAAGAGTAGTAAAAAATTGAGGAAAATTTGGTAATCTTTTTAGATAGGGGTGTGAGATTAGATGCAGGAGTATAAACAAATCTTACAAGTTGATTTAGGCCCATTTAAAAAGCCCAGTTATTTTCCGAGACTCAAGCCCAATCTCTCATCCTCTTTCTTGAATTCTGCTCTTTACCCAACAAAAATTGTTCGCTCCCAACTGAAATTCCGATATTGCCATTGCATGAGTTAACTCATGCTGGTTATGTCGTCTACGAGACTTAACTCACGAAGGTGTTATACCTTACGTGACTTAAGTCACGTTGAAAAACAACAGCTTGGGAAATCATGGATGAGTCACCATTTCATATCTGGATCGATCCTGTTCATTCGCCAACAAAAGGTTTCAATTAGTTTCATTCTTCATGGCTTCTTTTTCTCATTTTCACTCTTATAATCTCTTATTCCTTAAAGTTAACCCGAACGCAAAATGTTGCCCTAGATTTAACCTAACTTCAATGATTAATTTTACTGTATTACCCCTATTTAATTAACCCTATTTAATTTAATCAAAATGTTATTTTTAAATACTTCTGAAATCTCTTATCTCTTATTCCTTAAAGTTAACCCGAACGCAAAATGTTGCCCTAGATTTAACCTAACTTCAATGATTAATTTTACCGTATTACCCCTATTTAATTTAATCAAAATGTTATTTTCAAATACTTCTGAAATCTCTTTGCCCTAGATTTAACCTAACTTCAATGATTAATTTTACGGTATTACCCCTATTTAATTAACCCTATTTAATTTAATCAAAATGTTATTTTCAAATACTTCTGAAATCTCTTATCTCTTATTCCTTAATGTTAACCCGAACGCAAAATGTTGCCCTAGATTTAACCTAACTTCAATGATTAATTTTAATGTATTACCCTATTTAATTAACCCTATTTAATTTAATCAAAATATTATTTTCAAATACTTCTGAAATCAAAAACAACAGATCACTCCTAAATCCAATTCAATCCTATTTTCACTCCTATTTTTTTGAAATAAGAGATCGCTCCTATTTTGTTAACAGATCGCTCCTATTTTTTTGAAAAAACAGATTGCTCATATTAATCCAATCCTTGCTTAACAAACTATCCTTTATATTATGCATATATTCAAACAAATGTGATTTATGAGAATTGAACTTTGGATCTCTTTTTTACACTCATTTAACGTCTCAACACTTTAGCTATTGGGTAACATTTTATGAAATAGAAAGTTTATTTAATATGTGTTGATTTATAAATAATTTATGCGAATACTAAACAGTACGTCAGACGCGTGCGACGCACGGGTCAAAAGTCTAGTTTATTTAATTTACGGGAAATGTTAACTTGTGCCCTCAACCATGAATGATTCAAAACTTGCGATACGTAACATGATAATTGAAAGAAAGAAGGAATAAATTATATTTAGGTTCCAAATTCAAGTGTTGATTCATTATTGAATTGAAGGAATTACTAGTAAATCAATTATCATGAAATCTGGGAAATTATTACTGCTTCTTTCTTTCAATTGTTTTCTTGTGTTACGTATCACAATTTGGAACCTAAATATAATTTATTCCTTCTTTCTTTCAATTATCATGTTACGTATTCCAAGTTTTGAATCATCCATGGTTTCTTATGTTGTTGTTTTTCAACGTGACTTAAGTCACGCAGCGTGATTTAAGTCTCGCAGAAAACATAACTAGCGTGAGTTCATGCTGGAGTAATTTCAGTATTTCAATTGAGAGCGAGCAAATTCTGGTGGGTAAAGAGCAGAACTCCTCTTTCTTATCTTCTTCAAATCCTAGAACACGTTGTAGAAACTATTTTGTTTCTTCTCTTCTTCAAGCGTCACACCCCCACAAACAAATATTAGTATTCATTTCTTTCTTATCTTTTTTGCAGGTTTCACATGGCATTTTTTTATATAACTTTTACCACATTATATATCAACTCCTTCCTACTAGAGATTTATTATATGTAGATATCGTTGATGATAGAACTGAATCCATCTTAGCAAGGGTTACTTTTACTCTTTTTTTTCCCTTCCTTTTAAGCAGTCTAGTGATTAGGCTCTCATAACATAAGTGTGTTGAATCTTGGCCCTGATATATCAATGTCTATGGAGCTACCAATCGAACTACACTTACATAATTGTGTTACTTTTAACTCTATGTCGAATAAAATTGATCTTGATTGAGTTAATTTTGTAAAATTAATTTTAGTTATCAATGCAAATTTAAGGTGAAATATTTTATCATATTTACATATGTTTACATGAAAGCATGTCAATGTAAATTATATTTGAGGCAAAAACTTCACAATATAGTTTTAAGTTAGAATCAATTTAAAAAATAAATAAAAAAATTAATTGAAAACTTTAAGTTTGTCCTGACTTTTTGGGCAGCTGCATCATTTGTTTCTGAAGTGTTACATTGTCTAGCTTCTTCATGACTTACGGTTTTTTGACAGCTTGTTTGGATTGATCTTTATATTGAATTGTATCTTTTCTCTTTGATTTTTTTTTTTGGTGTCCACAAAGTAAAGTAATCAGACAAAACAAAAAGAAAAAGTAGAACAGATGATATCTTGAGAATGAGAGATTTCATGTTAAACAGAGACACTTTCAGTGAGTAGAGCATCTTGAATGTGATTTCTTCTTAGTCATAAAATTTGCACACATATTTTGTTCTCTAAGAACATGCACCAATGTAGTGTTATCATTTTCATGTAAAATATCTCTAATATGAAGGATGTCAGTAACATAAGTATCCAAGGTATGATCACGACCAACAACAAACAACTCAATCGCTTCTAAGCAATCACTCTCACAAATAATGTTGTTATAGCCTTTGTTGCGACAAAAATCAAGACCCATCTGGATAGCACGCAACTCAGCTAACAACACATCACCTTCAACTTCGAAGCGCGAAAAGCCAACTATCAAATCTTCATCGTGGTTGAGAACACCACCACCAGCACCCAAAGCCTTCTAGAAAACTACAATCAACATTGAGTTTAAGATAACCTTCCGAAGGGAGGCTCAAATGAGCTAAGAGCCGTGATGAGTGTGGATCCATTCGAAGATTGATATGGTAAGAAATATATTCATCATGCAAAGAAAAGACATTCTAAACACATCATGAATATGCCAATGTTGATCCTAAAAAATAATATTATTTCTCCAACATCAAAGATACCATAATCTTGTGACAAACAAAATAGATGAGGTACCATATGTCATCTCATAAAGCCAAAGCTGGACATCAGTTTAGAAAAAAGAATTCTGGTAACGCTCAATATACAAGTAGAGCCAAAGTTCTCTAAAATGCAGACAATCACGTAAACAGTGAAAAATATCCTTTATAGATGTGGAACAATGGATGCAACTCTTTGCTTTGCTTTGTTTGGGTTGTTCGGGTATCTCCTATAAAGTTTGTCATCAAAACTGCATCAAAATATTTTTGAATTATTGTACCGACTCTTCAAATCAAAATTCAAGCTTATTGTATTATTGCATATATACTTGCACTAGTAGACTTCAATTTAGTTGCTTCGTTACTAGATCTAGAGGTGGGTGCTTAGTAGGAGAAAATCGGGTTGAGATTGTCTATCTTTGTGTTGTCTATTTTTAATAACTCTGTCTCTATATATCTCTCTTAACTTAACTTTTTCACTCGTCAAAATAATTTATGCTAATCATAACATATCTATGAAATACACTAAAAATGCCAAATACTAAAGGTAGAGAATCCTTCCAAAGAAAATCAATATTAGATAATGCATATATATATATACATTGTTCCAATAATTGGCTATCCATCACTATCACCGTAAAAAAATCGAATTTGAACTCGTCACCTTTCCTCTTTATTTTTTTGGACGGAAGTGACCTTTCCAATTATTTTGTGATAGATAAGAAAAATCTATGAGTTATGTGGGTTGCGTACAAAGGGTTTTTTTTAAGGAAGGTTGCGTACAAAGTTATATATAGCAGAAATCTTTATGGTAACCTTTAATTTATGTGACCTTTTCTTTTCTGTATGCATGTTAGATCTTCTTCACTGCGTATGAGATCCTTTCATAAAAATTAATGAAAAATAAATTTTTATTGATTGTTTAAAAGTTAGAATTTTAGTAGTCTTACCCTTTAACCGATATTGTTTAAAACAAAATGTTAACATCCACAATTCATATTAAACGTTTTTAACTTTGTTTTTGTTGATTTATTCTATTTCTTGCTATTAAATCAACACTTGGATGTAGTATATTTTGTCACGATGTCTGTATAAACTTTTTGTGTCTAAATATTATCGTTCTAATTAATATGTTTGATTAAACTAAAAGTAGCATACCGAAGTACAAAGACGTTAAATAGTTGAATTCAAATGGTTTATCGTAAGTTAAAGATAAATTGTTCGGACAAATTCGAGTTCAAATTCTAACCAAAACAATCACAAATCATATTTTACTTACCTCGCTAAATTCCAAATTGACATTGGCATAGAAGAAGGCTAATACTTATTCCCATGAACTTAGCATAGTTGGTAAGAAGGCTAATAGTTATCTACACGAGTTTAGTTCAGTTGGTAAGAATAACAGATAATATATACAAGGTCTAAGGTTCGAATCAAACACCACCAAGAAGGCTAATACTTCACGGTTTATGTATCCCTTATCAATTATCATCATATTCAAGCATCCTTATCACGAGGGTCTGGCACTTATAACTTGTAGTTCTAGTGGGTCTTAGAAGTACGGTTCTTGTGATAATTCATTGTACGCAAATGGTCCCATTTTGTCATCTTTCATACCCTCAATAAAACACAATTTTTCCATCAGAAGCAATATGGACCCCCTTTCTTTTTGGTTTGTTAGAAAACAAATTATTTTACAGAAGGTACACTCATGCAAGATCAAAGAAAACCACAAATTTCATTTAACATTCATAATAAAATTGACTTATAACCTACCAAGAATATAATTTCATACTAAAACTGAAATTACAACTGGTGTGAGCAGAAGACGTAACCATATGTATCAACCCGCAATCGATAACAATGGACCCCACTACTTATAGATATTTCTTTTGGAACATCTGCCTTGTCAGCTATACCTCGTCAAAAAGATAAATTGTGTGGCTTAACATTTGAGAGCTTTATTTATTGGGTCACACAATCTCCTCCAAAAAAATGTGCTCAGAAAACAACAAACTAGAAAACAGACTATGAAATTGACATGTTAACATGAATCATATCAACAAATGTGACATTTTCATTTTGTTCTAGAATTTCGAATTCTAGTGTTTAATTCTAAATACTGGCTTAAAGGCTATAGTTTGGCATTATTGGCCATAGCTTTTGATTATTCCATAAACAAGAGTTAACAAGCAACCTCATGATAGAGAATACTTGCCACTTAGCCTATTTTGGACACACATTGCTATAGTTATTTTTTTATCAAGCAAAAATAAATTCTAATAAATCAAGCAATAACAAGATGTATAGAAGGTACAAGATGCACCATAAATAGGCAACTCTGTAAAATTATGCAGGTATCACGGTAACCAGCACCAGAGCAACACTAATTCCTGCAATTTAACACGTTATGATATAATAACAAGAAGTATTAAGTCAAGAAATCTCTGTCGTTAGATGAGATCAGATGTTGTATTTTGACTTTATTGCAACCGACAGTGGTTTTTTAACTGTCTGCATCTGTTTTAACGCGGAAACAGATCCTCTTCCGCGTAAACTTTCTGCAGTGGAATCTCAGCCAGCCGTTTATTCATACCGCATGCGGTCTGAGAGAATTCAAGGGGGGAGGTATCCATCGGACACTCTCCAGTAAAAAATCCCACCGGAGTGGATCTGTTTCTGTTTCAACACAATATGAATGGCATAGTTATCCGATTTCAATCAAACAATTCAGATCAAACTATCGAAGGTAGAATGCAACGATTTGTCCACCAAACCAAACTAGACATTGTGTCCAAAACAAAAGCTTCAAATAAATTTCATAACCTGAATTTGGTCCAACCATATAAAAACTAAAATTCAATTGCTAGTAATCAAAATGAGATCGCAGCCAAGTGATTGAAGTCCGGGAAGGAAAACTTTTCTCCAACCATCATCCATTCAATCACTAATGCCAAAAAACAAAACATAAATCATCCATAATCTTCAAAACATAAATACCAAGACTAAACACATAAAAAAGAACACAGGACACAACTAGTTCTAAAGAAACCTTGACACCACCAACAATGCTTGCCTTGCAATAATCCAATGTTCACTTCATTCCTAATCACTCTGTATGTGTCCCTGTCGTCCTTGGCGGAGTTGTTTCCATTTTTGAGAAGCAACTATGAGATCTACCAAGAGGTCTGCAAGCAGAATGTTCCTTACTCGGCTTACTCCTAGGAGAATCCAAAGTCCTAAAAAGAATCTGTTTCACAGCAACTATGAAATCTTTGTTACGATCAGAAGCAGAAGATCTGAACTGCTGGCGAAATTTGGTGTGCCGCATTAAAGCTTCATCAATTGTGATCATCTTCTCATCACTCTCCGACCTCGCCCTTTCTTCCTTCACTGCCTCAGCACATAAACCGCATATCCATCGACCACCAAATCTCTCCCTCACGCGCGCAATGTACGCTTGTGTGCACTCTTCCACCAATCCGCAACAGCTGCATTTTGCGGTCAAAACAGCTTCCATCTCTGTCGCTTCAGCTTCTTTAACAACATTCGCAGCCATATGCACACTTCTTTGGTTCCTCTGAATTTAAGCACAAACAACAAATTAGCCACTATCATTTACTTATAAAAAACACAAACAATAACAAAACAACATCAATCATGCATTAAGGAAGAGAAACACCTTGTAATAATAGGGGAATTATAGTTAACACAAATCATGACACATTATCAATGGCTATAATTACTTATATTTATCAAAGATCATAATGTAACTTTAATCATTAATTCAAAATTAAATGATCACTTTATAAGCCGCGCCGCCACATCAAATTATTTTGATATTTCGCGCGTTTGACTATCATAGTTCTAAATTGCGCTCTGCAACCACAATACAAACACCTGTATTTTTTTGTTTTTGCAACCTCATCCGATGCATGCATCAACATCGCCACACCAATTTAGAACCATATAACTACTCCTCCGTCTCTAATTATAATAAAAATTGATGTATTTGATCCAAATTTTAGACCAAATACCTATCTTTTTCATATAACCAGGGACGGAGAGAGTACTAATGTGGCACAATTAATATCAACTGAATCTAACTATGATTGTATGTTATATCAACAATTGCAATGTTGACACGATTGCGATTTAAAATATTAATGACAAACAAGTTAACAACAATTTAAATTAAGCATATATTATTTATATTGACAATGAATTCAGCAGAATCATGGTGTCACCATGATTTTACTGCGAAGCTCCAAAAGGTAGCTTTTAACAAAATCAAAAACAATACGGTTCATCATGATTCTGTGAATCTTATCGTTAATCTAAACATAAATACATTAAATTAATTTTGTGAAAATTGAGAAGTATATTATATTGGTTTTTACCGTATCTATTATCGTTCCTTCTCCCACTGGATCTCTTGAATTTGAAGTATTTGGCCGCCAAAAAGTACAAGTAAAGCTAATGACATTACAGAGCCGAATTGGCTCTACGATGATTCTCTGATGCGTCTTCTGTGTTGTTGAAGTGATGATGAATGTGAAAACAGAGGCAGATAGATAGATATATAAACTAACCTATACGCAGTCACGATATAGATGCGGATCTTTGTTTCTTTCTTTTATCTATTCAACTCTTTTTCGGTAAATTAATTATTTTGTTGACTCAATGTAACAAATTATAAAATAGCTTCGGAGCGTGTATTCTATTAGTCAAAATAATATCTGATGTAAAACTATTTCCTTTTAACGTCATAACTTTGGAAGCGTGGTTGGTTAATACGCAAGGGTTGAAAGGGAGAGAAAAAATGTTGTATTCGTCAGAGACTATTTTGACTGACAAAGTGTACAATTAAAAATTATTTTGTAATTTTTGTTACATTAAAGGACTATTGTGTTCATTCGGCCTTACACATTAAAAAACAAAAATGACTATTTGTCCATTTTTTAGTAGATAAACGGACTCACATGAATAAAGAAATCGAGGTTCAAACCGCAGTCAAGAAATCTAATCTAGTAATTTTGGCATTTTTGTTAATTAAGTTAAAACTTGTGGACATTATTTATTCTATTTGTTTTGTGCAATTTAATTATTCTATTTTATACAATACCAAATATAAACAAAAACTGATGATCAAAATCGATGAATTTGGATCAAAGTTTAGACCACATACATCTGCTTTACCGATGTTTTTTTAGGGGCTTACCGATGTTTTTTTTTAGAGATATAAACAATATATAAATGGAATATAAACTTTTTCTGTGATTTTTTTTCTTCCTTTTTTAGTATTACCTTTTATATAAATTATTTTATTTACTATTTAACTATTTTTATTTAATTTCCTAAATAAAATATTTTTTATTTAATGAATTAAGAAAAAATTCAACATTTTTTTAAAAGAAGAAAAAAATTAAACATGTATACCTTTATATATAATTTACTAAGTTTTGATGTAACTTTCTCTTTTAATTTTACACTTTTTTTTTTTTTTACAATTTTATCCATCTTTACCAATCAAATAATTTAATCTTTCTACCATAAAAAATATAACTTAATTTTTAAATAATAGAATTGTATTTTAATTTTTTTATTACTTTTAATGA
>Ga0228710_1012298_pt1 | contig 10661 bp, 3 predicted proteins | sample MedpolnodulmetaG_FD_177995 | JGI IMG/M metagenome (GOLD analysis project Ga0228710, IMG submission 177995) | Root nodule microbial communities from Medicago polymorpha collected in Santa Monica, California, United States - pink nodules | ecosystem: Host-associated > Plants > Roots > Nodule... | reverse complement strand
TTAACAGTAACAACACATAATTCATCAGTTTTCATGGGAATTCACAAATTAAACCCTAAACTCATTTCTACCCATTTTCTCATGAACCACTAATCAAACATGAAGAATTAAGCCCTTAATTAGAGAAATGAAACCCCACTCTTACCTGGTTTGATTGAATTACAAAGGTCCTAGCTTCTCTTACCTCTTCTCTCTTGCTCTTGGTTTTTCCCCTTTTTCTCAAACTTCCCTGTTTTCACGTAAAAATGATTTTCTTTTCTCTGACTATCCTTTTCTTAACCTCCTTCATTCTAATTAATTTTAATTAATTCCCACTAATTCCTTTGTTTCCTCTTAATCACACCTCCGCCCCCTTAATTCTAGAATATTCTAATTCCTATCTTATTCTTACTAACTATTAATAAAATCATTTAATTAAATAAACAAATCACATAATCACATAAATCAATTAAATAGGACTCTAAACTCTACCAAAAATAAAATAAACGGGTGTTACAACAACTGTTAGAGAAACCGAATAACTAATTACCATTAGTGTCTCTAATTAAACATCTGAATCCAGATCCGCCCCTGCTTATTAAATATAAGTACTATTTTTAATACCTCCAAATAACCAACTATTTTTAATATAAGTACTTATTAAATTTAATATTATTTAATTATTTAACAAAAAAATTGTCTCACTTGTATTGAAAGTCTAGATCCGTCCCTGCTTAAGTCTCTCCATTGTCACCGGTCATAGTATGATAGTTTCGCCATTGCACCATTGTATTTTTGACTACCACCATATTTAACAGCAATCCTCAAGGGTAACGTGACATGAATGATTAGTGTAAATAAGAGCAATCCTCTCATGTATATTATCATTCAGGTTTGAAGTAAAATTGGGTGCATCTCTTTGACATATTGGAGTGAATTCTCTCTTGACCCTTTGAGTAACATCATCACATCTGTAAAGGAGTCGGGTGCACATTCGCTTCACTACTTGTCCAACAAACAACTACTTGCAACTTTTTTTTTTGGTGTACTACGTACTTGCAAGTTTATAAGTCCCTTTCATTTTTTCTTCAACTCAATATAAAATAAATAAATATATGTATATATGTATATATGTATTTATGTATGTATATGCTTTGTGTGGAAGTAATTTTTTTTATTAAGGTTCTTTTCATGTTACTGGATTACGCGTATTAGTCTAGTTCCTATATTAATTACACCCTCATAGGCATTTCTCTAAGGAGACTTTGAATCATCTAATTCTTTAGAATATTTAGTTAAAAAAAACTATATATAAATAGAATATTAAGTTTTGATGTAGTTTTTTTGTTGTTGTTATTTTACCCTTCATTTAAACATTATTATTCACATTTTGATCACTCTTTACCAAATCAAACTATTAAATTTAAGAAAAATGCTACATTTCCCGAAAATTTAATCATAATTTCAAATTTGAATAAAATCAAATTTGATCTTAGCCTAATATTTTAAATTTTAAATAAAATGTAACACAATCATTAAATCAATCTTAAAAATCAAATCTAAATTTGAATTATGAATCCTAATTCAAATTTAAATAAAAATATCGTAACCTTATCACTAATAGTGACAAAGGTGAATAAGTCAAATTAAAAAAAAAAAAAGTATTGATAAAGGGAATGAGTTAAAATAAATATTGACAAAGGTGAAAGAAATTGTCCACGTGAGTTTATCTCAGTTGGTAAGGTCAATACATGATATATGCAAGGTTCGGGGTTTAAACCCTGGACACCACAAAAAAAAAAGGTGAAAGAAATTAATTAGCATTTTTTTTAGGAAATTAGCATAAGATTATTATTGTCGTGTAATTGCAAAGATTAATATCAAGGTCAATTGAAGAATTTAAGAGACGTAAAGCAAAAATTTTAATGAGATCTTTTAAAATAAAATTAAAAATTGATGAGTCCAAGGTTTAAACCTAAGATCAAGAGGATTTGAGGCCTCTTCTTGATGAACTAAAGCTAGGCAAACATCTATAATAATTTTGCTATATTATATATTTATAACTAAATTAATTTTTTAGGTCTTTTTTATCCAAAATTTTGAGGTTCAAAACCCTAGCATAGGTTGCTTTTACCATTGAGCCAGCCCTGATTAATACCTTTACTTAGCTAGATCTTAAGGTATATAAATCATCTTATATACAATTTTACAGTAAGAAATTTTCCATTTAATTCTTTTATGTCAAATATAATTAATAAAATATAAATTTTTACCCTCATTATCCAGTTATACGAGGGTGCACCAACTTACCAAATATCATCATCATCATCATCTATTAATATTCACTTCGGCATTGAAACTTTACACAAGTATAATAAAAGCAACATGTATATCATTTTCTATAATCAGTGGTAGAGATGGATAAATTAAAGGTTGCATACTTGCATTGTTGAGAAATTCTTATAATTTTTTGGGTCAACACCAAGCAGGCGAGCACATATAAGTAGTAGGTACATTATGACTTGAAATATTATATAAGTTGACAACTCTAACAAGTAAATAACTATAGCCTAGTTGCTATATTTTCATTCATCAAAAAATAAAATTGGCTACATTTTCATTCTATATAAATCATCCCTATATATCAAGATACTCACAAAAACAACATCTTTATTACTCGAATTAAAGTCTCATATATACAAGCATATAGTAAAATGGATTCTCGCATCCAATATTATCTTGTGATTTTTATGGTCACTTTTGCAACAATTTTGAGTCCTACCATTGCAAAACTGACTCCAAATTATTATGACAGAATTTGTCCTAAGGCATTGCCAATCATAAAGTCGATTGTTAAGCAAGCAATTATTCGTGAGCCACGCATGGGAGCATCGTTGCTACGATTGCATTTCCATGACTGCTTTGTTAACGTAAGTTTGTTAATTTCATAAATTTATGATACTATTTCTAGAGTCATTAAGTAAAGTTAATATAATGTACATATAAGTAAAAATGTTTGTAAATTAATGTTTATGTTAGGTTTGAGTGTTTAAACTTTATATTTTGATATTTCTTAGTTCCCCAACCAAGCTACATGCATGAGACAGAACAAAATTCATTGTTGCTTTTTTTTACACATTATAATTCAAACAACGTATATAAAAAAAATAAAAGTTAAATTGTTGAAGGAAAAATAAATTTAGTTTCTAAAGGAACATAAATTAATTCATTATTTTTGTAGTAGTATAACTATCTATTTGAGCAAGCCAATATCTAATATGAATAGTGGATGCTACTAGAAAAGGCAAAATTATGGAGGGAAATTAGTGACGGAAAAAATAAAATCTCTCACAAATTCCTTTGTTACAAAGTTTAGTAACGGAATTAGAGAAAGAATTCTAGTTTTCCCTCTCTAAATTTCCCTCACTAATTTTGTTTATTTAGTAGTGATATTTTATTCTGCTATTGATGTTTTTATATCTAATAATTATGTCAAACAATTAGGTATCAATGGTGCAAGTTTGCAAGAATAGTAGTTGGGTTCATGTTGTACTCATGCAAGAGACTTAAACTTTTTTTTATATAGAATTAGAAGACAAAATACAACAATAATCAAACAAGTGATAATTTTGCAACATACGAAAATATTGATCCTTTTTTATTCAAAATTTCTATTTCTATATTACCTTCAAACTTATTATGAGTTAAATCATAGGTGCATCATATTCATGTCACAATTACAAATGAATAATTTCCATTATAGTGTATAACTAATATTTGAACTATGTGAAACTATAGGGTTGTGATGGATCGGTTCTGCTCGATGATACCCCTACCTTTATTGGAGAGAAGACTGCATTTCCAAATATCAATTCAATTAGAGGTTTTGAAGTTGTTGATCAAATTAAAGCAGCAGTTACCAATGCTTGCAAACGTGATGTCGTATCATGTGCAGATATTTTAGCTATAGCAGCTCGAGACTCTGTTGCCATAGTAAGTCTTTCCAAAATTTTGCACTTTATAATCATTGTTTTTAATTGCATAACCACAATTGTTGCAGCAATATAAAAGATTTTGAGGTCTATAACCGCAATTTTGTCTGCATCGACTACATTTATCTGCGATCATAACTGCAATTTTAAAACCATCTAACATTAAAATTTGGTTCTATAATTACTATCAATGTCACAATTCTTGATAATACAAAAACTTATAGAAGAATGAAGTTGGTGCAGCCATAATTGCAATCACATTTTGTATATGTGGAGGTTTCCAAAAACCTGTATTTATGATGGTTACAATTGCAGTGTTAAGAGTCACATATTGGAAGAGAGGTTGTCTGAAAATATATATGTTTATAAGTGGCGTATCTTCACCTTACAATCCGAATTTGCAAGTTTTTTTTAGGCTAATCCACAAATTATAAGAGTTAGGAACGAAATAATCTAAAACCTATCGTATAGAAAAATTTGTTGTATCGACTGAAATTAGTATTCCATTTTGCTATTTAACATTTAGTGACAGAAATTAAAAATATATAATTCTTGTTTTTCCATCTATTATCTTTCGTCGTTAATTCGAGTAGTACATGTAACACTAGCAACTGACAAATTTTGCTTCCATTAATAACAGCTGGGTGGTAAGCAATATTGGTACCAAGTGTTACTAGGAAGAAGAGATTCAAGATTTGCAAGTAGGGATGCAGCAAATACAAATCTTCCTCCTCCATTTTTCAACTTCTCACAACTCATCACAAATTTCAAGTCTCATGGACTAAACCTTAAAGACTTGGTTGTTCTATCTGGTGGACACACAATTGGATTTTCCAAATGCAGTAACTTTAGAGACAGGATATTCAATGACACCAACATAGACACCAATTTTGCAGCAAATTTGCAAAAGACATGCCCTAGAATCGGCGGCAACGATAATTTAGCACCATTTGATTCTACTCCTAACAAAGTTGACACATCATATTATAAGGCTTTGTTGTATAAACAAGGTCTCCTTCATTCTGATCAAGAGCTTTTCAAAGGTGATGGTTCTCAAAGCGATAGATTGGTGCAACTATATAGTAAAAATTCTTATGCTTTTGCATATGATTTTGGAGTTTCTATGATTAAGATGGGTAACTTGAAGCCTCTTACTGGGAAAAAGGGTGAGATCAGGTGCAATTGCAGAAAAGTTAACCAGATATGAATGAAGAGGGATAAAGATTGATTAATTGTTTAATATAAAGTTGTGACAATTTTTTATATTTTCTTTAAATTATCAAAATATGTTGATTGTTGAGAATAAGAATTCTGGGCTCAAAACATAATCTTGAATTATCAAGGAGTCTGTTAAATGTAAGATTTATTGTTATTTCATTTCAAGAGTATTAAGTTTTATTTGTGTAACTATTTGGCTTGTGGTTATTGGTTAATGTTTACTATATATTAAAATTTGTATGTTTTTGTCCCATTCAAATCAAAATTAAGATTGCTTTGCTTCCAAGTTTTAACTTTACATGCAATATGTATAAATATTTTGTAATGAGCAAAATAAGGGTTTCATCAACATATTACTCGTTGTGGTTAGTGCACGGGTCTCATCAACATATGAAGTTCACTACAACAAAAGGGTTTATGGTTCACAACCGCAATGTGAACCGTGGCATAATGTTTTTGATCATGTTGAAATCTCAATGTGGTCGCGTTTGAATCTGAAACACTGCATTTTGATCATTGTCATATGCGGTAAAAATAATTTAAAAGGTTTAAATGTAGTACAAGGTTGTTAAAGTTTGGTTAGTTTTTAAGGACCTCAAACTAAATAATAACTAGAATTAAGAATTGTAACATAAATAATTTTGGGGATGGGGGTTCTTCGCTCGTGGAAAATAATTTATCATTATAAGAAAGTATCATTTGAATTAAGACGACTAATTCACTGATTACAATGATTGTCGTGGGATATACCATAGGTTCAAAAACTATTCAGTTTGTTGATTCTATTACTGTTTGACTCTAACCCTAATTCGTTCAAAAACATATTGCCTTGAAGATGAATTTTTTTATGAATAAAAAAGACCTAGCCTAGCACACAAAAAAAAAAGTAAGAACTAGGTACCTGGAAGTACTACCAAACTAACATTAGCCAACATGGCAAAGGAAGCAAAAGGTGGAACATACTCAAAAACTCTAGTTTCTAAATGCAACACACAACTTGAACCTTCCCAAAAAAAGACTCATAATATGTGAGATAAGACCTATACATAAATGTCTTCATTGGTATACAACAAGTAGCTATCTTCCGAATGTGACATTTAAGGCTATCAGGACTAGTTATAAACTAAAATAAGCTAAGAAAATAAACATGGTTAATATTTAGTCACATGAATCCTTCATGTGCTATGGTATTTCTTAGTGTATTTTAATGATAGTATTATATAAGAATGTATGAAATAAATATAAGGTGTTTGTCCACCCAAAGAAAATATATAAGGTGTTATAACAGTTTACGGTTGTATATATTGTTAACTAATATTGAGTAACAGTATTGCATAGGTGCGTTCAAATTCAAACTGATCAAAAATAAAACCAAAAATTGATAAAAATGAAACACAAACAAAATCAAATATTATTGGAGACATTTCGACTTTGTTTTCTGAAAAATGTTAGAATCTTATCAAATTTTGGATCACTTTTTTTAAAACTAAATCAAACCGTGTAAGTAAATTTTAATACTTATTTATGTTTTATTAGTAGAATATATTACATTAATCTATTGTTTGTTGGTTTTAAAAAATACTAGTAATTTAATTAAACTATATTTATATAATTTTATATGTTTCAAACATAATCGATCTTTTTCATTCCGTAAAATTAATTTTCAATATATTTTAATTTATATTTTCTATCAAATCTATTATTTTATCATATTTGTGTAATATTAATAAAAAAAATTATAGTTGTATTTTTTATATATAAATAAAACCACATTTAATTAGATTGGATCAAATAAAAAAAATTAATAATATCATCCAAACCAAGCCGTGAAGGATTTTTATTTTAAATATGATTATTTTTTAACTCATAACTAATTCAACCCCTCACCTTTTCTTTTAGGAGATGTCCCTTTCACTCTTTTCAACTCAATATATCATAAAAATAATACATAACCTTTGTGGAGATGTTTCTTATCTAAATTAAAATTATGCGTGTTAATGCCTGAATTTTGTTTTTGACAAGCATGTTAATGCCTGATAGATGGTCTAGAAGTAGTTTAATTGTTTTTTTTTTGCTGAAGAATTTAATTGTATCAAGGTTCTTTTCATATGTTCTTGTAAAAAAAAAAGGTGTTTTCCACGCTACTAGAATTGATTACATCTTTAGAATATTCAAGTCGTAATCTACACCTATAAACTAGTATAAAAAGAATAATATTATATCTTGTGTAGTTTTTTCTTACAATTTTATAATTCATTCATACATTTAAATTATTATATTTACCATTTTAACATTCTTTTTAGGCTTAATTGCACTTTTCCCCCTATCTTTTGCTAATTGTGCGATTTTGCACCCCCTCTTTTTTTTGAGCGATTTTGCACCCCATCTTTTTGCCCCCTTTCTGATTTTGCACCCGATCTTTGTGTTCAATTGCACTTTCCCCCCTATCTTTTTGCTAATCGTGCGATTTTGCACCCCTCTTCTTTTTTTTGAGCGATTTTGCACCCCATCTTTTACCCATTTTCCCCTCTCTTAATGGTGATTTTGAACAAAACACAATTGGCAAAAGATGGGGTGCAAAATCGCTCAAAAATAAAGAGGGGTGCAAAATTGCACAATTAGCAAAAGATAGGGGGGGAAAGTGCAATTAAGCCTTCTTTTTATAATCAAATAATTTTTAAAAAAATCTCTCTCATGAGGTTTTTGCTCTCGTCAAAATTAAAGGTTGCAAGATAATTAAAATTTTATAAAAACAGCATGTATCATTGATGTATATCATTTCTGAAAGGTTGCAATATTGGTTGACCAATTCTTATAGAAAATTTTGGGTCAACGGTATAATGACTTGAAATATCATATAGGTTGATAACTCTAACAAGTAGTAAATAACTATGACCTAGTTGCTATATTTTCATTCATCAAAAAAATAAAAGTTGGTAAATTTTGATTCTATATAAACCATCCCGCTATAGCTAGATACTCACAAAAACAACATCTTAATTAGCTGAAATCAAAGTCTCATACAAGCATATAGCAAATGGATTCTCGTATCCAATATTATCTTGTGATTTTTATGGTCACTTTCGCAACAATTTTGAGTCCTACCATTGCAAAACTGACTTCTAATTATTATGACGAAATTTGCCCACAGGCATTGCCAATCATAAAGTCGGTTGTTAAGCAAGCAATTATTCGTGAGACACGCATGGGAGCATCGTTGTTACGCTTGCATTTCCATGACTGCTTTGTTAACGTGAGTTAATTGCATAAATTCATGATACATTTTCTAGTGTCGTTAAATAGAATCTATGTACATTTTTTTATGGCTAAAAATGTTAGTAAGTTGATATTTATGTTAATCTTCTGTGTTTGAACTTTGTCCTTCGACGTTCCTTAGTTTATCAACCAAGTTGCACCTGCATGCGTCATATGGAGAAAGATTCATTGTTCTTTTTTTTGCGCATCATAATTCTCACAACTTATATTGGCTAAAAAAAGTTGAATTGTCACCGCAAAAATAAATTAGGTTTCTGAACTTCATGTAGTACTCATACTAAAATATTCCTTTTTTATTCAAAATTTGTATTTCACTATGAATTTCAAACTTATTTTAAGTTCAATTATTGTTGCATCATATCCATGTCACATTTACATATAAATAATTTCCATTATAGGATAATTAATACATGAACTATGTGAAACTACATAGGGTTGTGATGGATCAGTTCTACTAGATGACACTCTTACCTTCATTGGTGAGAAGACTGCACTTCCAAATATCAATTCACTTAGAGGTTTTGAGGTTGTTGATCAAATTAAAGCTGCGGTTGACAAAGCTTGTAAACGTCCGATCATATCATGTGCAGATATCTTAGCTATAGCAGCTCGAGATTCTGTTGCCATAGTAAGTATTTCCAATATGTTGCAACTATAATTTTAAACGCACTTTATCACAATATGAAAGTTTACAGCGTAATTGCAACAACTAAACCCGCAATTTAAAATCATGCTTCTAGTTCTTAAAAATTTGGTTTTATCGTTGTTATCATTCTTATGACGGGTTCTTGATATTACAAAAACTTCGAGAGGAGTGTAATTGATGTGCCTACAATTGTAACCGTAATGTAATTACAGATGTTTTTGAACACTTGCAAAACTATAATTTCTAAAATTGTATAGACGAAATTGAATGACCAACTGAAATTAGTCTTTTGTTTTGCTCGTTATAACATTTAGCGACAAAATTAGAGATACATTTGATAATGAAATCATAAAGACTTAGTTGTTCTAAAACACCGAAAACTAACAAATTTTGCATCAATTAACAGTTGGGCGGTCACAAGTATTGGTACCAAGTGTTACTAGGCAGAAGAGATTCAACATTTGCAAGCAGAGATGTAGCAAATATAAATCTTCCACCAGCATTTTTTAACTTCTCACAACTCATCACAAATTTTCAGTCTCAAGGACTAAACCTTAAAGACTTAGTTGTTCTTTCTGGTGGTCACACAATTGGATTTGCGAGATGCACTAAGTTTAGAGACAGGATATTCAATGACACCAACATAGACAACAATTTTGCTGCCAATTTGCAAAAGACATGCCCTAGAATTGGCGGCGACGACAATTTAGCACCGTTTGATTCTACTCCTTCAAGAGTTGACACAAAATACTATAAGGCATTGTTGCATAAAAAGGGTCTCCTTCATTCTGATCAAGAGCTTTTCAAAGGTGATGGTTCTCAAAGTGATAGATTGGTTCAACTATATAGCAAACATTCTCATGCTTTTGCTTATGATTTTGGAGTTTCTATGATTAAGATGGGTAACATAAAGCCACTTACTGGGAAAAATGGTGAGATCAGGTGCAATTGCAGGAAAGTTAACCAAATATGAATGAAGAAGGATAAAGATTGATTTATTGTTTAATATAAAGTTGTGGCAATGTTTTATATTTTAGATAACTTATTAAAATATGTTGATTGTTGAGAATAAGAATACTAGATTCAAAACAGAACCTTGAATAGTCAAGGAGTTAAAGTCAGATTTTATGTTTTTTTTTATCAATGTTATTATGTTTTATTTTTTAGTTACAATATTATTATGTTTTAATAAATTTTATTTGTGTGATTATTTGGCTTGTGATTAAAATTTGTATGCTTTTGTAATATCCCGCTTATCAACCACGGGAGTTTTATCAGTCAAACGTATCAGAAGAACAATGAAATGGCGAAGGACATTATCATGTAGTATCGAGTTAAACATTTCAAGGAAAAAGGGCAAAATGGCCTTTTGTGCTTCCAAGTATAAAAGAAAGTTTCCCTACTTCTATTTCATTTATCCACCATTTTATTGAATGAGAAATTCTGCTCCTCCCCATTCTCTCTTCTTCTTCCACGCCCCCTCCCCTTCTCCTCTCAAACTTCACAAATCTTAATCCTTTTACCTCCTAAACAACATGCAATCTTACAAC
>Ga0228710_1012297_pt1 | contig 10662 bp, 4 predicted proteins | sample MedpolnodulmetaG_FD_177995 | JGI IMG/M metagenome (GOLD analysis project Ga0228710, IMG submission 177995) | Root nodule microbial communities from Medicago polymorpha collected in Santa Monica, California, United States - pink nodules | ecosystem: Host-associated > Plants > Roots > Nodule... | reverse complement strand
TGTAGAAACTCAGAAAGATATTGAAAGACATTTTATTGATGTGTGTCTCAAATACAAGGAAGAGCTCCTATTTATATTATAGGATAGGAGACAGAAATTAATTACATATAAAGGCTAATTAATCCTAACATAATTACAATATAAAATACAATAATGAGATAATCACAACATATCGTAACATCCCCCCTCAAACTCAAGTGGGTGGAGCACTAATCAACTTGAGTTTGGAAACTAAAGTGCGGAAGCGACCGGGAGCGTGAGGTTTTGTGAATAAATCAGCCGGTTGGTCAAGAGTGCCAATGGAGATAAGATGGAGTTCACCACGAAGGAGATGCTGACGAATGAAGTGACAATCAATTTCAATATGTTTTGTTCGCTCATGGAAAACATCATTGTGGGCAATTTGAATTGCACTACGATTGTCACAATATAGATCAGTTGGTGAACACTGTGATGTTTCTATATCAGCAAGAAGCCAACGAAGCCATAAAATTTCAGAAGTTGTATCGGCTAGAGCACGATATTCAGATTCAGTGCTGGAGCGGGCTGTCAAAGTTTGTTTCTTGCTACGCCAAGATATAAGTGAATCTCCAAGAAAAATACAAAAACCAGTAGTGGAACGACGATCACTAGGATCACCGGCCCAATCAGCATCAGAGTAAGCTCTAAGAATCAAGGAGGATGTAGCTGAGTAATGAAGACCATAAAATAAACTACCCTTGATATACCGAATAATCCGAAGGACAGCAGCATAATGTGTGGAACGTGGAGAAGCCATGAATTGGCTAACAAGATGAACAGCATATGAAATATCCGGCCGAGTAACTGTGAGGTATATCAGACTACCCACGAGTTGCCGATAAAGAGTGGCATCATCAAGCAAAGTACCGTCTTGAGGAGTAAATCGAACATTGGGTTCAAGAGGAGTGTGTTCAATTTTGGAATCAGTGAGACCTGCTCGAGAAACAAGATCAGAAGCATACTTAGCCTGTGAGAGAAACAAGCCATCACTTGAAGATAATACTTCCAGCCCCAGAAAATAACTTAACGGTCCAAGATCCTTCATCTCAAAATTTTGACTCAAGAATTGCTTAAGCTCTTCAATTCCAATAGAGTCATCCCCAGTGATAATCATGTCATCAACATAAAGAAGCAAAACAACAGTACCATTGCTAGTTTTTCGAGTAAAGAGAGCGGAATCATGAGCACTGGCAGAGAAATTTAACTGCATGATAGTCTTGTGAAATTTGGCAAACCAAGCTCTAGGTGCTTGCTTGAGACCATATAAAGCCTTTCGAAGGCGACATACCTTTTTTTCTTGACATGTATATCCTGGAGGCGGGCGCATGTAAACCTCTTCTTCTAACTCGCCATTGAGGAAGGCATTTTTTACATCCATTTGGGTAAGTCTCCATTGGCGAGCGGCAGCAATAGCAATAAGAGTTCGAACAGAGGTGATGCGAGCAACAGGGGCAAATGTTTCCTCATAATCAACACCATACTCCTGAGTGAATCCTTTTGCCACAAGACGAGCTTTGTAACGCTCGATAGATCCATCAGACAATGTCTTTATTTTATATACCCACTTGCATCCTACAAGAGTTTTATCTGAAGGAGGATCAACAAGGTCCCAAGTGTGAGTTTTCTCCAATGCCTGTAATTCTTCTTGCATAGCTTGCTGCCAAAGAGGATTTGCAGAGGCTTCTTTATAGGACTGTGGTTCATGATGGTGAAGCATAGTGGAAAAACAATGGTAGTCACGAAGATATGGAGGTGGATTTCTTACCCGTGGAGGAAGCTCAATGGTGGGAGGTGCAGGATCAACAACCGGAACATCATCACTAGAAGTGGATGGAACATCGAAAGGGGTTTGAGGCTCACTAGAGGTACCTGCATGTATGTTAGAATCTGCATATGTGTCACTATGGAAGTAATCGACATCAGGATTAGTAAAGAGAGGGGTGGAAGTAGACGGGATTGATATAAACTTTGACAAAGAAGAGAACATTATGTGTTCCCAAAAGACAACATGACGAGAAATGCGAATGCGTTGGGATATAGGGTCCCAACACCGAAAACCTTTGTGTTCATTTCCATAACCTAGAAAACAACAGAGACGGGCACGTGGCTCAAGTTTAGTATATTCATGGGATTGGAGAAGAACAAAACAAGCACAACCAAACACCTTAAGTGAGTTGTAATCTGGTGTAGTGTGATATAGACGCTCAAAGGGTGAGACATTACCAAGGACAGATGAGGGAAGACGATTAATAATGTGGACAGCAGTTAGACATGCTTCACCCCAAACACGTTCAGGACAAGAGGCTGAGATAAGCATGGCACGAACGGAATCAAGAATGTGACGATGCTTTCTCTCAGCGCGACCATTTTGTTGAGATGTATAAGGACAAGAAAATTCAGACAAGGTACCCTGCTCACCAAGAAAAGATAAGAGTTTAGAATCACGGTATTCCATTGCATTATCTCGGCGAAAAACCTTGATTGTTTTAGAAAATTGTGTTTTAATCATTTTTGCAAAGTTAATATAAATTTGAGGAAGCTCATGCCGATTTTTCATCATGAATATCCAAGTATAACGAGAATAATCATCGATAAATAACACAAAATACCGAGAACCTCCCATAGAAGGAGTAGGAGCAGGACCCCAAATATCAGAATGTACAAGATCAAATGGTGAAGCTGAAAGAGAGTTACTTTTATTAAATGACAACGCTGGTTGTTTAGCCGTTTGACAAGAAGTACAATTGAAAGACTCATTTGTAACAGATCCTAAATGACCTTGAGACATAAGGGGGCGCATTTTTCCAATAGAACTATGAGCAAGACGACCATGCCAAAGTTGCATGGAAGAATCTTTGGAAGCGGCACATATATTGGGCACTTGAGGAACATGCAATTTAGTGAGCTCAAATAGCCTTCTGATCTTACATCCAGTCCCTATGAGTTGTCCCGTTCGTGGATCCTGCACACGACATCCAGAGGAAGAAAAGGTAAGTTCATAACCAAGATCACATAATTGACCAACAGAGACAAGGTTAAAGCGTAGTTTAGGAATGAGATATGTGTCAGGTAAGCTTAAATTAGACAACGAGATAGAACCTTTATGGCTTACAGGCATAAGAGACCCGTCAGCAGTGTGGATAGAATTAGTGATGTCATTTTTAGACACGGAAGAAAGCAAGTGGGATGCAGATGTCATGTGATTACAACAGGCAGAATCTAAATACCATTTAGAATTACCTGATGCGGTGGAAAGAGCAGCAGGAGTATTACCGTTACTGGACGAAAGAAGTTGTCTAAGGAGAGACTCAAGATCAGTGACAGAGAAGGCAGGCTGAGAGGATTCTGGAGAATTGGAAGTAGTTGCAAATACAGGCTTTGAAGAGTTGGGACGCTGTTGATTCTTATTCTGATCATGTCGCGGAGGACGAGTAGGACAATTCTGAATTAAGTGTCCAGGTGTCTTGCAATATCGACAGCAATTTGAAGCAATATGACCTTTTTTCTTGCAGTTATGACATTCTACATTGGGACAATCAGAAAAAGAATGTCCAGTCTTGTGGCAAACTCGGCAAAATTTGGGAGTTTTATTTGTAACTGCGAAGGCAAGATTATCTTGTGGACGATAAAGTCCCAATCTAGTTTCTTCAGACTTGAGACAAGGAAGAGCATTCTCTAGTGTAGGTAAAGGGTTCTGGTGCAATAAAGATGCTCTAACTGGTTCATAATCATCAGTGAGAGCCATTAAAAATTGAATAAGACGAATGCGATTGCGATGAGTCTCATATGTTTTCAGGTCAGTTGCATCTTTCAGGGAAGGCTCACATGAGGCTAACTGATTCCATATTATTTCCATTTGTGCTAAAAACTCATAAACAGGTTGACCAGATTGTTGTTTCAAATTGCTAAGATCTTTCAATAATTGATATTGATGAGATAAATCAGAGATAGTATAACGTTGTTTTAAATGATCCCATACCTCTTTGGCATTCTCAAATCGCCCAAATTGCAGATGGATACTCGGAGTTGAAGTATTGCGACACCAAGTAATGATTTGATGGTTCTGGCTATCCCATTCCTCTAATTTCTCAGCAAAGGCTTCTTGATCTTCATCAGCACCTATCGTTGGACACTTTTTATCACCTGTCACGTATCGCCAGAGTCGTCGACCTTTCAGGAACCCACACATTGCTTCAGCCCACTGATTATAATTAGAGCCATCGAGAGTTACGGTAATAGGAAGAGTAACTTGAGATTTCTCCATTATAATTCAAAGAATTAATTGGAGACAAACAACACAGTGTCGGTTGGTAAACAAAATTTGGATAAAACTAGAGGAATCTCACCCACCAATATGAAGGGACACGTAATATTTGGTGGAATGGATTTTTGATGTAGTGATTGGTTTGTGAGATAGAGTAAACACAGGTCTTGTTAAAGTGACATATTGACATATTTTAGTGCTCTCACGATTGAACGATGCATGAAAGGATCTTCCAAGCTGTTAGAGCCATATTTTTAGTCAAATCTGGACAATTGGCCATAGGAGTAGGCATGCAAGATGCATCGGACATGCTGGCTCTGTGAAGTAATCCTAGATGTAATTCCAATGAGTCATGTACATCAAATGGATAGAAACTTAACCTCTAAACCAAGAAAGTACTTAGTATGACCCAAATCTTGGAGTGCAAACTTAGAGTTAAGTTTGCAAATAATCGTGAATGAGAAACCTAGAAGAACCGGTAATTAGGATATCATCTACATAAATAAGGGCATATAAAGTGACACACATCATGAGAATATACAAAGAGTGAAGGATCACAGCGATTTCAAGTGAAACCGAGGAGTATTAAGGTCTGAGTTAAGCACTCATACCAAACACGAGGAGCCTGTTTTAGACCGCATAAAGCCTTGTGTAACTTTCGCACAAACTTTTTATCAGAAGCCTTAAGACATGGAGGTTGAAGCATATAGACCTCTTCATATAACACCATTGAAGGCATTATTTATATCTGTTTGTTGACTTTGCCACTTAGAAATGAGATCCAGCTTCCTGGTTGTATTGTTATACTTGGAATTTAACTTTGTTGCATATTGTTAGTTTATCTGAATTTGCTTACGTGATAAATAAGTTGTGTTTAAAAGTTTGAGTAATTCAACTTTTCATGTATCATCAAAGGATCTTAATCTTATTTTTTGTTTAAAATCTTAATCTTAGATAGTGTATCATGCGAATGTTTTATATACTGTTGTTTTGGATGGCTCAAAGTTTTGATTAGGAGTAAGATCGTTAAGTTGATGGTGTGATATTTATGTAATCTCTTACTCGTCCTCCATAAATGTTGTGATAGATTCATCATGTATGGATAATGTTTAGGCCTAAACTAACTATTGATTATATGATCGAACAATAATGTAGAAGTTATATAGAAGAGACAATTAATCACACCTAAGTATGGCCCGGTGATAAAATGGTGAGGTCAGAAGATCAAATCCATATTTTGTACGCATTTTCGAATTCTCAATAGAGACAACCCCACTTTGAAGTCTCTCTCCGTCGTCTCTGAACAACTACTCTTTGTCACCAACCGTTACAGATTCTCTCTCACAATCTCCGATGAAATCGTCCCTTTACTTCTTCGCTTCTTCCAAAGGTTCTCTAACCTCACATCACTTGACCTCACTCGCTACTCCAAAAAAGTTGACCTCGCACCTCTAACCATAATCTCCAATTTCCCTTTAGCCATCAAATCACTCTTAACACTCGGACAACTAAATTCGTAAAAATGGGTTGCGAGCTTTGTCAAAAAAGATGACAAAAATTTGATATCTCTCACATTCTGAGATGACTATTATCCACAAGAATGATCTCTTTTTCATTGCTGATTGTTTTCCTTTACTCGAAGAATTCAACCTCGTCAGTTTTTCAAATGTTTCTACTAACTATGATTTTCTGATGTTGTTTTGTTCCACGAAATATATAAATGGAAGAATTTTGAGCTTCTTGAAGGTGAGAGGATTCATTGATGCCGGTGGCGTACACTCTAACAAAACAAGTTGCCAGAATGAGTGAATGACGTCTTTTAATTTAGGGTATGTTTGTCTATTTACAAATTTTAGAGACTAAAATTATCTCCGTTTATAATCTTAGAGTCTGTCTTAGTGGTTTACTGGTTTGTTCCTGCAAATACTGTGGTTTTTTTAATGGTGTTTTGTTACTGCAATGTGCAAATACTATGGTTTTATTAAAATACTAACATGTTTTCCCTCATAAGATGAGCTCCAGCAGGAATTTGCGAACACTCAAAACCTACAAACATAAGTTATATTTCCTTTAAAGATTAGGAGGATGAGGGAGGGAGGGATGAAGGTTACGATGGAAGGGATTTGGAAAGTAGGTTTCCCTTTTGATTTCAATCTTAGATTTTAATTAAAATGCTATTCTCATTATTACTAATAGATTTTTTTTAATTTATTAGTTTATGTTTTTTAAAAGATTTATGTTTATTAAAAGAATTTTTTAATGACATGGAATATAACTTGTCCACATATTCTGTGCCACGTCATTAATGAACCGACACATCAACACAAAATATAATCAAATGAGGTGTCGGACTAAAATTTAGAAAATTGTAAATCAAGGGGACCAAAAACTTGGCTTTTAAAAAAGAGGACTAATCTTGACGAAAAAATAAACGGGGACTAAAACTTTAAATTTTTTAAAACAGGGGGACCAAATATACATTTAAGCTTAAAAATTCTAATTTTATAAATGTCAAAATTTCAAGATGAAACTAATGAATATTTAGACTTAAAAATTAAACTTTGAGCAATAATTTCTTGTGGCATGTGGTTTTGGCATGTGATGTGATTGTCTATCATTTTACCTTGTTTTTCAGAATGACCCTAAGCTGATATTTGGTCAAAATCCAATAGTAGTTTAAGGTAAGACATGACTTCATTTGCATTTTGCTGCATAGGAGCGCGTCTTGTTCAATTTAGACTATTCATAAAATCTTAAACGATATTTTGTACTATATCTTTGGATTTCACGAAGTTAGTTACAATTAGGGGTGGCAATAGGATCTATGAGATCCATATCCATCCAATTCATCCAATCCATCCGTTAAACCAAAAATTTATTAATGGATGAATTTAAATCCATCCATTTAAAACAATAGATGGATTTGATCCATCCACCTTATTTTAAAATTCCATTGGATCACCTCCTTAACAAAAAAAAAATCAATGGATAATTTCAAATAATATTAATCTTTTTTATTAACTAATGATATATTTGATAAAAAAATTAATTAAAAAATTAATTTCCAAAAAAAAGAATTTTTTCTTAATATTTTAATATTATTTTATTACAAGTGGTGGTCAATGCCGGAACTCCTCCGCCAACCACCGTGCGCTGTTGTGGGTCGCCAGAGGACCACCGTGGTCAACGCCGGTGGTGGTCGGTTGACCACCGGTTGCCACCACATTATTTTAATTTATAAAATTTAATATTTCATAAAACATTTCAATTAATAATACACCTGTCTAAAAAAATAATACATTTTAAAAAAAATAATACACTTTGATTTACGGATCGGATGGATTATTCATCCATTAAAATCTAATAATAGATGGATTAGATGGACTTTATTCTTAATTGATGGATTGGATTTATTTTTTTTTAACAAAAAAAAATAGTAGATTGTAATGGACTAATGAACATTTTTTGATCAATCCATTAGGATTCAAATCCATATTCATTCAATCCATTCATTTTGCCACCCCTATTTACAACTATGCTCTACTATATAAGTGTGGTTCCACACACTTAAGATACCATCACATTTTCACCACTTCACTGCACTTTTCTTCTCATTTTCACCATTGATTTAAATGATGAAGTTACTAGCTTGTTATGCAGGTCCATTTACCCTCAATGAAGAACTACTATATATCGGAGAACGTCTCTTGCGAACATTCTCACGGTTACCGATGGTTCACGTCTACTCTTCAAATGGTTCACGTCTACTCCAAATCACCTTGTTTCTTTTTTTTTGTCAGGTAGCCTAGTGTCTGGAGCTCACACATATTAAATATGCAAAAATGGGATGTTCGAAGTTCGATTCTCGACTCCTACATATATTATGTAATGTCTCTACCAACAAAATAGCAACTTCTTAAAATGAAATACACAATTATTTATCGATTCTAACCTTGCGTCAAAAAAAAAAACTAAAAATCATGATAAGGGAAAATATATTAACTGTAGAGAACCAATTTAAAGAACAAGAATATTGATTTTAGATTGAAAAGTAAAGATTACTGCATCAACCAAAAAGAAAATGTGGGAAAATTGTAAACCTGCGTTGTCGAATTCTTGACGATGTACCACATTTCTGGAGTATAATATTTACGTATCCTCTACGTGATGAGTCTGTCCACATGCACGTGGTGCACTCCTCTCCACAGTCAACACTCAACAGTATAACCCTATGCCCTTGTGTTCACGTAAACTGAAACACTTTACACACACTAGTGTAGAATTTTTTAAATTTTAAATAAAACAGAAAGAGAAAATAATGTGGGATAATTCGTTCATATATCTACTGTGAACTTACCATTAATTATAATAATAAATTGGTTAAAAAATAATTAAAATAATGCAAAATTATTAGTTATTTTTATCTACTACTTATAAATTAAATAGACGGTCAATATACTACTTCATCCGTCCACATATCTAAGCACTTATTTGACTTTATTTTTGTCCTTAAATGTAAATTATTTTTCAAATTACTAGATGCATTTATTATTTTTTCCTAAACATACCCCTAATTAATACTACTAACTTGTCTTGAAATATGAAAAATCAAATTTAATACACATACAAACAAATGACAATTTAGTAATATTAACACACAAAATAGACACATTAATTACACCAACAATTTTTCTTAAAAAATGTGAAAAAAGTAAAAGCGGCTTGCTTACATATAGGGACGGATGGAGTATTTTATATTTTTTGCACAAAAAAATATCAAGGTTAGATATGCATATTGTAACACCCTAACAAATATCAAGGTTAGATATGCATATTGTAACACCCTAACAAATAACAATTAAGCTATACTCATGTGACTATTGTTTTTTATATTACTAGTGTATTTACCGGCGTTGTCCGGGTTAGAAATATAATTAAGGATGAACAAAATTTGGTATGCATGGTATCCGCAGTTAAAATTGACCACGAACTAGTATAGGTACACACACAAGTAGAATAAAAAAAACATATTTTAAGTACATGTAAATCAATAGATGCATAAGAATATAAAATTATCTGACACATATAAAATAAAATAAATATTTTTTCTAAATACTCAAACACGTAGGAATCTATACCTGTTATTAAATTAGCAAAATTATACAATTGTCGTATTACTTAAATAAAAATCTTCTCATCGTGAAATTAAATACAATGAATTTAATAATTAATGATTTTTGTTTGATTAGTAACTTGTTGTCAAAGTAAAAGCGTGTGGTATAATATTTTTCTCTTATCAAAATAGAATGAATAAGTCTAAAAGGTGTATGCTCAGTGGTAAAAACTTGACTTTGTAACTTCAAGAGACATTGTCCAAATCTCACATGAAACAATTGTAAAATGATCATCAATGCCGCAATTATTATTAATAAAATTTAAGAAATAAATTCTACATAATTTCAATTATTTTATAATAATGCACTTTTTTGTATAAAAAATAACTTTACACATTGATATTTGCAAATTTTGTAAATACTTTAATATTCATTAATACTCGTCTAGCGGATATCCATACAAATGTAAGAATGACATAAATATCATTTTTATCAAATAGAGAGAGTTAACTACTATGTATACCTGAGAACATCCATTATCATCACTGATCATAGCAAAGTAACACTTCATTAAAAAGAAATAATCTCAAGGTATAAAGAGAGAGAAAAGGTATCGATAAAGTTCAAAGAATAATACAATCCTTACGATTTATAATTGATTCAATATTGGTAAATGTTTATTTGACATTCAAAATAGCTTCAAGAATTTTTTCTTAATATATAAGAAAATAAACATGCAAGAAGAACAAAAGAAATATTGATCAATTTAACTTTTTCTATTGTTGCTCGACAAATGAAAATGTTCAACATCATTTTTTTTTCGTATATGCCACAAAGCATAGTAAAATAAAATCAAAATATACTTAAAAATAAATGAGTACCTTTCACTCTTTATTCTTAGTAGAAAAAAGAAATACTCAAACAAAAAATAAAAAATAATGAAATGAAAAAGATAACATAGATATTTGAAAAATTATACTCAGAGGAGAATTGTAAAAGATAAATATTTAAAAAATCGCAATAAATAAAAGGGTTAAATAAGTTTTTCGTCCCTATAAATATAGCGAATTTTGATTTTCGTCCCTAAAAAATTAAACCAAATGTTTTCATCCTCACAAAAAAAATTGTTTTGTTTTTCGTCCTTAATGGCCATTTTATGTTCATATAAATGTCAAAATTATAACTCTTTTATGTTCAAATTGTATCCATATTATGTCCGTTTATTATATTCGACATTTATATATTTATATTATGTTCAAAAAA
>Ga0228710_1012296_pt1 | contig 10664 bp, 9 predicted proteins | sample MedpolnodulmetaG_FD_177995 | JGI IMG/M metagenome (GOLD analysis project Ga0228710, IMG submission 177995) | Root nodule microbial communities from Medicago polymorpha collected in Santa Monica, California, United States - pink nodules | ecosystem: Host-associated > Plants > Roots > Nodule... | reverse complement strand
GTCAAGTATTGAAGTCTGGAGGTAACTCTGAAGTATGAGGTCTGATGCTAGGATTGTGCAGAATCTGGGTTGGTATTCTTGTGATGAAGATGGTTGTTTGTGTTGCATCTTGAACACCTTGCAGCAAGCTTGAGCAAGAGAGCAGCAACTAGGGTTTGGTTAGCTTGTTGGGACTTGAAGCTTGCAATGGAAGCAAAGCGTACCATGTGAGTTCTTTAGATAGATTTATCCACCCTTGGGTGTATGTTAAATTATGTGAGAAAGACAATTTGTTCATGACTATGTTTTAGGTTTTAGTTGCCCCTTTGTTGTTAATCCTTGGAGATATGTGAATTGTTGTCATGCAATGCTTCTAAACTGTTTTTCCAGGTCTTCTAGATGTATTGTGGATGTTAGAACTTGATTTTTGAGGTTTCTATGCTTAAAACACGATTTTCTGCATTCTGGACTGATGACTGCTCGCTTAAGCGTGCACAATGTCGTAACTACAGGCTTTGCACGCTTACAAGCACGCTTAAGCGTACAACCTTTATACAGCATGCCTTGAAAAGCTTCTTTGTGGTCCAAAGTGCCGTTTGATGCTTTTCCTTGCAAACTTTTATAACTTTAACGAGACCTCAATGTCAAGGAACTAATGTGCAATACGTGTAAAGATATCACAAATGAGTAGCATGAGAAACACTAGCATTTTTCCAAAGGTGAGTGGCATATGAGAGTACGATAATATTCGTAATTATGCTCGGGTAGGAAACAAGTCTAAGAATGGGAAAACCTTAGAGCCTCGACGTAGATAGTTGAGAACTAGTATGTTAAGCTATGTAATGCTAAGATAAGCAAATGGGGACTCACCGCTCAACGAGTAGATTACGGACTCGTGGTGACCATTCATATAAGTTAAGTATAAGCTTCCATGTATGATAAGACCATAAGTAAGATGTAGGTGTCGTGTCTTTCCGTTATCCACGCCAAGGGGGATACGAGAGGTTCTCGCCAGGGGAACGGGAGAAGCTCCGCAAGGGGGGCCCGCACGCCACTGAGGGAGTCCGATGTACCTTAGCTAGGTCTTCATCGGTCATGTATGGGATTGTAGTCGGGGTTACTCCACCCGATACACTCCGTAAAATGAACTCAGATAATAATGTTTGTTCAACGTTAACCTCTAACATAATGAATGAACATGACTATGTATGATTACGATATGATCATGATTATGGTATTCTGTTAGACAGGTACATGTTTATGCAAATAGAGAAATCCATGAAGTTATGCTGATGACGATCTTAGGATTCCCCGATCGTCCGGTTTAGGACTGTGTCATGAATAAGCTATGTTTAGGTCTTGATACGTTTAATGTATCTTGACGTAGCGGTCTTAGGTATATGACACATATATGTATATGACAAGACCTACAATACAAGTTAAGATGAACCCTATGACGGATCTAGTATGCATGACCGTCTAGGCAAGCAAGTCCACACACGCATAATCAACCATCAGGTTGTATTGTAGACACGTGGTAACCCTAGGTTTCCCCGCGGTTACCTATAGCCTAGGATTAGGTAGAACTCACTGAGACATTATGTCTCATCCCAATCCTTGTTTGTTTCAGATCAGCATTTCAGATCAGCAGGTTGTTTTAGCAAGCTTGTAGCCGATGGATATTTCAGCAAGTGCTCGTTCGTACTCGCTGCAGGATGTCATGGACTTTAATGATGTATTTTATATACTTTGGACGTGTAGTATTGTATTGTTGATTGTACGAACGCGTGTTGTTGTATAAAATATTCATTCGAAGATTTTATGTTGTAAATTTTAATGTATCCAGTACTAAAGATAATGCACATGCTAAACTTTCTAGATACGTTTAGTATGGGTATTACATCTTTAATAAAGATAATTGATGAGAGTGAATTCAAAATAAAAAAATTTAACAAATACAATATGAATAAAAAAATTTCTTTGATTTAAAAAGTGTAACAAACTAGATCGAATGTATATATAACATATATCTATACCTTTTTTTTTTGGGTCAAATAGCCTAGTGGCTATAATTCACCTTTTTTCAAGGTGAATAAGTGGGGTGTTCGGGGTTGAAACCCCGACCCCTGCATATAATAATATGTCCTTGTCAACTGAGCTATGTTCACGAGAACCATATGTCTATACTATATATAAAGAAAATATAAGATTTTGGGATGACATTTTCGGTATCCAAATTATACCCTAAAACAACTTTTTATATAATAACGAATGTTGTTGGTGTCGTTAAAAAGATACTCCAACAAATTATATTTTCTTGTTATATTGTTGGTGCCATTGAAATATATAATCAAGGTTAGTTTGAGTTGTTATAATTTGAAAACAACAATAATTTATATTTGTACTTTTAATCAAATTCAAAATTTCGTATAAAAAAACCGTTCATGATTTTCAAACTTTAGCGTAATAAAAAGAGTGGAAAGACGGGCACGTGAGTACTATCTTTTCGCTAGTATAAAATAAAAAATATTTAAATGAAACATTAGATTAGACTAATGCTGATACTTTTTTATTATATCTTTAATTTTTTTTTTAAGGAATTATATCTTTAAACTTTTCACGATCCTTAAAAAAAACAAAAGAAACCAATTATCGCAGTCTTACAACGACACCTGCGAATACATGAGTTTTAAATAGACTAAAGTGCCCTCCAATTATAACAAAAGCCCAATTATTATTAATATATTGAAAAGCCCGTTATCTATCGTATATATTACTATCTAATGCAAAGTTAAGCACCCTGGATCAAAATCTCGGAGAATTGTAACCCTAATTCAATCACTGACCTAATTATTTTTGTTCAATTGTGAAACCGATTTACATTTTGAAATTTGTGTTGTTGCGTGTATTGTGTGATTTGTTTCTGTTTGTTGTTGGATCGTTTTTATTCATGTTTTTTGGATCTTTTTTGAATTGTAATAAATCGAAAAAAAACTTGGAAGTAATGGTGAAAGAGGTTGAGGATGTGGAAGAGGGAGAGATTTCTGATACTTCTTCACTGAAAGTGTTTATCCAGAAGGATTTCAATAAGGTTGATAGTGATGTAAAGAGCAATAATAATAATATTGATAAGGTTAAAACTTGTGGTAATTCTAGGGTTTTGGATGTGCAGAATTTTTACTCAAAGTACAATAGTTGTTATTATGCTTCTGGTGGTGGATTGTATAATCTTGCTTGGGCAAAGGCTGTCCAGAATAAGCCTTTGAATGATATTTTTGCTATGGAAATTGATAAAGATGCTGATGTAAATGTTACAAGTAATACAAATAGCAATAATAATGATGATTTGAATAAGCCTTTGAAGGAGGTTATTTTTGTCGATGATGATGATAAAGAGGAAGGGGAGTTGGAGGAGGGTGAGATTGATGTTGACGACGATACAAATTGTGCAATTGTCGGTGGTGGTGATAGTTTTGAGAATGTTTCTGAATCTGACGTGATTGGTGTTAGAGATGTTTTGAAGTGTATTTCTGTTGCGAATGTGTCGGAGTAAGTGAAAATTGTTTATCTGGTTTCCTTGTTGGAGTTTAATTGCAAAATTGCAACTTTGAATTGGCTTATGTTTTTATTGATTGATTTTTGTTCTTGTAGATCTTTTGCTGAAACTTGTACTAGGATTCAGAGTGCCTTGCAGAGCAAAGTGTTCTCTGGAATTGCTGGTTCTGAAAAGGATGATCTTGTTTGTTTGTTATTCAATGCCGTTGAAGTGGTTTATTCTGTAAGACCCCTTTGAGATCCTTGTTTGTTGCACTTTTTGATGTATCATTGTGATTTCTGCTGATGATTTTGTTACAATTTTTTTTTTTTTTTGTATGTCTTTGTTGTAGGTACTTTTCTCTATGGACAATTTGCAAAAGGAAGAGAATAAGGATAATATATTAAGGTTTTAAAAATATGAGTTCTTAGTTTTTAGTTGTTAATTCTTTCAAGTTGCAATACCATTTATCTCTAAACTATTTTTCCTTGGTTACATTTTTTATGTTAGATTGCTTTCTTTCCTAAAGAATGAACGTGCTCATTTATTTACTCCGGAACATATGAAAGAGGTGATGTTTAATGTTAACTTGTTTATGAGTCACCCCCCATTCCTTCACATAATGTTCGGTTTTTAAAATGGAAATTTAGGTAGAATCTAATATTTGTTTGCTTTTTTGTACAGATTCATGCCATGATTACTTTGGTTGATGTTTTGGGCAATAGCGAGGCTATCAGTGAGGAGAAAAAGTTGGAGGCCCTTGATGAGACTCGGAAAATTCTAGGGTTAAGACATGATTTAGACAATTTACCATCACTCACACAAGAGGTTCCATCCTGCGTCCCTGTGAATAAATTGTTTTTGGTTGGAGATGGGACTGATAGATTTGGGTTGCCTCCTGTTAAGACAGAGGCTGAGAAGATGGAACTGGATGGTAAAGATTATAAATTGCACATCCATGAAACTGATGCTTTGAAAGCTGCTTCCACATGTCAACAGAAGTTTAGTCGAAGTTCATTTTTTACAAATGATGAGTTTCCAAGTCCAACTCCTTCGGGTGACTGTGAGGGAGGGGCAGTTGATACCAATGACGAGGTCTCTAGTGCTTCTATAGCTTCTTCTCTAACAAGCTCTAAGCCACCCCCTTTGGATCAGATGCTTGTTTCTTCTACTTCCATCAATAGGTCCAACATGCATGGATTAATTAATTCTAGAATTGATGCATCAGGTGCTGGGTCTTACCCAACGAAAACTTCAGCAAAGAGCAGAGATCCTAGGCTTTGTTTCAATATTTCTGACCAATCTTCAACGAAAAATAATATGCCTAAAGTGGAATATGCTGAAGGAGTTATCTCAAGAAAGCGAAAGACAGTTGAAGAGCCTTCCTTGGATGCTACTGCTCCCAAAAGACTTACAAGGTCTTTGGAAAATTCCCAGCACAATAGCAGAGAGGAACGAACTATGGATGCAAAAGGTGGCTGGCTTGCAGAAAATACGGTCGCTAGTAATTTGACCACAGCAAGTGATGGAAATGAGCAGGCACCTGTTATAAGTAGCTGTGCCGCAGCCCCCTTACTTGCTTTATTTAATAGTGAATCTGTAAATTCAACCATGTTACTAAATAAGCTTTTAGAGATACATCAGAGATTAGCGGAAGTCAAGAGACCAATTAATTCTGCTACAAGTGCACTGCATTTAACAAACTCAAATTCAGCGAGGGGAACAAATTCAACTGTGAATACTGGTCCGGCAATGACTTCTGGTGTTCTGCAAAATTCTATTGGAATGCTTCCAGCTTCATCACCAGCAACTTCCATGGTAAAATCCTTTTATGAGATTATTTCGCTTAAGTAAACACATCACAAGCCAATTCTTGATATTCTTCATGGGCTGTGGTGTTATCTTCCAATTATCTAGTACTTTCTTCTACTTGCATCTACGAATTAACGTGGAAAGTTTGACATTTTGATCGCTTGTTATGATTTAACTTCAACTGAAAAATTGGTTGCAAAATTTGAAAGTCCGGATAGTTTATTGTCATGGAAGACCCTTAAAGCTAACTATTATTATTTATTTTTTTTAACTTTTTTATGTTTTTTATACTCAGGCCCAAACTCTGCAAGTGGATTCTGGAAAGATCTGCTTGAAACCCCGGGATCCACGTCGTTCTCTCCATGCAAGTATTACTGTCCAGAAGAGTGGAAGTTTAGGGAGTGAACAATCCAAAGCAATTGTATCCCCTATGCCAAATATCAAGGGAACCGGGGACAATGTCAATTCCCAGAAGCTTGATGTTAGGGTTGAGACAAAATTGGCACCTACTCAATCAATTGCACAATCTGATATTACTCGACAGTTTACCAGGAACCTGAAAAACATTTCTGATATTGTGTCTGTTCCTAAAAAAATATCAACTAACCCTCCTGCTACTCAAAATGTTTCTTCTGCATCTGTTCCTTTTACATCAGATAGAGCTGAGCAGAAATCTGGTGTAGGATCAGCTCATGAAACATGTGCATCAGATTCCTCTCGACCCCAAAATACATGGGCAGCAAATGTTGAGCACCTTTTGGAAGGTTATGATGCGCAGCAGAAAGCTGTTATACAAAGAGAGAGAGCTAGGAGGCTTGAAGAACAGAATAAAATGTTTGCTGCTAGGAAGTTGTGCCTTGTATTGGACATAGACCATACACTTCTTAATTCTGCTAAGGTAATTTGCATGGAATGGGTTCTCCTGTCCTGTGGATTAAAGTTTGAACAATTGTTTATTAACATTTTGTCTTTCAGTTTGTGGAAGTTGATCCTGAGCATGATAAGATATTGAGAAAGAAAGAAAAACAAGAGCGTGGAAAGCCTCGGAGACATCTTTTTTGTCTTCCACATATGGGAATGTGGACTAAACTCAGACCAGGAGTCTGGAACTTCCTGGAGAAGGTAATATGAATTTTATATCATGTTATAGGTATGATATTGCACCAGGCTTAATTTTGTATCGAAAATTCACATCTCTCCTTAATACTAAACAGGCTAGTAAACTCTTTGAGATGCATCTTTACACTATGGGAAACAAGCTATACGCAACTGAAATGGCAAAGGTGCTTGATCCAAATGGAGTATTGTTTGCTGGTAGAGTAATTTCTAGAGGTGATGATCCTGAAACAGTCAATACTAAATGCAAAGATTTGGAAGGCGTTTTGGGTCTGGAATCATCTGTTGTAATTATAGATGATTCGCCAAGAGTCTGGCCTCATAACCAACTGAACCTTATAACGGTGGAGAGGTACGTGTGTCATAGCATGAAATCTCTTAAATGCAATTCTTTAGTCTTTACTGTCATTAGTTTTGAGTCGAATCATTATCCCTTTATTAAGTTTTAAGATATTGCAGGTACATATACTTCCCTTGTAGTCGACGTCAATTTGGGCTTTCTGGTCCTTCTCTTTTTGAGATTGATCACGACGAGAGACCGGGAGCTGGGACTCTGGCATCCTCTTTGGGGGTAAGATTCTATTCAATGTTTCTTTGATATGTGATTTATTATTTTTTACAGTCGATAATTCCTTCTCTTCCCTTCCCGGAGTAGGTTATTGAGAGAATACACCAAAACTTTTTTGCGTCTCAATCCTTAGAAGAAATGGATGTTAGAAATATCCTAGCTTCAGAACAGAGGAAAATCTTGGGTGGTTGTCGTATAGTATTTAGCGGCGTGTTTCCTGTTGGCGAAGCCAATCCCCACTTTCACCCACTGTGGCGGACAGCTGAACAATTTGGTGCTTCTTGCACAAACAAAGTAGATCCTCAGGTTACTCATGTAGTTGCTCAATCCCCTGGAACTGATAAGGTATACTTTGATTTTGAAACTTTCACCTTGTTATGGTAGTGCCTCTCCCTCCGTGTGTACATATTTTATTTTGCTTGATGGTTGTATTAAAAAAAAAGACACATGCAAAACTACAGTAACTGCAAGTAATCATAAAAAGATTAGCACTTGATGTGATAAAAAAAGAATTAACAAACAATGCTTGGAGAGATTCAGCGGAAATAATGAGTATTCAGTGACATTTGTTGAAATCAACCAAGACAAAATCATTTAAATATAAGACATTTTTTATCATCAAAAGAGTCTCTTAAATCTATTTTTGATGAGTGCTATTTGTCCCGCACAGGTGAATTGGGGTATTTCTAATGGAAAATTTGTTGTCTATCCTAACTGGTGAGTACTTATAAGTCTTTATATTGTGTTTATTCTTTTGCCGCCTTTTTTTTATCTGAATTTAATTTGTGCTGCTAAAAAAACAGGGTGGAAGCTTCAACATTGCTTTATAGGAGGATGAATGAGCAAGATTTTGCCGTTAAAACAGAAAAACAACCACCTAATAAAATACGTTAAACATAAATTAAAAAACGTGAAAACGTAAATCAAAAATCACATTGATCAGAACTGGCCAGGGGAAACAATTTTAAATAGTGACCCCTGTCCACCAGAGGTGGTTATTTATACAAATCCAAATGGAAAATTTTGAGAATTTGTAAAATCGGCAATATCGTTCATTATGTTAATTTTTTTTGCTGAGAATCCCATTATGGCCAAAACAGTAGTACTAAAAAGTTTGACAAAACAGTATCTATGTTCCAAATGATAATAATGGAAAGATCCCTGTGTTGTACTGAAAAAGAACCATACAAACAAAGATTACCCTGACTTGATCTGGTGTTGGTTGTGTTGTGTTGTCTGCTCAATTTTGGAAACATTAATGGTCCCATATTTTCTGTCAGCTTCTCGTACCTGGCATCTGTTGCAATGACGACTTTGGTGTCGTATGACATTGTTTGGACATGTTCTTTGTGCCTCAATCCAACTGTTTTTCTCTCCAGGACGTGATATTGTACAAATTTGTAGGCATTTTAAACGAATTACAAGCACATTTGAATCCTTTAAGTGGGAAAATAATATCAAAGGTTATTATTATAACAAATTATGATTTATAATGATATACCTAGAATATATGTCTTTCATTTGTTAACTAACGGTTCATATTTTGAGTTTCCAAAGAAAAAAAATAACAATGGTTGATATTATCACACTCTAGAGCTGGATCCAATATATAGGAAACGACTATACATCATAAAAACAAAGTGTAAAATTCTTGGTATAAATCATAATCTATTTTCATACGTATATCATGTTATCCATAAAAATATCATTATATAACTCAAAGTTTTAAGTATCATCGATAAAAAATATAACTTTTAAGTCTATTTCATTCATTAAGTATCCGCATGTATCTCAAAGTATCTAGAATTTTTTCTTAAAAAATAATAATTCTAATAGTTCATGGATGTGTATCCATAGGATATTGGTATCCGATAAGGTATGATTAATTTTTTTTGAAATCTGAGCAGATCTCTTCTTTTTCTCTCCACTGCCATCCACCCTCCCACATCATCACAACCACCGCCGAAACCCTCCGCCCCAGCTCAGATTGCTCCAACTTAACTATCTCTTTTCTTCTCCGAATCACCTCCACTGCCCCCCATACCTCGGTGTGGAACTGATATCCGGCGTGGACTGATCTCCGCCGATCGAAAAAAATCAAAACAGACCAAAAAACACGGAACTTGTGTTGGACAAACCAAAATCACGCAGATCTGGAAAAAAATCATGCATATATGTAAAAAAATCAAATAAAAAACAGCGGCGGGTTAGTGGTAATGAAAGAATACAGCGGCGATGGTGGTGATGAGGTGAAAGAAAACAAAAAAAAATAAAAATTGCAAAGGAGAGAGAACAGTGATAGGGGGTGGCGCAGACGGTGGTTGCAACGTGAGGTCGTCGGTGTGGGGTTGCATGTTGTGTTGCAGAGGCGCGACGGTCGCCAGTGTGGGGTTTCATGTTGTGTGTGCGGAGGTCCGATGGTGGTGATGGCGGAGGTTTGGTCTTGGGATGACAGAAAAGAAAAGATGAAAGAGGTGAAAACGAGTAGTGTGGTGAAATTACTTAAATGTCCTTAGTGCCACATGGAGGTGGTATGTTAGTGGTAAAAAAAAGGGTATCTATGAAACATTGCTCTAAAAAAAATTAAGGCCTAGACCTAAAGCATGTCATAGCCATTTTTTGCTATTTGTTTAACTTTTTAGAAAGTCTGATATTTTTTTTTTGTGTCTGAGGTTCGAACCCCAAACCTTGCATATATTATGCATTGTCATTACTAACTGAACTAAGCTCACGGGGACTTAGAAAGTCTGATATGATCTAAAATGAACTTATTTAAATAATAAGTTGTCATATTTTTAAATAAATAAACGAGTAAACAGACTAATGAGATTAAACTTCATTTTAATATTTAACATGACATTTTAAGGAACCTGACTATATATATAATATCATAATTTAATTCTAATTATAATAACATATTTACATATTCAAAAAATCCAGTTTGGTTAATAAACTTAAATTACCGAAAAAAATTAAAAAATTATAATTTAACCAAAAATACAAAATTTAATATAAAAATAACAATAATTTTTTTCTATACTAACGTTCATACTAACACTCCATACCCGTTTGTCCGTTTTTTTACTACGCTAATGCATGCAAATTATAAACATTTTTTTTTTTATGAAATTTAGATTTTGATTAAATTATATGTATATATGTTTGTGACTTATTGTAACAAATGTTTATTCTTTTCAATTATACAACAATATAACAAACTCCTATCATTTTCAATAACACCAACAATATAACGTTATTATAGAATAATTTGTTTAAGAGTATAATTAGAATAATGAAAGATCCAACTCAAAATCATGTATTTCCTTTATATGTTTATATGATAATATTATAGTGGGGTAGTTCATATTTGAATGAAATTTAACTATTTTTTTAATGAATAATCTCTTATTTATTAAAGTTAACCCAGAAGCAAATGTTTCCCTAATTTTAACCTAACCCTAATGGTTAATTTTACTCTAATACCCCTGTTTAATTATTAACCCTATTTTTTTCTTCTCAACAAAATCACACCTAATCTCCTTTTTTTTTTTTGAAATGTTCTCAACACATAACACCTAATCTCCTATTTTTTTGAACAAAACAAATATGTCTTATCTCTTATTTATTAAAGTTAACCCAGAAGCAAATGTTTGC
>Ga0228710_1012292_pt1 | contig 10666 bp, 15 predicted proteins | sample MedpolnodulmetaG_FD_177995 | JGI IMG/M metagenome (GOLD analysis project Ga0228710, IMG submission 177995) | Root nodule microbial communities from Medicago polymorpha collected in Santa Monica, California, United States - pink nodules | ecosystem: Host-associated > Plants > Roots > Nodule... | reverse complement strand
CGTTTAACGTCCCCGACCTTCGCGGCGAATTTATCCGCGGTTGGGCGGACGGCGGCACCGTAGATAGCGGCCGCGTGTTCGGCTCTAAACAGGCCGAAGATATTGAAAGCCACCTGCACACCGTCAACCCGCCCAGCACGGCGACGTCCTCGGACACTCACTCGCATACCTATTCCGGTTCAACGAACACGACCGGCGCGCATGTGCACTCTGTCCCATACCAGGATCGCGGCTTCTCAGGCGGCACGATCAACAACGCGGAGAGCGGGGGCTCTACGGGAACATTCAACACCGGCTCATCGGGTGACCACGCCCACACCTATTCCGGCACGACCAGTTCCGACACCCACAGCCATACGGTCGATATTGCGCAATTCAACTCGGGATCGACCGGCGGCACCGAAACACGTCCTCGCAACGTGGCCCTTCTGGCCTGCATCAAATTCTGAGGAACCCCCATGCCTTTAACGGTCTACAACTATAACCCGAGCACATTTGAATACACCGGGTCTTCAGAGGCTGACGAAAGCCCGCTGGAGCCTGGCGTCTACCTCATTCCAGCATATGCGACCGAGATCGCCCCGCCGGAATTCATCGCCGGTCATATCTTCAAGTGGGCCGGCAGCGACTGGGTGCCGGAGCAAATCCCCCCGACTCCGTCCCTCCACATGCCGGCGCTTACCGCCCGGCAATTTCGGCTTGGTCTTGTCAATAACGGCCTCACGCCGGCCCAGGTGACAGCGACGATTGAAGCCATGCCCAACGGCTCCGCAAAAGAGACAGCGCTGATCGAATGGGAATACGCCACCACCTTCAACCGAGAGCACCCGCTCATCGCCACGGTAGGCGCCTCGCTCGGCCTCTCCGACGAGCAGATTGACGCCATGTGGGTGGCGTCGGTCGACCTCTAAACACTCCCCGAAGGACATCGCTATGACTACGACCGTGCAGGATCTGCAGCGGCGGTTGATCGCGCTCGGCTTTCCGCTCCCGAAGTTTGGGGCGGATGGCGATCCAGGCGGCGAGACCATCGCGGCAGTTGGAAAAGCCCTCGACGAATTGCAAACGCTTCGTGCGCTTTCTGAGCCTCTATTCCCTGCCGGAACGAGCGCATCGACTGTCGCCGCTGCTCGTCAGGCTCTCGGCGTAGGGGGCTTTATCCCTTCCGACTGGATCCCGGCGGCGAAGATGGAGCGGATCATCTGCCACTGGACTGCCGGTGCCCACAAGGCCAGCGAATTCGACCGCGGGCACTATCACATCCTGATCGAAGATGACGGCAAGCTGGTCCGCGGCATTCCGTCGATCAAGCTCAACGAGGCGCCCGCTAAGAAGGGCTATGCTGCCCATACCCTCGGCGCCAACTCTGGCTCGATCGGCGTCTCGCTCTGCTGCATGGGCGGGGCGAATGAGGCGCCGTTTGACCCCGGCAAATATCCGATGACCCGCGAGCATTGGGACGCGCTGACATCCGTCGTCGCCGATCTCTGCCGGCGCTACTCCATCCCGGTCACCGATACGACCGTCCTCTCTCATGCCGAGGTGCAAAACAACCTGGGCATTCAGCAACGCGGAAAATGGGATTTCACGCGCCTCGCGTTTGATCCTTCCGTGAAAGGCGCAAAGGCCTGCGGCGACAAGCTGCGCGCCGAAGCGAAAGCCAAGCTCTAACCCCTCCCAACATCAAAGGAACCAAACATGCGTTCACTGATCTTTGCATCGGTGGCGGCGCTTTCGCTCGCCTCCTGCACGACGACCGGCTCGATAGATTCGGCCATCCAGAAAAATCTGCCGCAGGTCTGCTCGGCGGCCGCGACGGCTCACTCGGCATTCCTGATCGTCGCCAGCACCGGCAACATCAAGCCCCGAACGATTGCCCGCGAGGCTGCGGCCTGGTCGGCTCTTGACGTCGTCTGCAAGAGCCCCAGCAGCGTCACTGCCGCGACCGCGCTCGTGAAGGCTGCCGAAGCCTATGCGGCAATCACCCTCGCCCTGCGCGAAGCCAAAGCCGCAGAATAAGGAGAGACCTTCATGAACATCTCGAAAGCCATTGCCGCCGCTGCGGGTGGCGCCCTGACCGGAACGGCCGGTCTGCCCTTCATGCCGGAGGGCACGCCCTGGTATGGCTACCTGGCGCTCTATGCGCTCACGATCGGGCTGCCGGCGCTGCTGACCTACATCGCACCGCGCAACACGCAGTAACGACACCACCACAGGCCGGCTCTCACTCTCCGAGGGCCGGCTCTTTCACCGTGGCATTGCATGCGAGGGCAGGGGATTGGCAAACGGAAACGATGAAATGACAAGCGTCAGAGCGCCAGCCTGGAAATGGGAATGGAACCTCAACACCGTCGTGATCCTCGTCGGCTTCGTCGGGTCGGTCATGGCGTGGGGGGCTTCATGGGAGCGACTGAGTTCCAGCCAGAATTCCCACGCCAATGCTCTCGATCGGATGGACAAGCGATTGACGGCGGCCGAAGTCTCCCTCCGGCAGATCGATAATCACGAGCTCCGGATATCCGCGGTGGAGAAGCAGGCGGCCGAGGCGGCTACCTCAATGCGGGCGGTGGAGACCACGCTCAACGCCCTCTCAGCCGATACCCGCGTCATGCGTGAGATATTGCAGAGGATCGAGGCAAGCCAGCGCGACGGCGCTCAACTGCGGCGGTGACGCGGGCGAGCAATGGGTCCGAGGCGATTGTTCGTGCGCTGGTTTGGTGGTGCAGGTGCGGATTGGGCTAGACGAGGGTGCGGTACGCTTACAATATGGCCATAGCTGTCTTCCCAATCTTCGATCTGACTGCTACGAGAGCCGTGAATTGCGAATGCTCAAAGGTGTGACGCGAGGTTGAAGACATGTGGAGGATGTTCCATGAGGCTAACGCTATCGAAGCCATGGGCGTTAGTATTCGATTTGCGGAACCTACCGGAACTTTACTTTCGAAGAAGATTCTTACGGCCCTAGAGAGTTCGACGAACAAGGCTGGGTTGATCGACAAGAGACCAATCCAAGGATTTCAGGTTAACCTATCGAATCCGGGTGAGGTCAAGCCTGTTTCTGGCTCAGCGATGATCTTCCAGAAAACCTCGTTGGAAAAGGATCGGGACGGACAGGTTCAAAGTGTACTTACGAATCAAGCGGAAGTGCAACCCGCTCATCTAACCTACAATACCTGGAGATATAAGGACTGGGATGCTGAGCGGAAGCTCGTAATGGGTCTGCTGCTACCTGGAGTTCAACTAGCTTGTCAGGGAGTAGCGCTTGGAGCAATTCGTGTGGAGTATCTTGATAGGTTCTATTTCGACGGCGAGCCCTTGGACGCTTCGGCGCGCGACATCTTGCGAAGTGAGTCCGGCTTAGTGGCGCCACATGTTTTCGACGCTCCCGACCTATGGCACTCCCATACCGGTAAGTTTTCAGATATCTCGAACGATAGACGAAAGCTGTTGCAAGTTCACGCCGATTTCCAGGATCTTACTGGACCAACCGAGCTGAGCGGCAAACGCTCCCTCCTCCTTATGACGGCGGCAGAGTTGCAATTCTCGAATGGAGGCGGGGAAATCGCTAGCGAAGACATCGAATCTTTCCTATCTTCAACCCTAGATGATTTACACCGCGACGCTGTTACGCTTTTTAAGGATGTCGTAGACGAGGAATTCCGGAAAGCACAAAGGCTTCCACATGATTAAGAGCATCGGCACATTTTCTGCTGCAATCGTTGTCGCTACCACCATGGCTATTTCAACAGCGCAAGCCGCGCCGATGGGTCCGAGCTTTGTGGAGGCAATTGCTCCGACACCGACCTTTCGGAGCAGCTTGCTTTCAGTATTCGGCAATGAAGCACGTAGGTCTAGGGACCTCTTACTGCAGCCTGTTGAGGACGGCTCCGTTTGGAATGCTTCGTCGCATGCGCGCGCTTGGCAGTCGTTGGTCATGAGATCGCATCGAGACGACACCGACGCGGATCACCAGTTGTTTTTCCGTCTAACCTCAGTTGCACGCCAGGATGTTCAGGTCAGGGACAGTTATTCTCCTTGGACCTTTGATGACATTAAATTGGTAGCTCCAGCACATACGCGTATCTGGGCTGATGGTTCCGATGATCAGGAGCACGCCGAGAGCATGAAATTTATTGAGCAGTGTGTAGGAAGTGTCGATCATTCACTTCTCAATGACGCGGCTCATTTCTATTCCTTGATCAAAGATCTGGCGTGGGCCCCCGATGTATGGGCTGACGAGGGCGAAATAGCTTTCGAATGGATTGACCCAAACAGGCACGCTGTCGTGAGCATAGAAGGGGATGGTCGCTTAGGCTATACGATGCGTAAGGGTGACGTTTTCGTCAGCGGTTCAGTTATCGACGCGCCTGTAAGCATTTTGCCTGAAGATCTTCGAGAATATCTTTCTTAAGCATGTCTAGATGTGAGTGTGAGAGGGAAGGTTCGCAGCAAAGCGAGCATTCTCCGGGGATTGTGAGTGACGATGAGACCATCGTCTATGCTCTAGTTGAGCCCCTTACCAGTAGTGTTAAGGCAATTAGCAAGTCCGGCCTGAAAGCAGGGACGGTGAGTGTTTGTCGCGCAGGCTACACAACCGGTCCAGATGCCAAAGCAAAGACAGTTGACATCCTCTTGGCGAAGGACTCATCGCGAACCGATGATGGCTTTCTCCACGCCCCATGCGCCGAGATCCGTGCTATTCCCCTCGGCTCATCGAACATCGGTGCCTTTTGTGTCATCGATGACGGGCTGCCCGATCACATCTCTCACGCACACCTCGGGTATTCCGAGCCGGCTGACGTTAAACTCAGAAATGACCGTGAAGCCGCGCGCGCAAACCTTCTAGCCGTCCTTAATCGTCGGGGCGTTAAAGTTGAATGGTCTGGCGAACCGTTTCTCGCGGCGTAGGCCGCTTGTGCGCGGGCGCGAAAATTCGGCAGCGGCCTCATCCGAATGACGCGATGGCAGACAATCCAAAGAAGAAAGGCCGCGACCGCGAGCTGGTGTCCGAGCAGGAGCACGAGGTCGCCTACTTGATGAAAGCAGCGAAGGTGACGCGGCAGAAAGCCCTTGAGGGCCATCCGTAAGCCGGGCCGGACCGAAAGAAGGTCATTGACTATCTTCAGCGGAAGTAACGGCTGAGCGATGGCTTATTGCCGGGGTTTTCCTATGAAGATCGTATTGCCGTCTCGGTTCTCGCACCTGTTACATCGACTACCATTGCTGCGCGACATCGTGTTTGAAAGAGCCGCCTGATGCGTAGACGAGAGTTCATCTACTTGCTCGCTGGATTGGTCGGCTCTACGGCACCAGATGCTTTCGGGCAAACTTCGAGAAAAGAGCGCAGAGCGATTCGATGCGCAAAGAAAAAGAAGACGAGCCAGAAGTCCGGCACCCGAGCCGAGGCGAAACGAAACACACGCAAGATGATGAAGGCCAGCAAGAAGCGACGCCGGTCGGAAGAGTCGGTTTGCTAGAGATGCGGCGTTTCGCCCATCTCTGCGAGGTGCCGCCCTTCAGTCGGACAGAGCACTTATCAACGTTCTGTATTGCGGACCGCCTTCCGTGTCTCGGCTTATCAGAGAGACAGTTTCGAAAAGAACTTCGATCATCACGTCATTGAAAGATATAAGCCAAAATCTCGGGTTAAGGGCCTTCCATTCCGAGGTCTCCTCTGCGCCCACAATTTCGTTGAAAGCCCATGGACTGACCCGATACCGGCACTCTTTTAGGCCGCGGACGCTCATGGGCTGTATTCGGAAGTCGATGACCTCTCTGAATTTGATCACCACATTGCCGCCTCCCGCACGCACCGAGGCTTCATAGCAAACGAAGGCATCGTTCCCGTTATACAGAACTGCAGGGTTTGATACTGTTCCTAACCCCGGAAATGTCTCTGGGGGAACTGATACTTGCATGTCTATCGGGCTGCCTGATCGGTGGAAGTCGAGGCACGGTCTACATAGACGGTCACGTTGTCAATGCGACCTAACCCATCTGTGCAGCTATTGCCCATGTGTTCGCAGCGCTACACTCATTTGTCGTGGCAAAAAGAACCTTGAAGAAGAAGTCTCCCGAACTCCCTCCGCTTGATCCTATGCCGGCGCGCGTCGATCCCTGCCTTGCCACTCTCGTCGACAAGCCGCCGAAAGGGCCAGACTGGGCCTTTGAGGTGAAGTGGGACGGATATCGGATTGCCGTGCACATCGAGCCCGGCCGGGTCCGGATACTCACGCGCGGCGGGTACGATTGGACCGAGCGCTTTCCGACGATTGTCGACGACGCGCGGCGGCTCGCCGTGAAGACGGCTATCCTTGATGGCGAGGCGGTCGTTCTCGACGACAAGGGTCGATCGGACTTCGGCATGCTGCAGCGGGCGCTCGGCCGCTTGCCGTCGGCGGTCGAAGCCGGCGCCATCGTCTTCTATGCCTTCGATCTGCTCCATCTCGACGGTAACGACCTGCGCCGGCTGCCGCTGCGCGAGCGCCGGCGATTGCTCGAGCCGCTCGTCGCCGGCCGGGAAGGAGCTATTCGCCTTTCTGATGAGGTTCAGGCGGATGGCGACGAGTTCTTTCGCGTCGCTTGCGAGCACGGCCTCGAAGGCATCATCGCCAAGCACGTCGAGAAGTCATACCGCTCGGGCCGCGGCGAGTAGTGGCAGAAGATCACCTGCAAGCGGCGCGACAGCTTCGTGATCGTCAGTTTCGAGCCGTCGACCGTGCCCGTCATCTCGGCCGGTTCCGGGGCTACGAGCTAATCTGCTCGAAGGAATGGTGACGAAAGCACCGACCGTGGTCCTGAGGCGGAAAGTCGTGGAGCCGGTGCTCGTCGCAGAGAGGCAACGCATGTGGGAGCAATTTGGCCGGAAGAATAACCTCATCCGACCATATTGAATGGTTCAAAAAGAGCGGAACCTACTCCCAGGTAGCGACCTCCTGCAAAGTTGCGACAATCTCACTGAAATGGGCCGAAGACGCAGCGGCGCGACCAATATGTTCCCCGCGAAGGCCGTCTGCATACGTGCAATCAAAAACGGGCTTGCGAGCCTTTAAAGAGTAAGGAATTAGGCTATGCAGATTCGGGATTTGTCCCAAGCGATAAACTCCATCGTCCCAGGTGACAACCTGCTCAAGCGGAGTCAACCGATCAACGATATTGCGACGAATCGCTGGATCGAGACGACCGCCGTAAATCCGCCACCCTGCAGTCATCTTGCTCACGGCGTTGGCGCGCTGATTGTGCATCTGGACAACGTACCCAAGGTAAGATGGCATGCCTTTTGGGATAGAAAGGTCGCCACCTTCCCATGATGCATTGCACTGATCCCACTCCCGCCGCCAGGCCGCCAGTTTGCTGCCCAAGTTTTCGGTGCCTTGGATCGAGAATAGGTCCGGCGCAACTGGCATGACAAAGTAGTCACTGGCGGCTAAAACTGCCCTATTCAATGCGCCCAAGTTTGGTCCAAGGTCGATCAAAACCAAATCCGCACCAACGCGCTCACCTGCGAATTCAATGTATCTGTGAATGGCTGACTGCGCTCGCAATGCTGGCTCGGCGCCGCCTCGGGCAGCACTCCATGTATCTCCGAGTAAGTCCTCAAAGTTGCTCAATCGCAGATCGCCAGGCACGAGAAACAGGTCGTATTCGGGTACGACGCGAGTTGGCATCCGAGCTCGTATGTCGCCAGTAGTACGATAGACGGGAAGAATATTCTGATAAATACTGTTTCCTTCATCGTGCCAGGCTCTTCTGATTAATCCATCAGTCAGGCAATACGATGTAAGATTGCACTGGCTATCACAGTCAACCATTAAAACAGTCAGCCCCTCCCGTGCCAATAGGTGAGCCACATGGTACATATAGGTCGTTTTGCCAACGCCGCCTTTGTTGTTAAAAATACTGATTTTCTTTGTCACCGAACTACCTCTTTGATCGTCCTGTTTGGACGGAAGTAGTCGTTTACAATTGCGCGAGACTGACTATCCCCAGCGTCGCGCACGCGAACATGATACCTTGGAGGAACACTGCCGGTGCTTCAGAGGCAGAGAGCGCCAACGCGAGAAGGTCCCGTCATTTTGCATGTCGCAGCCTCAGCCGTGCCGAACCTTGGTACAGATCAGGCTTCGATCAGCAGGGTGACGGAGCCTAGTGCGGGGCCTCGCTCATCGTGATCGGTGGGAGGCCCTGCAGCTCGCGGAGCTTGTTAGCCGATGCGACGGAAAGCTGGCCCCACAATTCCGCGAGCGTATCGGCAGCCTCTAGCAGTTCGTCACTGACATCCGCATCTTCCATGTCAGACAGGATACGGTCAAAGGCTTGGGCACCCTTCTCAACATCCCTGTACAGTTGGCTCGCCATCTCCAAAGGGAGATCGGGCTTCACCACGAGCGTTGCCACCTCAGTAGCTTTTCTTCTCGCGATATCCCCTTGCTCGGCCAATGTTGCAAGCCAATCAATCGCCACAGTTTCTATCCTCCGCAAAGCTAGACCAATATCTCTGCTCAGCATGTGAGATATTTCGATCTATGGGCGTCCAAGTCGCGCATTGCCGTTTGCCCGACTTTGGTAAGCCAGATCTGATCCGGATTGCCGTGCCGGTCTAACTCTTCACTCACCGCAACGTATCCGCGGCTCTGAAGCTTTTGTTGCGTGTGCCTGCCGAAATTCTTCAGCGTGTACCAGTCGATCGGCTTCTCGGCGCCGAAGGTCATGAGGTATTCCATCGCTCGCTCTTCACGGTGATCGAACTTAGGCTGTATTGGCCTCGGCGGTATCTGATGGTACGGAATGTCCAATGGGTTGCCCTCAGAAGTGGTCGCTTCCTCGGTGGCAGAGGCATCAGATCGAGAGGTTGGATACATGCGAAGCTTGTAGTGCTCGGTTTCAACTTCGATGGTAATGCCGTGATGTGTGGCCACCGCTGCAAGTCGCCGGAGCTCTGCCTGTTTGATGAGGGCTTTTGCGGTCACTGTGTGCTCTCCCAATCACGCCACCCGAGCTCGAAACAATCCATCCGTGTCGCCCCTCTTAAACTACCTTCAATCGTCCCAGTAGTTCCGCTTAGGTGGGGGATCACCCTGCGGGTCGAGCAGTTCGTCAGGCTCTGGGAAGAGGTTCTTTTCTTGCAAGGTGGCCTGAATCGTCTCAACCGTCGTTCGGGCTTCCAGCTCAGCCAAGCGCTCCTTAGCCCATCCGATCATCCGCGCGTAGTCTGCCGGAAGGTTGTCGGACTGAGGGATGGCGTCAATCGTGGTTTGGAGGTCGACAACTTTGCGGCGTGCCGCTGCGATTTCTTCCAAGTACACTGACCTCTTGTCCTCGCGCTCACCCCGCAAACGCGCCAATTCGCGGCGCCGCCACATTGCCTGTCTAGCCCGTTCTCTCTCCTCCGCCACACGCTTTTGTTCAGCCTTCGCGACGATGATGGTGCGCATCCCTGCCACGAAGTCGCCCACACACCTTTCAACGGTCTGGGACTTCCCATCGGACCACGATTTCCTCAGCCCGTTTGCATAACCGTCATAGCCGATGGTCAGTTTTCCCGTGTAAACAATGTCGAACTCCGGCCAAGTCTCCAATCTCTCGAACGACCAATGGCCTCGAGCCCTATCCTTGTCTCGTTTGGCCTTCCGCCGCTGATACTCCGCGAGCTCACTTTCCGTTGGGGTGTGCTTTGGCCGCTTTCTTTCCTCCGTCAAAACGACCCGCACAGCTCCCTGCGACGTAGAGAGGTGCAGACCGTGTTCATTTGCTGTCAACTCTGCGCCGTCGGCTTCTGTAGTGGCTGCGAGGTGGTGAAGGATACCGATGGCGCGCTCCCGAGTTCTTTCGTGAACGCAAACGCCTTTGACTGAGATGACGCCGTCTCCATCCGGCTTCGCTTTTCGCAATTGCTTCACGATCGGGGCGACGGACTTGTGACAATCTTGGATGGGCTGGTCGATAACAAGCGGCTCAAGAGTGGGAGCGTTAGCTTTCGCTATCGAGATCTGCTGCTTGCGCTCCTCGGCCTGGCGTTTTCTTTCGGCCTTTGCCGCCGCCAGTGCTGCTAGAACGCTATCGCTGAGGTGAGCCTTCGATGCTCCGATGTGCACCGTATGAAGAGCTTTGTTCTCGACGCTCCGGAGTGGGGTCTTCTTGACGGGTTGCCCGGCCTCCACTTTTGCCCAATAGCCCCGCGGTGGTGTGGGAACCAGGTGTCTTGCGCAGATTTTCGCGAACCCGCGATCGGAGAGGCCGAACTCCTCAGCAAGTTTCAAGATTGGTGTAGACCAGACAAGATCGTGAAGCTCTTCACGGGTGAGCGTACGCTTCAATTCCTTCATCCCCGGGGATGCGATTCTTTGAAGCGGCAAAGCTGCAAGCGACGCTCGGAAGAGTCAATCGGCCGTTCGCGTTGACGAGCAGAGTGCATCGTTGTCTGCTGACAAACGCCTTGGCTTTTCAATGAATTTGTTTATCGCCCGGACCAAAGCGATTTGCCACGTTCCAAGGTCTATCAACTCCGGGTCATCGAGTCGGTGATAGAGACCGGAACGGACCTCCGCTACCAACAGAACAGGGTCCATTCTGGACACATAGGTTACTGTAGCTCGCCGCGAATTTCCGGAATTTCGACAACGAAGCCGGGTGCCGTTTGGCTGAAACGGCTCGGATGTCTAGCCTT
>Ga0228710_1012288_pt1 | contig 10671 bp, 6 predicted proteins | sample MedpolnodulmetaG_FD_177995 | JGI IMG/M metagenome (GOLD analysis project Ga0228710, IMG submission 177995) | Root nodule microbial communities from Medicago polymorpha collected in Santa Monica, California, United States - pink nodules | ecosystem: Host-associated > Plants > Roots > Nodule... | reverse complement strand
TACTATGAGGACTGAACTTTTGATGCCATTGTACAAACAGTAGGGTGCTACTCATTACATTTTTGATGTTATAGTGTTAACTTTACTAAAAAAGTCATTTTCATGACTTCACCATAGAATTTTCCTTGAAATAAATGTCTATGTTTCTTATTCCCAAGTATAAAATGTTTATAGGAATAGAAAAAAATTTCAAATAAAATGGTGGTAATAAAGTTCCTACGTAGATAGCAATAAATTCATGTGTAACTAGCTATCGTAAAAAAAGACTTGCATTGTTTTATTTTTTTTTTTTTGTTGCAGACTTAGTGATGCATTATTTGTTTGAACTCTTGTACAAGTAAGATTCGTACAAATTGTCAAAAATAAAATTAAAAGATTCGTACAGATTACCGTTTCTGATTTTAATATATGACCTACTTGCATTGCATGTTTATATATAAGAATTTCTTCTCCCATGTGTTTGCCCATCCTTACTCCTTATTTGCCAAATACATATCAAATCCATATCTCACCTTCCACTACATTTCTCATCGATCCTTTTCCATGGAATATGAGATAGCACCCCTAAAGATTGAAAAGGAAGATGTTTTGCTTGTAAAGCCATCAAAATCCACTCCTCCTTGTATTCTTTCTCTGTCAACACTTGACAATAAAGGTGCCAATAATAACATTGCCCAAACTGTTCATGTATACCGATCATCATCATCAATTCATGATTATGATTCCAGTTTCAACCCTTGTCATGTATTCAAAGAAGCGCTGTCCAAGGCTTTGTTTTATTATTATCCTCTAGCAGGTATACTACTAGTTTTTTTCTTTAAGAACAACCGATAGTAATTATTAGTCTTTTTACCGTAAAATAAACTTCATTTAAGTTCTAAAATAAGAAGAGTATAATCAATTTGACTATAAGATATAACCTATGAAGCACGGACACCTCTTGAACTAAACGTGTTGCAGTGTCCGACACGTGTTGGTGTTTGACACTCCTATGACACTCATATATACGACACGTGTCGGGCAATTAAGATTGGTTTCCTAAAGAGTAATGATATATAACTTTGATGACAACCTTATTTTTCTCTCTTCTTATTGGTCAAAAACAACGAAGACTGAAAAAGGAAGAGAGAGGAAAAGAACTTGATGTGAATATGAGTGATAAAGTTGTCTAAAAGTTGTCACAAAATGGTTGTACAAATATCACTTCTCTTTCCTAAATATAGCTATTTTTTCTTTACTTCGACACTCCTACACCAGTGTCCGACACCTAGATAACACTGATACGAGCCGTGTCGGACAACTCAAACAAATATCTAGAACTTTTTTTCTTCTCTCTTGGATCCACACAACGTAGAAATAAGAGTTATATATATGTTGAGAAATGTTGATCAATTTGGGAGTTATAGAAATTAAAGTTAATTACAACATTTTTAGCTTTTTTGATAGTAGATGAATAAATAAAGGTCATATATTATGGTATCTTGTTTTAGAACTTTTTGCAAAGAAATAAACCGCTCAAGTTAAATGCTTATGTATGTGTTTTGATACCGTCTATAAATAAATTAATATATATGTAGCGGTGTTTGTGTCCAATATTTTTTACATTAGATGTAACAAAAAAAGTTTGACTATGAGTTGAAACATTTTGCATCTATATTTTTAAAGTCAACACGCTATAAACACACAGAAATTTCAGTAGCGAAAAGTACTTTGAAAACCCAAATTCTTAGTCCTAACAAACAAACTTTAGTTTCATTTGCATCCATCTTCTGAAAAAAAAAATGTTTTTGTTGTTTGCTTGTTTTGTAGGTAGACTGGTAAGACATGCTGATGGAAAATTTAGAGTCAATGCCAATACCAACAGTACAGAATTTGGTGTTCCATTTTTGGAAGCAACTGCTAATTGCACCCTTTCTTCTCTTCATTACCTGGACAATACTAACACAGAAATTGCAAAAGATTTGGTGCTTGATATTCCTTCTCCTCAAGATAAAAGTTACCCTTTGGTGTTAATGGTGACGAAATTTCTTTGTGGTGGTTTCACAATTGGAATGGGGATGTCACATGCTATTTGTGACGGATTTGGCGCATCACAATTCTTCAAAGCAATTGTTGAACTTGCAAGAGGAAGAACTGAGCCATCAGTGAAACCTGTGTGGGAAAGAGAAAAACAAGTTGGAACAATAACTACACAACCATTTCCACAATGCCCCATGGACAGAGAATCTGTTGCATTTTCACCCTTTGTGAATCAAAATAATATTGAAAATATTAAGCAATATTGTTTTAAAGTGGAGGGTGAAATGATAACAAGACTTAGGATGAGTTTGATGAATGAAAAAATAAGGTTCACAACTTTTGAAGTGCTTGCAGGTTATGTGTGGAGGTCAAGAGCAAGAGCTTTAGAACTTAGCAGCAATGACAAAACAATGCTAAATGTGTTGGTTGGTATCAGAAGAAAGTCGATGGATTATGATACTTTACCTAAAGGGTATTATGGCAATTCTACCATAGATGCAAAAGTTGTTTTAAAAGTGAATGAGCTCAACAAAATGCCACTCTATGAAACCGTTAAGCTGATTAAAGAGACTAAATATATTGCTTTCACTGTTGATTATGTCAAAAATTCAATAAACTCTTTGGAGACGAATCAAGACGATGGTTTGAGCATGGAATTGGAAGCTAGTGGTGCAGTAACGGTTTTAACAGAGTGGAAACATTTGGGTTTTCAGGAAAATTTAGATTTTGGAGGCTATGAATTAGTGAATTTTCTACCTGCACCATGCAAGATGCTTGCCACAGTCGATGCATGCATTTTCTCATCACCTAATAAACTTGATGATCTTGATCCATCAATGGATGGAGGAGTTAGGATATTTACATCACTCCCTGTTGCTGCTATGCCTAAGTTCAGGGATGAAATTGAAGCTCTAAGGTTTCTTTGTTGAAATTAAAGTGGATTTGGATATGGTGGCTGGTGCAATTAATGGGCTGTTAAGTCTTTGGATTAACCAAAGACAATCGCTATTTAGGCACTTGATTAAAATTCGCTCATGATTGGATCATAACTCCCGATTGACTATTTTTGTGTGCGAAATCCGATCGGATTGTAACTTCAGACCAGTTATTTTCATCAAGGAAGATTCAAAGACTCAACGGGTCGAATTTCATTCTTTTTCATTTCATTTGTACCTTATCCCTAATTTCTATTTTATAGTATTGTCATGACTTGTCATTATTAATTATTTTGTTAATTATATATATCCTCTCTGGATTATTGTACAACTGTGTTATTTTTATCATGAAATAACAAAGATTATAGAGTAATGCTAGTAACACTCTCTTTAATATTCATTTTTTTATTAGTTTAAATCATTGTGGGTCACTTTGAAAATTGAACCTACACAAAATGGTGGGACATACATTGATTTCATCCAATAAAATAGTGAGTGCTAGAGAGAGTGTTGAAAAGTAAGTGTTGCTAACAATCCTCAAGATTATATACATAATGAAAGTACTCGAGGTATTCTATCCCAAACAAACAAGATATTCACCAATCTAACCAACATCAAGAGAGGCTAGTCAATCAAGACCAAATCCAAAAAGAACAAGGAGAAATTACATTGATGGGGTGGTCTCGGCGAGGTTTTTGCATTTTTATAGGTGGGTTGAATACCACTTGTACTTATTGTTGATAAAAAATTTGTTTGATGTTAACAAACAAATCGCCAATTCTTAGAGAGATTATTTTTTTTAATGTAATTCTTAGAGAGACTAACAAAAGAAGTCACACATCTTCAAGAGAAACTAAAAAAAGAATTCATAATACAAGCACTGCACACATTTTGCCTAACCAAAAACCATTTTCAAGAGAGGAGCTTGATAGTTTGAAACTTTAACTAATTTGCAATTTTTTAAAAATTTATATGGACTGGTTTGCAGTTTTTTAATATTTGTAGTTTATAACGTGTAAAAGGTGCTTCATCATCATTTCCTTGAACCAACAAATGTTTAACAACATTGACTTCCTTCTAAAGAGTCTGGTACCTATGAATTGTGTGAGTATTCGATAAAGGCTGCACAATGGGAGCTTCGACATTCGCCCTATTTCATACTAAGGAGAACTATGCAATAGAAGCTAATTCATAATAGGTCGTGCATGACAAAATTTGGATTACAAGAATAGATGAAATAATTTGCGTTCTATATTGTTGATGTACATATGAAGTCACAAATCATTTGAAACTCATACATACAACAACGAGATTCTCAATTCAAACTTGAGTGAAAACATTTAACCTAACAATACCAGTATTGACTATTAACAGTTGAACTAGATCAGACAAACTACACATATTTTTTCAATATCTTACAACTAGATAGATGGTCAGAGATAATAAGAAAAAAAGATTAATAATCAAATGTGAAGTTTGTAATGGAATTAATTACAATAATATAAGTGTCGTAAATTTGAGGTCCAAGTTCTATTTTTACTCGTAAAAAAAGACTTGCTTATAGAACAAACAAAAAAGTTGCATCACTTTTTTTTTTCAGGCTTAGAGAATTTATTTTTTTTGAAGAAGCAGACTTGGAGATTTTTCTTTTTTAAAATAAGCAGACTTATAGATGTATTATTAAATTTATGTAGATTTATCGCGAGGGAGTGAGAAATAAAATAGCAAAACAAAACCAAGACTTGAGAATGGGTCAATAGTCAATAGAACAATACATTTTTTTAAAGGTATACATCAGTACTTTATTTTATTTTTTTGAATGGTATACATCAAATACTTATATTCTTGAGAATGAGTCAATACATCATTACTTATATGAGTAATGCTAGCAACACTTTCTTTTCAATCTTTCATTACTCTTTTATTCCGGTGCATGTGTGAAGATGCGAGGGAGGAAGAACTTGATTTTTGCGCTTCGTGTTGAGGACAACTGGGTTGAGTACATTGCAAATGTCATAGCAGAGGTAATCAATTTCTTCTCTTATCCCTTTTCCTAGTCAGCTTAAGGATACTCCGACTTTATTTGGTATTGAATTCCAACAAATTTCTATTGAAGTTAATTTTGTCCTATCAACGCCTTTTCTGCTATCTAAGATAAGATTAGTGTGGTGGTGAGTCAATCTGTTGGTATTAAGAGTCTAGGAATATAAAGGTTTAATTTCTCTATTATCAAAAGATTTTGGACGCTTATCCTGGAAGATGTGGGGGTTATGTTTGATTAATTCATCACTCATACGAGCTTACCTAAGAGCTTCATGTCTTATATATGACTCTTGTCCCGAGGTTGAATCTCTTATGCATGTTTGGGAATTTCAACATATCTCTCTCCTAGGGTCTCTTTACAAGTTAGTGGCTAAGGTACTTGGAGGTATGGACAAAATTATCTCACTTGACCATCTAAAGTCAGGAAATTGGTGGATGGAGTGGTGGAGGTGAAGGAGATTATCGACCGAGCTAAGAATTCACAAAAGAACTACCTAATTTTTAAAGTGGATTTTGACAAGGCATATGATTCGGTTAACTGGAATTTCTTGGATAATATGATGGTAAGATTAGGTTTTTATGTTAAGTAGCGGGCCTGAATTAGTGTGCTTGTATGTTCTCTGGGAGACTCGTCAATGGGGGGCCAACTCAAGAGATTAATATCCAAATAGGACATAAACAAGGAGACCGTCTAGCCCAATTCTTTTTTATCTTGGTCATTGAAGGGAACAATGCCTCAATTAGGCAGTCTGATTAGCTCAACACATGTCTCATAGTGGGCAACTCGAAGTTGGCGGTGTCTCATTTTCAATATGAAGATGATACCATCTTGCTTGGAGAAGCCACTTTGGTTAAACTGTGGAGACTTAAAATGATCTTCGGTTGTTTTAAATTAGCTAATGGGTTAAAAGTTAATTTTCTAAGGGTTGTGTGATGGGAGTTAATGTGGATAACACTTTCTTTGGGTTAGCGGGTCATTTTTTGATTTAGAATGTTACAATCTTTCCTTTTAGGTACCTCAGCCTCCTGCTTTAGGCTAACCTATGAGAGAGTCTACTTGGATACTTTGATCCATTTCATCTCTAATTAAATTGGGGAGTGGTGCAATAGGTTTATTAGTTTGGATGGTAGGGTGGTCCTCATATATTTAGTTTTGAACTATATTCCAATTTTATGTATCTCCTTCTTAAAGATGCTTATCAAAGTTTGAAACCATAATGTTCGATATTGGAAAAAACTCAAGTCACATATTGGATATATAAGACTCTTGATGAGAGTTTATAAAGAGGATGCAATCCTCACCTTACAGGCCGATTTTGTAAGGATGAGTTAGTGGGGCCTAACTCTGATACCTGGAAGTCAGAGGTTTGTAAACCAAAGTTCAAAGGTTGCCACAAGGTTAGGGATATGCATCTGGTTAAACCAGCAGTACATAGTAAGTCATGTTAGAGGCTTGGTTATGGGAGTGCTGTCTTCTGATTATACCTTCCCAATTTATATTTTCTCAAGTATGATTGTTCGGAATTAGTCCAATCATTCTAGGGTTAAATATGTTTTTGGTCTCTATAAAATTGGGAACTTCTAAGCTTAGTCCTTACTTAATTTTAATAGTTCTTTTAGTCTCTAAAAAAAAATTCTACACTCAGTATTAGTCCTTCCTCAATTCAAAAACTCAAGAGTTTTGGTCCCAACTTTATATGGACCAAAAACATAATTATCCAGCATTGGTTGATTATATTGTGTCCCCTAAAAATAGCCCCTACTTTTTATTGGCTTATTTAGAACAATGGTAAATATTTTTCATTTAATATTATGAAGTTCTAATCTCTTCTCCTTATTTCCTTTGTTCCTTGGCCAGTTTTTGTTATGACATCTTCGCTGTCAAGACATCTTCCCTGTTTTTCATTTGGAATGCATTGAAGTGCAATATCTTTTTTATTATAAAAAATATCAAAACACATTCGTTGTGGATTTTCCAGTTGATTATTATTCTCTAGTAGATATTTCCTGCGGTTTTTTTCTGTGAATATTACTTTCATGTGGATTTGCCTACAGATTTTCTTGTGGAAGTACATGCGGTTAGTTTGCAGGAAACATGTTCTCGGGCAGTAAAACTCCCCAATTACTGACCAAAGATTTCTTGTGGATTTCTTTCTCATCTCATGTGGATTAGCCGCATGAATCTTTCCTGTGAATCCTAAAATTCTTAGGAAACAATTATCCCGAGAAGTATTAGCTCGGAAGCTAAATCCTTGACAAAGTCCATAGGAAATGGATTTCCTGCAAAATTTTCATCAAACTCCGCAAGAAATTCCACAGGAAATAAAAATATAAGAGTTGTAAGCTTGGTACTGGAACATCAAAAGTAATTAGAGATCTACTTAGACCGAAGGAAAAAGTGGAAAACAGTGGGTATACAAAAAGGACGAATTAGAAGGTAATTGCATTGATTATAAACTTTAATGTTTGTTTTTTTTTTGGCAAAATACCTCTTTTACTTCTTTAAATTTGAAAAAAATATCAGGTTAGTCCTTTAAATCTTTTAAGTTTTAAACAGGTCCTTATTACCCTTTTAAGGACTTATTTGAAACTTAAAAACGTAAAAAACTTTAAATACGGTATTAAATTAACAACGTAAAGGACAATTTAAAACTTTAAAAACTTAAAGGACTAACACGTTATTTTTTTTCAAACTTAAATGACTAAAGAGATATTTTGGCTTTTTTTTCTTGAGAGGTATAAACTGTGACGCTTGTGTAGCCGGCGAAACTCTTGCCAATAATTTTTGCACTATACTGAATTCGTAGAAATCAAGAAAGAGAGAATTTAAACTCACTTACACAAGTGCAGGTTATTGAATTCAATCATGAGTGAAAATGTTCAATATGACAATATTGACATTGACAATTGAGCTAAACCTCACACACTTAAGCATATATTTTTAATTGCTTACACTAGATATATGGTCGGTGATTATTAAAAAAAACGGTCTTTCTATCCAATACTCTTAGGTATTGGTTAATAAATTGATAATTAGAAATTGCCATTAAGTTACTTTTGACCAACAAATAATCACACTAATTTTATTTTAATAAAAACTAACTTGTTTTGCGGGTTATATATCATTCTTCTAAAATATAATTATAAATTAAACCATGTGAAGTTTGTGAAGGGATTAATTAAAAAGTTTGACCTTAATTGTTTTGGTGAACTTATCTAGATTAGTGCATACTTTTAAGTTTTGCAAATTCGAGGTCCAAGTTTATTTTTAGTCGTAGAAAAAGACTTGTTTATAGAACAAACAAAAGAGTTGCTTATTTTTTTTTGAAAAATTATAACTAGTATCCCATACACTAGTTAAGAAATAAAAACAAGTAAGTATTGTTTGGAACTTTTGTAATTAAGTATTAAAAAGAGTAGAAAATGTTTGGAACTTTTGTAATTAAGTATTAAAAAGAGTAGAAAATGTTGTTTACAATGTAAAATTGAACACACGTTTTGTTTTGTTTTCTCAACTAGTGCTCAGGAGCACTGATTAACATGACTTTTTATTTGCCAATTAGAGATGCATGATTAAATTGATGTAATGTTTATCGTGTGGGAGTCACGAAATAAAAAAAGGAAAAATAAAACCACGATTTGAAATGTGTCAATATATCAAATACTTTTTTCCTTTTATCTGTAGACTTTGATATCTTTATCTTTATCTTTATACTTTCTCCGTTTCAAAATACATGTCGCAATTTTACAATGTGCACTATTCTCATAGCTTACTTAGACCATATTTTTTAACCAATATATAAATACAAATATTAACATGTAAGATGTTGTTTGATTTGTCTAGATGAATATTTTTAAAATATCAATTTTTATAAAAAAAATTATTATATATAATTAAAGATATTAATGGTCAAAGTTGTGTATTGGCATGTCCGCATTAGTTGATTGCGACATGTATTTTGGAACGGAGGGAGTATAATACAAATGTCTTCATAAAAATCAATAGTACACATGGCATATTCATATTCCTCATCTCATTTAATGTTTTTTTATCAATCAATCAAAATGGATTTTAACTCATTCATTTTCTATTAGCCAATCAAAATGGATCATGACTTCATATTCGTTTTTATGGCACCTTTAATTTAAAGAGATCTGGTGAATAATTTTTTATAATATATTCTATTTTCAATGTCTTCAATACACATTGGTCAAACAAAACCTTTATTTGGTTGTATAAGATAATCGTTAATCATGCATAAAAGCACTAATTAAGTTCATACACATATATGAATAAAAATTGGCAAAAAAAAAGTGATAAGAGTAAGTTATTTAATTGTTCTTAAAAAAAGAATTAAATAACTTACTGTGACAAAAAAAATAAATTAAATAACTTACTCATTTATATTTAAAAAAGGCGATCATCACTCATACATTTATTTTTCATAACCCGTATATATTTTCTATGTAATATAAAATTTGGATGTTACTAAAATATAATTTTACGAACAGGACACAATTTAACAATCAAATTATATGGGTTGCTGAATGACTACACATGACATTTTTTGTTGAATTGCTTTTTTTAACAAAGCTAGAGTTTTTTTGTGTGTGTCCGTATAAGGAATGGTTTTCATAGTATTTAAAGCAAAAATAAATTATAACATCTGCATATTTGGAAGAAAAAAAATCTTTTGATAAGAATTCAATAGAATACTCATTGGTACACTTTTTGTTTGCTAACGTATAAAAAAAACGTGTTTTTCTTTGTCTAAACTACTCATGTGAAATTTTAAATAGCTTCCACTACTCATATTATTTTTCATTCTTCACATGATGTAATAAATTAGAATAACAAATTTTGGATCTATACAATAAAATAAAAAACAATACATTTCATATTTGTACAGTTTACAACTTTTTTTTTACACATTTAGATTTAAATAAAAAAATTCATATCTTCCCTAAAAAAAATACATATCTACATTTGAACAAAAATTAAGGTATGTAAATGTCCCTCTAAAAAAAGTTTAAATGTAAAATAAATAAAATCAATAACATAATATTGTGGGTTTGAATTTTCGTGATTTTGTTTCTAAGTTGCAATGTATGAATTGATCAACATTAAAATATGATATTGTTTTTTATTTAATGCATCATGAATCAAAGGAATTATTATTTTGATTATGATGTTTTTGGCTATAAATATTGGTTTTTGCTCTCACTTTTCATAACACACTTTCAATTCAAGTTTTTGCTAAAATACTTTTTTTTCCTCATTGCTACATTGGATTTATTTTTACCTAATTCTCTTATTTCATTTGACTATTTGTCTTTCTTTGATTTAAGTGGTAACTTGCCATGTTTTTCATTTCTCTATTATCTCCACTTCATTTCCATTTCAACCTATAACCAATATTTTATTTTGACTTCATTTTTATTTAGGTTTGTTATAGAAAATATCATCTCCCTCAAGTGTTCCTTTTATTGTGTTTGAATCACATGAAATGGATGCATTGGATATTGTGGTTTATGTCATTGTTGCTTTCACTTATATAGTTTAGCGATTAGTCTTTTTGTGTAGAAAAGTTGGATATATGTAATAAAGCAAATATACTCCTTGAAATATTTTGGAAAAGATAAGAAAAAATAAAGTTATTTGTATGAGAAGAGG
>Ga0228710_1012286_pt1 | contig 10674 bp, 7 predicted proteins | sample MedpolnodulmetaG_FD_177995 | JGI IMG/M metagenome (GOLD analysis project Ga0228710, IMG submission 177995) | Root nodule microbial communities from Medicago polymorpha collected in Santa Monica, California, United States - pink nodules | ecosystem: Host-associated > Plants > Roots > Nodule... | reverse complement strand
TTATTCAATTCAATTGTTCTTAATGCTTTTTATATCCTGATCAAATATAAACATGATTTAGTGAGAACGAATGACTACTGACCATAGTTTTCGACTTAGACCTAATTGAATTGTTCTAATAAACATGGTTAGTCTAGGAATGGATAATCGTTTATTAGTGATAATAGGTTAACGTGCTTAAAACCTTTAAAGATTATTATACCACCTAAGGAATTAGGGGCTGTAGTTTGAGAAGAGGGTCCTAACTCAAGGGATTGATTAAGACTATTTTGTTAACTATCGTGGAACTAGAAAAGCATTTATAAGAATAGGTGCAGTATACTAATTAGGGGAACATCGATGATTTGAAAGACCTGATCTCATCTCTCTCTTATTCTTTACAACCAATCTTTATTTTCTGTCATTACTTTTATGCAATCAAACCAATCAGCTGCCTAGTGGGAAAACAAAATAACTTTTATACACCCTGAATAATAACGCCATTGAATTATTGAGATTAACACAGTTCTTGTGGGAACGATCTTATTTTATTATTTCGATAGTAATTGGTGCACTTGCCTAATTTGTCTACCAGTAGATTCAATTTTCAAAATTTAGATGCACATTGATTTAAACCAATAAAAAAGTGATTGTTAGATTGTTTAAAAGAGAGTGTTGCTAGCCTTCACCCCACATGCCACAACTAAAAGTAACTTCCGGTCAAAATAGACAATTTAGCAGGTTTATTTAAGTTTACAACTTCTTGTCTATAAGGGAGGTTAACGTTTTCCCTTCAAAGAAAGGGAGGTTAATGATTATCCTTCTTCTTTTTCTTCTTCATTCCGAAAAAGGGCAACCCATCTCTCCCATTCTTGATTATTTTTTATTTACAAATGTTTCTGTTTTTTCTCTTTGATAGGAATAGTGCATGGTTTGTCAAAAGAAAAAAAAGGAATAATGCATGGTTTGTCAAATTTGAAAGAGAGGTAACTGCGACATATGGTGATGGGAGAAGATATTTGATGAACATCAAATGATTCTAATGTTGATTCTTAAGTCTTCTAAAAGGGAAACATTCAACTGGCATACTTGAAAGTGAGATGTTTAATTTATGTTTCAAAATAGATTTGTTGGTACAAGAAATTCAAATGAATGATTGGAATCCATTGCATTTTGTATTTTCATAAGTTTAATTGTGTATATGTTCTAGAGGAGAAATTGGTAAAGGAAAATATGAATGAGAATGACAATGAACAGATGAAATTGTAATTCTCATCAGCCTATAGTTGCGTAATGCAGTGGTTCACCCTCCATTGGGCTTCAATCTTATAGTGACAATGAATTGTTTTTGATTGTGATTTGCAAATTGTAATGACAACCACCACACGAAAGAGGCACACAGTTAAATAATCTTATAAATGACAATGAATTTTTTTATTTTTTTTTATAAAGCCAGAGTCAATGACATAAAAAAGGAATAGAAAACAGTTCAAAAGTTGGGATGTCTTGCAGATTCTGGTATGTTAGGTGCTCATATATATTATTAAAAAAAAGAAAAAAAGAAATATAAAAAAAGAACTGTGGGGACATAAACCTAACCCAATCGATCCACACAAAGTGTATGCCAAACCCAATTGGGTGATTCAAAGAAATAAAAACAACACCGGTGGATGTGTAACATGCAGTGTATGGACAAACCGTCAACACGGAATGAATCCAAGAACCAACAACTTCTTGCGACAGCAACAAGTACAACGTCTCTTTCGAGCCAAACAGTCCAACATCAGCATCAGTAGAGTGATGAGGATTTTGAAACCCCGCAGGTTATATAGAGCCAAACTTCGTGAAGGTGAGAGATTCTACCGCCAACACGGATACATAACCCCACGCCTACAACCCATTATGTTGCAACAAAAAGCTTCACTGCCATTTCTAGCCAAATCCAATAGAAAGCAACTCAAAACCAATTGAAGGCCATATCAAAGGATGGTCAATCAACGGGTCTGAGCACCACGAGCACCGCCAACACGGTAACACTCGCACCCACTATTCACAGCAACAACGGACAACAAGTGCATGACCATTTCTAACCTAGAAGACCTGTTACGAAGCACATCTATGATCTTGGAGGAACATTACAACGATAAGGGTGCCAAACCACCTAGACAAAGACGGCAAGCATTCCCATCAAATAAGACGAATCTGAAGAAAAAAAAACTCTTTTTTTTTTCCTCTGGCGTATTATTCTGGGGTATCAACAGCTCTGGACAAACCATAACACCCAACGGCGATGGCAACGGACCACCCAACCACCACCGTTGAAAAACACTGGAAACAACCCCACCACTATTTAATCCAACCGACGACGGTGACGGAAACCATAGAATAGAGAATCTGAACTAGATCAACAGATGATTATTAAAGCAGAAGCCAATACTAGAAAGAAACAACGCTCAGGCGAAACCACGACGTAGGCTACGTGAACGTGACAGAGTAGTCCGCGGCGGTGCCGACGACTACTTGAGCAACCCCGATCGGGGTTTTGAGTGATGCAGCCAAGAAGTTGGCGAGAGCACCACCCTCTTTCCATGACTACATCTTGAAAAACAAGTTTGGAATTGGGAGGAGAAGAGGAGGTCGGCGGGAGTTGTTTAAGAGAAAAGAGCGAGAGCGTTTTTCAGAAGGAAAATTAGGGAGAGCGTTTTTTCTAGGTTTCAAGATGTTGCGATTTTGGCCCCTAAACTAAATAAACTACAAAATCGCCCCCCAATTTTGACCAAGTCAATGCACATGTGGTCGCCACGTGTGTATTTATTTAATTTTTTAATATTTTTTTATTAAAAAATATATTATTTTTTTAATTAAAAAAAAAAAAATACACACGTGGCGTCCACGTTAACTTAGACCTGGTCAAAATTGGCCTGGGGGCCAAAACTGCAAAAAAGTCAATACGTAGGGGGCGGTAGTTTATTTATTTAGGGGGCGGTTTTATGACCTATACCAACGGCTTTTGAGACCTTTACCAACGGTTTCTGCCGTTGCTAAATGACAAGTTTCTTGTAGTGATGACACCCGTTTGTCCAACCCTAATCAATATTTTTTTTTTTTTTAGGGAAGCCCTAATCAATATATATTGACTAGAATTTTTCCCTTATATTTTGAAGTTAAAACACCACTCAAGGAAAGAACTTACCAATAAAAAAATTAGGTACAAAAATATACAATAATAGCAATTTAAAGCATGCATTTGGTGATAACCATTTTACTAGATATATAATAATTTTATAAAAAAAAATATTTTCAATAATAGATGAGAGACTTGAGCCCATTAAATATATAATGACGAGGAAAAAGAACATTACTTGCATATTCCACTTGCAAGCATGGAGTACAAATGTTGTTATTATCAAAACTAAATTGAATATATTTTTAATATATAGTATCATATAATGATACAATCAACATTATTTTTGCTAGTAAAATAACTTAACTTATATCTATGGTGTTGGGCTAGGTGAAGGTGAATCGGGTGTTTGAGAAGGTGAATTGGGTGATTCAACAGGCAAATTAGGTGATTCAATAGGAGAATTGGGTGATTCAAGAGGCGAATTGGGCGAGTCACGAGGAGAAACAGGCGATTCAGATGGTGAACTAGGTGGTACAAGAGGCAAAATAGGAGATTCAGGAGGTGAGCTTGGTGATTCTGGAGGTGGACTGGACGTTTTAGGAGTTGAAGGCGTACTTGGTGTACCTGGCCATCCAGGTATGCCGGGCCAGCCAGGTATGCTTGGTATACCAGGCCATCCAGGTATGCCTGGAATACCAGGTATGAAACAATCAGAACGTGCACCATCATTATCTTCAGAATTTGTTTTATCACAATATCTCACACCGTCCATCTTATTTTGCTTTGTAGCTACCTCAACTGCGAAAACAAGAACCACAAATAAAATCAAATTACACATATCTTCCATCAAATTTACCTTGAAAGCGGTAATTTATGAATGAACAACACAAATTAAAATTTGGTTAGTCATAGTTTCTATATATAACATATATCCATATGCAAATGTGTTAGGTGCATGAGATGATCACTTAAACTTTACAATGGACAAAATAAAACAATAAAAGTTCCTAATAAAAAACAACCAATTAAACTGAAAGAGTTGAAGATGTCTTACTACTTGAATTTTCATGGTCAGTATAAAGAATGTGTGCTTATATAGCATGTAAAAAGAGAAGGCTCTGCTAGGGGAGAGGTAAAGAATAAAGACATATTTCAGTGTAGAGGTACACAAATTTTAAATAAAATGTCGATTGAGTATAGCTTAATTGTAGCAATTATTTTATTTATGAAAAAAAAATCAAATGCAAGAAAACCCATTTTTTATAGTTCTATTTATTGGAGAAATCTTACCCAAGTTCCTAGCTTCTCCCATGGAAGAGATCAAAACAACCATGACCAAGAGGCCTTGGATGAGCAAGGCTAATTTAGAAAACATATTTCTTAAGTAAATTAGAATAAACTAAAAGTTTCTTGATGAAAATTTGTGTCGAAGGGTATTATATATATAGGAGAGATGGAGAGTGGGTGAGTCCATCCATTTGTAAATTACTATTTAGTCATAAAACATTATTGGTAAGTTATAAACTTAAAAAACACTCATTATTTTAAAACAAAATAAAAAAGTTAAAAGTAGTTTTGGAACATAGGAAAATTGTTATTTCCATAGCTATGTATTTTATTGTTTTTTTGTTTATGCAAATTTATAACTTATGGTTGTAGATTCATTATTATACTACCATATACTAATTCAAAGAAATTATCACTTTTTAAGGTCAATGGTAAACAAAATTTGATTCACATTACTTTTATAAAAACCATTCTAAATAAACGGTCTTGTGCATATTTCTTTTAAAATGTATGAAATTATACTTAAATTGATCTTTTAAATCGTTTTGACTGACACCCACTTGATTGAATTTTTTTCTTTTGTGTAATATATGGATATTCTTATCTACTTTTTATTTTTTTTTTTTAACCATCTGATTCAGAGGAAAGAGGCATTGCTAATTTGGACTTGAGATAAGTAAAGTATGGAAAAAAATTATTCTACCTAAGAATCAAACCAAAGTTCTTTTAAAAAATATGTTATTTGGTAAGTTCACCTAAGTCCTTCCATATGTTAAGTTGCTCATGTTGATCACCTAAGGTCATTCGTGCGATACGGAGTACATGTTCGTCAGTCCTATTGGGATCCATATGCGATCAAATAGTTATTAGGTGGGGATTTACTCTCTCATAATTAAGTAATTGAAACATAAACAAAGTTGGTATTTCTAAATTGTCATCTAAATGAGCAACCTCTACCTATGAATCTTAGAAGTTCACCACAAACCCTTATTGGTCCTTAGTAGATTAAATGAATAGGTCTAACCCTATAATGGAAAAGAATAAAGTTTATATGCAACATTTGGAAAAGTCGACCAGAAAATTCTTCTACAACCTCCTATTTTTATGATCAGATAAAGATTCTAGGTATGTCACACACCCTAAAATTCGTAAAAGCATTAAAAAATTTGCATATAAAAATTAAATAGATCTCAAAGCATAACTGAATAAAAACTTGAACTAATACGATACAACAAACAAGTAGTGGTTCATTTGGAACCCCAACCAATTAGAGTTTAGTTACTCATGGTAAATAAAAGTAACTTACAAAAGAAATAAAACATACTCAAAGAACAAAGGTTGAGAAGAGACTCCTCCTTGCCTTCCTCTTGAACCTCCAAGTTCTGAATGCATAATTGTGAATGAGAGCTTTTCTATTTGGAGGCAAGTTTCAAGCTGGGTTTAGGTTGAAAAACTGGGTTTTTCCCCAAACTCGCAGAGGAAACACAGTTGAAAGTTGTATTTTCTCAAAACCTCAAGTGTAACAACCCATATTTTATCTACAACATAGAGGTCTTTATTAATATTTTCTTGAGTTATCATTTATTTAATTAACGAGTTATTGAGTAAGTAGAGGCAAGTTGTACTACTTATGGTTTAGCGAATAGCTTATTAAAATAGCAAATAGAGAATTTGTTATATACAATGATGGTGGATTAATAATTAATTAATATATATATATATATGAGAAAAATATAGGACAACGTTGGATTTGTGTTAATGTAAAAGGATTAAAGAAAGTATTATAGTGGTCTACAAATATGTGCAAGTTGTTGGAGTAGATTTTTCGGCAAATAGTGTTGGCTGCTAAAAATTAGGAGGTTAGTAAACACAACAAGGCTTTAGTGAATTCTTTGACTGGTTCACTACACGATCTTTAACTCATATTCCTATAAACTTGGCCTCTCTTATTTTCTCCATACTTTTTTGATTCTTAGGTAGAATAATTTTTTTCCATACTTTACTTATCTCAATTTTGCTATGTCTCTGAACACACATATAATAGCATAATGCCACACTCCTTCCCTCTGATTCCTTCATTTTAATTTTACACACTTTTGGAGAATTGAGATATATTCACATTGATTCGCTTCCTGTAAGCGCTGCCCCTCAATATATATATGTATATAACAATATATCTTCTCTAGTTTCGGTTTCTCTTAAAATTCTCTCAATGACCCACTTGTTCATTGAAAATAAATTCCCAACTCTTATTCTCCTTCAATTTGCGTGTAACATCAAGGTAAGACCTTCTCATTATTTTCTCTTGTTCCTCTTGCCTCCACTTTGTCCTTAATACTATGCCTCTTTTTTTGAAGTTTCAAGTCCTTTCTCTCTTGCAAGCTCTTTCGTTGAACTAGAAGCCTTGTTAGGATGCGTGCAACTAGAAGCCTCATTAAGGAATAAAGCGTATAAAGTAAGGGCTCTGGTGTTGACTATGATTTATATGAAAATAATAGGTTATGATATTGAATTTAATATGCTTCTTGATTCAATGGATGAGTGAAAAGATTAATTGTTATTAATAAATATAAGAATTGTTGTTTAGTAATTTTTGTTATTGACTTTGACGAATATGTGAATTTTGATAATTATACGTATGATTGATTAGTTATGAAATTGGTAATTTGTTGATTGATGTATATGAGTGCTGATATGTGAAATTATGAGTTTTATTGATTTAAGGTGACTCTCTGTTGATTTTGTCTCTAGAGGTTTTGAGAAATTTTATTAATTTCGAGGTGTGATGATTTTGTGGAATTGATAAGTTATGTGGCTTGAGAATATAAAACTATAAAGATTTGAAGAAAAAATACATTGCATTCATAGCATGGTATATAATGGTGTCATAAGTGCCAAATGGGACGATTCTTATTCACGTGCCAATTAGGGCGATTCATATGCATGTGCCAAATGGGGCGATTAAAATCATTTTGCCAAATGAGGCAATTAAAATCATTTTACCAAATGGGGCGATTAAAACTATTTTGCCAAATGAGGCGATTAAAATCATTTTTCCAAATGGGGCGATTAATATTGTTATGCTAATTGGGGCGATATCCGGATCATGGTCTAGTTGCATTTCATGCATCTGCATTAACATTGAGTCTTGTGTCTCATTCGAAAAGAAAAGAACAAAAATTATTGAGCTTGTGTTTGTTTCTTTTCTAATATTTGGGAGTGGTGAATATTTTAAACTAAAAAGAAATGTCTTAGGACAATTCCTTGATAATGGTTGTATATTCTTATTTGATGTTGTAATTTATTATTGATTTTATTTCATGGGTGTTGAAGACAAACCCTTACAACCAACATTTTAGGTACCAAAGGAGATATGATGTGTGCTTGATGCTTTGCTTGAAGTGTGTACGCAGGGAAACAAATTTGGATTTTCTGAATTGTAATTAGATTAGTTTAACTATTTTTGTTAAGTTCTTGTTAGGAAAAAAAAAATAGTCTTGTTTTTCTAAGAAGAAAGAATTAGACGTAATGTTTTGGATTAAAAATTTGGGACGTTACATCAGGCGCCTCGTGCGTGGGTTGGTGCGCCTTGTGCATGCATGCTGAAAACAATGATTTTCATCACCGTTTCGCACACCTGGGGGCGCGTGGCTTCTACTTCTAGTGCGTTTTTGCCTTTTTCTTCATCTTTTTGGCTGTTTTCTTCCTCCAAACTTGTCTTGGGACTTGGGATAGAATTTCCCCAACTTTTAAGGTCTTCAAAGGCTTCTTGAATCTTTATTCCATGTCTTCCAAATTCTTCATGAGGTGTCTTGATTTGTCGAGTTACATGATTTTTCAATAGAATACTTACAAAACACCTAAGAATTGTGTGGTTTAGGAAAAAACTAGAATTACATGACTCGATGTGAAAACATTAGAAAATGTCCCTTAAACCATAAGCAACTTATCTAAAACTCCTCTTATTTGAGTCAAATCACTACTAATATGACTGAAAAATATGCTAAAAATAATGTAAGATGACCTGTCACCACATCTCATTTGGTCTGAAGGGAGCGTTAGGGGTCGTTGGACACGATTGGATATCCTCTAAAGCCCGCGAGAGACGCTCTAGTCCAAAAGGAATATGTGGGCTTGCAGAGTATGGATTGAAATCTCCAACAGCCCCAAGGGGTTGTTCCCATTCTCTGAGTGCATGCTCATTTCTTGTTGTGATAGCTAGAATATTGTCCCATTTTGTGTTCAAAGTATCAATATGTTATATCAGGGAAAATATGTCTTCCCATTCATAGAATATTCCTCCAAACATTGAGAGTTCCACAAGGAAATAATTACGGTCTTCTTCCTTCTCCTTCTTAGGGGCCTGAATATTGCTTGCAGACTTCTTCTATAAAGGTAAGGACTTATCATGTTGTTTAAGGTCCCTTTCCTTGTCATTTGTGTATTTTTGCAATTTTTGAGATGCATGCAATCCTTTTGTATCAACTCCTTCATCCTTAAACTTGGCATTAATGCATTCCGTGATACGTTTGAAGGGTATACTCTTGGTGTGTCTGGAGGTACCTCTTTCTAGACTTGTCGAACTTCTCGCTGTTTTTCCCCGACTTTTTTTTCTCTTGGGGCTTCTCGCGTTGCTTCTTATTATGGGTTGTCATCACCTTGTCAGCCTCAAGCATCTCTTTATATTGAATGTATCTTTCAACCTTCTCTAACAAGTGAATGAAATCTTTGGGTTGTTCTAGGTCAATGTGCTATTGAACCATGCCATAGCTCCTTCCGATAAGGTCAAAACGAACAACTTACACTCTACTGGATAGTGAGTATCATGGAATGATAAGATCGTGTATATGGTCTCTACATGGTCATCTGGATATCTGATCCATGTAACAACCCAATTTTCGCTAGATTTATTCTATTATTTATTTATGTGTGTTTATATGTGCTTATATGTGATTAATTGCCTTTGTGTGTATTTTGAGTTAGGATTAGTGGATTTCGGTGTTAGAAGGGTATTATGGTCATTTTAGACTCATGGGTATTTTGGTCATTTTGTGAGCAAGGGTAAATTAGTAATTTCATGGTGAGGGTTGTTTTTAGTGTTTCAAATGAGAACCATTATTTTTACTAAGTTACTATTCGGTAGTGATAATTAGTTTTAGACCGGTAATTATTCGATAACTTTTAACCGTTAGTGGATAGAAACTTTGAGAGTTAGTTTATAAGTGTTGTGAGCCCATTAAGATATTAAGTGGGTTAATCCCAATTGTGTAGAGACTATATAAGTATTATTCATTAAATAAAATAGGGTCACATAATCATTTTACAATTTTGAGAAGAGGTAGAGAGAGAAAGGGGGAAAGAGGAAGAGAAGAGGGTTGTTGAGAATCTTGAAGAGCCAAGAGGAGCTAAGGATTCTAGGAGCTTGATTGAAGCTTGGGCTAGGATTATTGCTCATTGAGGTAAGGGGGTTAGATTTCAATCATAATCTTTTAGTTTAATTCTTCTCTAATTCTATGCATAAGTGCTTAATTGTGAAAAGTGATTATTGTGATTTTAATTGGTCAAATTCGTGCTTATGTTTGGATGCAATGTTTGGATGCAATGTTTGGGTATATGAATTGAAGATAATTAAGTTGTTAATGTTGAATTTTACATGCTTATGATGTATATACATGTATACTTATGTTTTCTAGCATACATCCACTGACAGCTACTGGACCCTGCACGCTTTAGCGTACAGGTGGACGCTTAAGCGTACAAGCCCAGTTTCAGCACCTTTTGATTTTCGTTCCGGGCTTCCGGGAACCAATCTGAGCTTTGTAAAACACTTCTTTCAACTTGTTTAATCACTGTTTATGATCTTAAACCTACTGGAACATCTCCTAGGTGGGATTGGACTTGATCTTGTGATTTCGAACTTAACTTTGAAAATTGTCCAAGAACGCTGATTTTTCCGAAACTTGTTTTCTCAAGGGAATGGAGTAGGATTAAGGTTGTACACTGATTATATGATTTCTAAAAATGGTTGTGACTGGTTCCTTTGAGTTGTAACTTGTTTTGCTTTGATAATGGAATTCTTTTGGAAAAGTGATAATCAGAGACGAACTTTGTCGAAAATGGTCATTAAGGCCGATTACTTTGCAAACCTTTCGTCAATAGCTTTATATGATTGAATGAAGATATGTGAATGATTGTTAGGTGGTGAATATGATGTTTATCATAAGGTGATGTATTTTCTTCTTTACTTGGATTGTGAGAAGTTGTATGTTGAACTATGTGAA
>Ga0228710_1012285_pt1 | contig 10674 bp, 9 predicted proteins | sample MedpolnodulmetaG_FD_177995 | JGI IMG/M metagenome (GOLD analysis project Ga0228710, IMG submission 177995) | Root nodule microbial communities from Medicago polymorpha collected in Santa Monica, California, United States - pink nodules | ecosystem: Host-associated > Plants > Roots > Nodule... | reverse complement strand
GATTGAGCAAATCTCAGATGATTGATAATGATATATAGTTGTGATAAAGCGCAAAGCCAAGGTACAAGTTTCCAGTTTTCTAGGTTTTTACTTGAATATGAAACGAGTACTTTGCACAAATAGCATTTCATTTAGTTCTCTGCAATAATGTATTTGTTTGTGAACCACTTAGTTCTAGCCAAAAAAGTGAGGAAACCTCAATGTATTGTACTATATGCAAGGAGACCGGCATTCAGAGTTTAACTCGGTCACTTTATGTTAAATCCAATAATTGTGTTGAATTGTATGAAGGCATGGAAAGGATCAAGGCACATTTTTGTTAATGAGTGAAAACTACTTAACCATAAAGAGCCTATCTTGTGAGAAGAGCGAGTAATTGCTAACCCACTTGAGCCAAATGAATCAGAGTCTTCAATTATGAGCTGTCAATTCATAAGCACAATGCTTGATGAATTTGCCCTTAAATTTTTCAAATCCAGCTCATTATTGACGCACTATAAGACTCTGATGTTTTTAATTGATTGAACCCTAAACCTTCATTGTTTACTTGTCCCTTTGCCATAGAGTAAGGGAACATTCAAATAGGGTATGTTTTTGTTCAAATTGGGGAGAAAAGGTAGATGTAAATCACTTGTCAAGTAAATTGGTGAAATTTTTATTTGTGTGATCAAAACAACATTGTACTATACATAAAAATAGAAAAAGAAAAGAAAAGAATATGTACATGAAAAAGAAAAGAAAAGAAAAAGAAAGAAAAATAAGTTGTCAAGATCACGGTGTACTATGTTTTAACACCAAAGTTTGTGTTTAGAAGTAAGGGAATGCTTGTAAATTTATCCGTTGAATGTAAATAGAAGGAATGTTCCCTTATGCTTGGCCATTTGAATCCAATTGCCCCAGAAATGTCCTTTCTTTTGTAGCCAAGCCAAGTTATAACCCTTAAAGACCTTTTGATCCATGCTTTTGTGCCTTTTGAAATAATATTTGGATGGACACATAACTTGATCTGGATGTTAACTTGATTGTCGGATGTGTGTTTCATAACCCTCACTCATTGATTTCATTGTTGTTATTTACTTACAAAGAAGTGTGTTAGGTGTGGTTCGTGAATAAGTATATTATTGACTTGAACTTTTTGACATGAACTTTGTGCTTGGGACTCATTTCATATTTGCAGTGGAATTCCATATTAGTCGGAAACTTCAGACTTGCCCGCACATTCACTTTGAATCATTCATCTGAAAAGAAAAAGTTTTTCCAAAACCTTGTTGTACTAGTGTCTTGTCCTAAACTTGTTTAGTTTTCAATCTTTTGTTTGAGGACAGACAAAGAGCTAAGTTGGGGAGAGTTTGATAAGTGCCAGGAAGTAGTAATTCTAATGAAGATTTATGGCACTTTTGTTACTTGTTTTGCAAGTTATTAAGGAAAAAGCCGAGAGATAATTGATTTTGATCCTTTTACGCTTTATCTATCTCAGTTTACCTAATTTTGCAGGAAAGTTACTCAAGGCACTGAGCAAAGATGGAAAACAAGAAACAAAGTGCAACAAGGCCAGAAATAGGCAGAAAGACACATTTTCTCGCCCTCAACTCTCACCCAACTCACAGTGGCGAGTTATCAAAGGAAAGAATATGCAGAAAGACACATTTTCTCGCCACCGGCTCGCACCCTACTCGCCATGGCGAGTTAGCAAAGGAAGAAATAGGCAGAAGCACAGGTTTGCTCGCCATGGCGAGTGAAGTTGCTTGGGAGGCGAGCAAGGGCGGCTAAAACTCCCCATGATGACGTGGCACAAACCCACTGGGGAAGAAACCTCAACTCGCCATGGCGAGCAGAGGAACTCGCGAGGCGAGTTGATGTAGATGGGAAAGCTTATAAATAGCCCTTGATCATTTCTTGAAAGATAGTTAGCTTTTATTGCAAAGAAATACAGATAGATCCTTAGAGAGAGAGAGATAGGGCTTGGTCTTCATAGAGTGAGAGTGATAGAAGTTTGATTCTTCCACATTTGGTGAGAAATCACAAAGTTGTAATGAATCTTTTCCTTTCAATTCATTCTTGCAAGGCTTCCATGACAATGAGAAGCTAAATCTTCATTGGGGATTAGAGGTACTTGATCTTAGCTAAATCATGTAATCAATTGATCTATGAATGTATGGTTCTAGTATTTCATTTGATATGGAGATTACTCTTGCACTTTATTGTTCATGTTTAATTTAATTGTGATTGAAAAATACTTTTGAATCTAGGTTTAGAATAATTCTCTATCCAAACATAAATTCTAGACATGGAATTGATGTTTAGATAACCACTCTTTGTATCCAAACTTAATGCTTTTCTATCATTCAAGAGATTGAGAAATCATCGATTGAATGATAGGAATGACTCTTGGATCGTTTAATAGTGCGAGACATTGACGATTAAACGATACAATTGAAGTCACCATATTATTTGGACACGAATGATATTGACAAGGGATACGTGGTAATATCAAAGGAAAGCTAGAATCGATGCACGATCGTTAGGTTACGTGTAACGCTTGATTAAGGAACTCTAATCCTAACAAGTTTTACGCCCTATCAATCTCAAGTTTTAATCTTATAACGTAGATATTTAGTTTTTAAACAAACAAACAAATTACTCTTTCAACTTAAAATGGTAATCGATATCGAATGATCCATGACATCGCACTAGTCCCTGAGGAGACGATATATGAATACTTACTTTTGATATACGTAAATATGCTACATCAATATCATGAAGGATGATGAAGTGATTATTGTAGGTGTTATTGTCTGTGTCACTTGCACTTTTTCTGGTAAATGATCAGAAGTTAATTAGTTACTTAAAGATAAGAAATTATTTCACAGGATTTATGTAGAGTATCATTCATGTGAGATATTTAACAATTTAAGTAGCCAAGAAGAAAATATAATAATAATAGTCCTAGTACCTTGGTATTATCACATTAGCCAAATTCATGATGCCTAATTTTTTGATGATTTCCATTGTTTCTATTCCGTTGTCTTCTGGTCTATACAGCTCTGCCCACATATCAACGAGAGCAGCGACAGGAATTCTATGGTCTTCAGGAAATAAGGCTATGTCCATGAAGCACTTCATTATTGCGGAATTATCTTCTAAAACATCGAATATCTTTTGGAGGCGAGTAAGTAATTCGGTATTAGAATCAAGAATAGAATGACCTTGTGACAGTTCCTTCACTATCTTACGCCACAAGTCATCTGGCCGACTTCTTAGTGATGTCGCATTCACTTTAATGGTAAGCGGTAAACCTTTGCAACTCCTTACAACCTTCAAATATGGTCACTAATCAAAGGATTATAACTTAGGAACCTTTTTATGTGAGTTCAATGAAAGGTTTATAAAACAAGAGAGTAATAGGTTTGTAATAGATAACGCTCATATGTAAGAAAGTAAGAACAAGTACCTTTTCTACAAGATTTTTCCATCTGAGCATAGTGATGGAAAAGCGTTACTGCATGCATCTTCATGAGCAAGAGGTTTTAAGATACATGTTGTGCTAAATCTTGGAAATGAAACCCTTGAAGTCACCAGAAATTTTGAAATCTGATATCTGGAATTGAAGTTTCTCAACGAACGATTCTGAGCTTGGCCAAACATCATCCAGAACCAACAATAGTGGACTTCCCTCAACTTTCTTCAACAGAAGTCCTAACCTTTTGACACCATCTTCATCACTTTGAAACTCAGGCACTGGATATCCACAGTGTTCATATATTCTCTCTACAATAGTCTTCAACGTGTGCATTTTTGAGAAGGTGACAAATATAATGTTTTCCATGAATTTACCTAGTAAAAAAACCAAAGACAGTTTGTCAGACAAAAAAAAAATTATGTTTGTTTTGAAATTTCTGCGATTCTTTCTAACACACTGCTAATCCCAACATGCATGAGAGAGCCAAAGAGGATTTATCACTTACCCTTAACTTGTTCATCCCAACAAAGCTTTGTAGCCAAAGTGGTTTTCCCCAATCCTCCTATGCTTTGTAGCTAAATGGCATATCCATCCCAACAGTGAATTTGAAATAATTTGTGTGGCTCTACTCATGGATTTGAGATTCCTTCCTCTGCCTTTGCCTGTCTATGTTATTTAGCTGTGTAAGAAGTGAAACTTAGAATTATTTGTTGTATACAATGTTTTGAAATTGAAACATTAGATGTTTAAGCATGCAATATTTATAGTAGCAACATGAAAGGAATGGTACGTGTTCGTCTTGTCTCTTTCCGGCACATTGCGTACTAATCTTCGTTATTCTTTACGTCTTCTTTGTCTTTTTTTTTACTTAAATATTCGGAACGCTGTTTTGATGGGTTGGACCGAGTTTTATATTCTAAATAATAAATCATTAACGTTAACTTATCTTAGAAGCAAATGAAATTAACTATTAATTAACTAAGCTTCAATGACAACAGTCTTACTACTAATTAACTATTTCTGTCTTACGCGCCAAAAAAAACAACTTGGTAACTATGCGTATCATGAAGATGCGAATCTTACTAATTTTTTTCTTTTTACGTTAGATGCGAATCTTACTAATAATATGAAGTATTTGGTACCTATTTCAAGGAAAAGTTTTTTTGAGAGAATTTCAAGGAAAAATTATCGACAATTGATAAAAGAAGTCACTTGTTGGACAAGAATTCTTTTGCCTATAAATAGGCAACTTATGTATCTTTAATTGATATCAACATAAAAAAGTATTTGGGTACGTATTTCATGCCAAATAGTTAGATATACACTTTTAAGCATTACTATTTTTTTATTTTTTATTTTTACCGAAAGCATTAGTAAACATAAGTTTAATTTTCCATTTTTTTTACCAAACATTTATTAACTTTGTAAATTTTTTATTTCATTGTTTCAACAGGATTTACAAAATATAATTAAGATGGATCATGAACACTCATTGGAAAGGAAGCCTCCAGGAGCCCCATATACATGCAGTGGTTGTGGAGAATTAGGGTTTGGATCATGCTACCATTGTGAAAATATCAACTGCAGTTATGTCCTTCATGAAGTATGTGCAAATCCCGATCCATACGCCTTTCATCCATTTTTCGAGAGAAGCTATTTCGAGTTCCATCAAAAACCACCTGGATATAAAACAAGATATTGTAATGCTTGTGGAAAAGATGTGTTAGGGTTTGTTTATCATTGCTCTAGCACAGACTATGACCTTCACCCATGTTGTTTGAAGCTGCAACATAGTATTTCGGATGATAATGGAAACGTGACATTGGATTTGTCTAAGACAGTTCATTTAAAGTGTGCTAAATGTAAGCATAAGCATGTTATGGGAAATTTTCAAGGATGGTCATATTATGATGGAGATTCTTGCTATCATGTGGCTTGTTTCAAGGATTTGATTCTTCAGAATTGGAGGAGGGGTTATTTTTCTGAAGGAGATAGGGAAGCTCAACTTGTTCTCACACGGTCAAGGAGAGCAAGGACTATGAGCAAGTACACAAAAATAGCTGTAGTGGTGTTCAAGCTAATATTTTCAGCTATTTTTGGAAATCCTATATCTGCTATTTTTACTCTTGTGGAAGCTCTTGCTTCAAATTAACCGACACCGGCAATTTCTACAACATAATTTGGCTTGTTTTTCATTTGTTTTCTTTTCTTTTTGGTCACTTTTCGGGGGTTTGTGTTTGATGTTTTAGTGTATAATAATATAGTACAGTTTATGAAGCTTATGAGTGAATAGTGTATTATGAGTGTGTATAATATGAACCTCTCTTAAAAATGGTCAAATGTGGACCTTTAGTTTTAGTTATTAATTGTATTGATTGATGTGTACAAATTAATATTTATAATTGTCCATTAAAAAAATTGAGTATATTATAATTGAGTGAATGAGTTCGAATGTCGTGTATTATTAAATAGGACGGATTTGTAAAAATAATAAATAAATAGGCTTAATTGCATTTTTGGTCCCTTAACTATTTACGTACTATCGTTTTGGTCCCTTAATTAAAATTCGATTTATTTTGGTCCCTTAACTTCTCTCCATTACACATTTTGGTCCTTTTCGTTAGTTTTAATTCAAAAACGTTAGGTTTTCTTCATTTTCTTCTAGAATTTTTCTGGGATTCTTATTGTTGAAGGTTGATGGAGATGATATGAAGATGAAAAAGAGGAGAATAAGATGAAGAAAACCTAACGTTTTTGAATTAAAACTAACGGAAATGACCAAAATGTGTAACGGAGAGAAGTTAAGGAACCAAAATAAATCGAATTTTAATTAAGGGACCAAAACGATAGTACGTAAATAGTTAAGGGACCAAAAATGTAATTTAGCCTAAATAAATATTTTGAAGCTTATCTTGCTCTAACCTAGCTTGTTTTGATGATGTTTTATTATGAGTTCTCTTGTCTTTTGTCATTTTTGTCTTAGAATATGTTAAAGCACCTTAGCATTTTATGTCTCTAGCATCATGTTATTCTCATTCACATTGTCAAAATCATTCTCTGTATATGTGAATCGATTCATTTTAGTCTGAATCGCATCACACAAAGTTTCTTACTTTCAATGAACTGATTCATGCAACCTTTATGACTCATGAAGCTTTGAATCAATTCATTTTAGTCTGAATCGCATCACACAAAGCTTTGAATCAATTCATTTTAGTCTGAATCGCATCACTTTTGAATCGACTCAAAATTGATTGACTCATATCACAAAACCTTTATACCTTATGTTGAATCAATTCAGAATACTTTGAACAGTATCAATCTTCATCTTGGGTTCTTTTGAATCGATTCAAAGCTTGCATGAAACATATCAATCTTCATAACTTTTTCTTTTGCCCAGCTTTGAATCAAACTGTCTTAATCAATTCAAGCATTTAATGAATCGATTCAAATAGTTGTTTTTGGACGAAAAATTGCTCTTCCCTTTACATTCTATATCTACTCACTTTTACATAACACAAAAACTATTGAATCATTTGTATCTATTCTCTCTAGGTCAAAAAAACTCATTGTTCATAAATTCTTTAAGATTAAACACTTTTTCTTGGAATCACCTTGTACATTGAGTCACATTGATTTGCTAGGGTGCTAGAAGGGATTGTAAGTTGGTTCTTTCAAGGAGATTGGTTGGGATTAATCAAGGCTCCAAAGTGAAGTGAAAATCTCATTCCACCTCCAAAGGGCTTGGGGGTCTTTCCAATTGTTCTTGCAATCAAAGGGGATTCGTTTCACGGACATAGCATCGAAGACTTGAGTGAAGAGTTCGAAGGGGTGCACGGGTAATCAAAGATTCGAAAATTCAAGAAGCACCAAATTCAAAGGTTATTTGAAGTTTGGGGGAGTGTTTACATAGGGATTGAAGAACTAGGATTGTTCCAAGGAACTCTTTTAATCACATTTGCATTCAACATTGTTACTATTAGTGGATGACCTTGGTGGAGACGTTTTTCACCAATAAGAGTTGACATAGCCCGAAGCGAGGACGAAAGGGTGAACAACTATAAAAATATCGGTGCCATGTTGTTCACCATGTTGTTTAGTTTCTCTAGTTCTAGGATGTGTTTGTTGATCTTTGTTTATTATTATTGCAAGCTCTCTTATGATATATGGTCAGTTGATTACAATTCACAACTCATTTTTGTTTGGAAAAACTAATTTATTTTGAAAAATTGTACCTTGAATCGATTCAAATTGTTTTTATGCAACCACTGAATTGATTCAAATGCGTGAATCAATTCAATTTGAATCGATTCACTTAATTAGTGTATCGTATCAAATGCGTGAAAATTAGATCTTTACTTTGCATCTTGGCCATTAACCAAATAATCTTACTCCTCCTCTCTTCTCCAACGAACCCCATCAATTCCAACCTCTCTATAAACATTTCCTCAACTCTATCAACATTTTTTTTCCTTCAAATCAACCACAATTTTCACTTAACACACCTATTGGCCTCTCCAATTCAAATTCTTCATGGGTTCTAAATTGAACACAAGAGGTGGTTCTATCAAAAGAGGAAGGGATCGTGGTCCTCCTCCTCCGATTCAAGAACAATTGGGAATTTTGGTTCAAGACTTGTTGTTAGATAAAGATTATGACATGTATATTGAAAAATTTCAATCTAAAAAGGATGTTGCTCCTCGATTTAATTTCTCATTAAGTGAAATTCAAGTGGACTAGATGAAAAGGTTGTACAAATGATGCACTATGTCAAGGACGCCAAGGGAAACTAGTATTATGATGACAAACGTTCCTCCGATACATGGTACTATGACTTTGTCACTATGGCTGAAGGAATTTCTCCCGAGTTGGTAAAACAAATGAAGAAAAACATGGAAAATGAAGACCATAATCTTGAGAATGAGGTTGAAATGGTAGATGCTGAAGAAGAAACAAGTGATGATGATGACAGTGACTATGATCCGGAAAATGATCATAATCAAGGCCATGGAGAAAATCATCAAATGATGGATTCCAATGAAGTTATGATGGTATAAGGGATTTGAAGAGGTTTATGACTCAAAAGTTTGATGCCCAGGACATGAAATTTCAGAAGGTCAATAGGAGGTTTGACGCTCAAGATCGTCAAATTCAGGAAATGAGGGATTCCGTTCAAATATAGGAAGACCTTGGTTGTTCAACTAATGCCTTTTCTGCCTCTCCATGCCCAAAGCTAGAAACTGATGCTTAGTATTATCTTATTTTCCACTTGACTTTATGGTTGTAATATTTTTATCATTTTCCACTATATGAATTTTCCCTTTTTGAGGTTGTCAAAGGGGGGGAATATATATGTTGATTAGACTATATGTGTTGATTAGACTATATGCTATGTTTTAGAATATATGTTGATAATTAGAATATATGAAAATATATTTTAACTACATGCTATGTTTTGCTATGTATGCTTGTATATCTTGTATGCTAAGTTTTAGGGGGGAAAAATTGCACATCATCAACATGGTGTTTTAACATCATCAAAAAGGGAAAATTGAAGCTTATCTTGCTTTAACCTAGCTTGTTTTGATGATGTTAGTGCTAGTTTATTTCGATGATGTTTTATTGTTAGTTCTCCTGGCTCTTGTCATTTTTGTCATAGAATATGTTAAAGCACGTTAGCATTGTATGTCTCTAGCACCTTGTGATTCCGTGTGGGTCACGCATACTCATTTTCATTGTTAAAATCATTTTCTGCATATGTGAATCGATTCATTTTAGTCTGAATCACATCACACAATGTTTCTGACTTTGAGTGAATCGATTCATGGAACTTTGAATCATTTCACTTTTGACTCGACTCAAAATTGATTGACTTGTCTCACAAAACATTTATGACTTATGTTGAATGGATTCAAAATACTTTGAATCGTATCAATCTCCATCCTGGTTTCTTTTGAATCGATTCAAAGCTTGCATGAAACATATCAATCTTCGTATCTTTTTCTCTTGCTCAACTTTGAATCAAACTGTCTGAATCGATTCAAGCATTTAATGAATCGATTTAAATAGTTGATTTTGGACGAAAAATTGCTCTTCCACTTACCTTCAATATATACTCACTTTCACATAACACCATAAGTATTGAATCATTTGCATTTATTCTCTCTAGGTCTCAAGAATTCATTGTTCATAAATTCTTCAAGATTAAACACTTATTCTTAGAATCACTTTGTACATTGAGTCACATTGATTTGCTAGGGTGCTAGTAGGGATTGTAAGTTGATTCTGAAGGAAAATCGCATGTTACAGAATAAAGCAGTGGGTAAAATTTTTCGATTTTCTTTCCTTGGATCATTACGAATTTACACATGAATCAGTGGGTCGATTGTTACCTCGAACTGTGGAATCTGAAAGCTGGAAACTGGAATCACGATCACAACAAAGCAAGCAGCAAGCAGCAAAGCCTCTAGCAAGTCCACACGAACGGTGCTCCTCCTAAACCTGGTGCTAGCCAAGGAATCAGAAGTTTCAGAGAGCTAGGGTTTCTTCAAAAACGTGTAACCAAAAACTTCAGCACTAGGGTTCTATATATAGAATGCCTAGTGTGCTCTACAAGTTAGAAGTCACTATTGGGCTTTAGTAAGCCAAATAACGAGTTTAGTAATTCTGCTAACTAATTAGCGTTATTTACTAAACGCACCCCTTATATAAGTCATACTTATATATTTCTCTATTTACCGTTCTTTGTGTGTGGCCCTATAGGTTCTAGTCACGTTGGCAATAATATTAAATCTAATATTTAATACTATAAACAATGAGCGGTATCTAGCAACACATCATTGTTACCCAAGTGACAAGAATGTCAAGTGATCTGACGAAATCTTTCCATGATAATATTTATGTGTACGCTTACTCCTTTGTCCTAATATCTATATTGATCTCAAGGCATAGATTTTGTCACCCTTGTATAGATCAATATTTATATTTCTTGATTCCGAAATATATTGTAATACTCCGCGTTTTATTTCAAGATGTTTTATCCGGTAGCTCGTCTCATGCGCGTTTTAGGCTGAGGGGCGTGTTGGTAGTTGCACGTGGGGGCTATTTAAGTGGGTTTGGACCCAAAACCTTCATTTCCAATTAGTCTTTCTCTCTCTTAAGCTCAAGGACAGAAATCTGTCCTCTCTTCCCACTCTCTTGAACTCACTCAGCTT
>Ga0228710_1012283_pt1 | contig 10676 bp, 13 predicted proteins | sample MedpolnodulmetaG_FD_177995 | JGI IMG/M metagenome (GOLD analysis project Ga0228710, IMG submission 177995) | Root nodule microbial communities from Medicago polymorpha collected in Santa Monica, California, United States - pink nodules | ecosystem: Host-associated > Plants > Roots > Nodule... | reverse complement strand
TCTTTTCTATTCCGTGTTTTTCATAGTATGGTGCTTACAGTCACCACCAGGCGCCCATCGTCTAGCGGTTAGGACGCCGCCCTCTCACGGCGGTAACACGGGTTCGAGTCCCGTTGGGCGTACCATTTATCAACAATTTCAAGAGCTTATATTCAGTTCCCCAACCGGTTCCCCGACGGGTTCCCCAACATCACTTTACCACCGCCAGTTTTGGCCGTGCGGCGCGGCGCGCCTCGCGTTCCTCGACAACGTTCAAGGCATCGGTTGCCAGCCGTTTTTTGTTTGCCATGCGTACATACTTGTCGCTTTCGGCCATGGAAGAATGGCCGAGCACGTCTTGAATTTGACGCGCCGATGCCCCGGATTCGGCCAGATGCACGCCAAGCGATTTACGCAAGCCGTGCAGGGAATAGCCCTTCGGAATGCCGGCCTCCTCGCACCATTCGCGCATGCGGTTGCCAAGCGCCTTTTCGCTATAGGGCTCGCCAAAGCTGCTTTTCAGAACCGTGCCGCCTTTCGAGCGGTCGAGCGGCGACAAGGCCTCGGCCAGCGATGCGGTGATTTTGAGGAACATTTCCTTGCCGCCGTTGCGCTTGCGATTCTTGCGCTGACGGAAATCGAAAGCCTCCACGGTTTCAACGCCGCCATCGGCGGTTTCAACCGTTTCCCGGACAATCTGTTCCCAACGCAAATGCGCAACATCGGAGCGGCGGTTGCCAAGCCATAGCGCCAGCGCATAAGCGGTGCGCGCCGCCGTGCCCGGGTTATGGTAGGCCTCGAATTGCTCGCGGTATTCGCGCGGCCATGGCCTATGCCCCTCGGTGGCCGGGATTGTTATCGAAAGGCCGTAGGATGGGTCGTAATCCGTCCATTCCTCGTTGATTGCGGTCCGGATGAGCTTCCTAAGGCCAACGAGCAAATGCTTGGCCTTTGTTGGCGAGCGCGCGTGATACGGTTTGAGGAAATCGCGGATATGCCGGATCGTGAGGTATTCAACCGGCACGTCGCGCCATGTCAGCGGCGCCGTTGCGTCCGGCTTGGCCGCAAGGAACGTTTCGATTTCCCGGATATTTTTTGAATGCGTCAACTCGTCCAGCGCCAGCCATTCCGGGCTTTGCTTGAGGATAACGAACGCATGGCCGAATGATTTGGGGGCGAGGCCGCCGGGCAAGGCCGTGACGGTAGCGGCGCGCGCGCCTTGCGCTGCCTTGAGATAGGCGGCCTCAAAAGCCGACTCGCCGGGCTGGCCGGGCAAGGAAATCTCTTTGGCGCCCCTGCCCTTGCCGCGATAGCGCCAGCGCTCGCGGCCGTGCCTATCGGTTTTCGAGCTTGCGCCGGGGTAATCGTCATGGGTTGCCATCACCAACCTCCTCCAAGCCGATCAGCGCCAGTTTCAGCAAGCGGCTATAGCGAAACGGGCGGCCTTGCTCGATGCCGTCTAGCGTCCTTTTCGGCATATCCAGCCGCCGCGCCAGTTCGGCGGCGCTGATTGCCTCTCTATGCCGCCAACGCCGGATATCGGCGGCAAGGTCATGTTGTTGTCTCATTCATTTTTCCTTCCTTTCGAGGTAGCGCGTTTCAAGCGCCAATCCCTGTATATGCGCACTCTGCGCATGTCGGAAGTGAAAAAATTATTGCTTGTGTCCGACGAAATTACCCTTTGGGTAACTCCGAATAGAGTCAAAGCCTTGTCTGAATATTACCCTAGGGGCAATACCGGTAATCTGGGATATGGAGAGAATATTACCCGCAGGGCAATGAAATCATTCAGCTTTTCGCTTGCGGGAAAGGCCGGGTGGGCGTTTTATAGTTGCCAGAAATGAAACGCCGCGCTCGGGGTGCTATCCGAAACGCGGCGCGAAGGGCTAAAAAACAAACGTTGCAATCCCAATCATAGCCCTTCTCCGCCGAGTTTCAAGGCTCAAGCGCGGTTCCTCTTGCGGGAGCCCGCCCTATGATTCACAGACGGACCTACTCTATGCCGGCCGGCTACAACGCCGAATTCCGCTATCGCGACGGCATTCTTGAAATCGACTGGACCCCCGACTTCCCGGACTCCATCCGTAAGCCGAAAATAAGGCGGCGGCTCTGGCGCGCCTACGAGGCCGCCCGCGCCGATTTCCTCGGCGATCTGGCGGCCATGAGCGGCCACCGTATAGGGTTGCTCGATACGTTGGACGGCGGCCTGACAATCATCGAGCCGGGTACGCGGCAATGATGGAAAACATTGTTCGCCAGCCCGCCGTTAGAGTCCGGCAGTATTACCCGCCCGAAAGCCTCGCCGCGATCCCTTGCCGCCCCTGGCTGGCGCGCGGCCTCATCTTGCGGCGATGTATCACGGAAATCATCGGCGCCTCGTCCATCGGCAAATCCTCGCTCATGGCGGCGATTGGCCTGCATCTGGCCGCCGGCCGCGATTTCGGTCGCTTCGCCATCCCGCAACGGTGCAAGTTCGCATTCCTTACCGTTGAGGAGGATGAACAGGAACTGGACCGCCGCATCGGCGCGATTGCTAGTCGGCTAAATTTCACCCGCGAGGATTTCAAGGGCCATTTCGAGGTTATCGAAATCAGCCGCCCGGCAACGCTCGTTACGGTAACCCGCAAGGGCGTGGTCGAGCCAACCAACAAGCTTATGGATTTAGAAATACAGCTTGCAAACAAGCGCATCGATGTCGTCGCGCTCGATCCGCTGGCGGAACTGCACGAGGCCGAGGAAAACAACAACGGCCAATTGCGCGCAGCTGTCGGCTATATCCGCGACATGCTCTACCGGGTTCAGGCTGGCGGTTTCCTCTCCCACCATAGCCGCAAGGGCATTACGGCGCCGGGCGATTTGGACGCCAGCCGGGGCGGCTCAAGCCTCGGCGGCTTGGTGCGGTTGGCGTTTACGCTCACGCCGGCCACGATGGAGATGGCGCAGTTCCTAGGCGTAGATGACGATCCCGGCCTCTGGCATAACCTCGTCCGCCTCGATCAGGCCAAAGCCAACGCGCTTGCCAAGGGGGCGCCGACCGATTGGTTCCGCTGGCAAAGTATCGATCTGAAAAACGGCCCGCCGGGGTTTTCCGACCACGTTGGCGTGCTAACGCCATGGCAACCTCCCGGCGCTTTCGACGGCGTTTCGGTTTTCCGCATCAACAGGCTTTTGGACCGCATCGCTGCCGGCATGCCGAACGGCGATTTTTACACCGCGTGGCGGCGTTCGCCGGAACGCTGGGCCGGGCAATTGCTGATGGAGGATTTCGGGTTCTCGGAGGAACAGGCGCAACGCGGCTTGCGGGTTTGGATGGACGCCGGATTGCTGTTCGAGGCGGATTTCGTGGACCAGAAAGGCCGCAACCGTAAGGGGTTAAAAGTCAATGACGCAAAACGACCATAGGTTTACCCCGACGTTTTTCCAACGTCGGGGGAACGTCGGGGAAAAGGCACCCCGACGCATTTCGTTATCCCCTCTCTAAGAGAGGGGACGGGGGAACGGGCAAAGTTCCCCCGACGTCCCCTCCCCCTGTCGGGGGAACGTCGGGGTTCCACAGGGGAAACGGGGATAACGGCCGCGCCGGCCTTTCCGAAGCCAAAGAGCGGCAAGAACGTTGGGGAAACAGGACGAGAGGATGAGCGATGGATGCTGAATACGACATAGAGGGCGCGGTGTTCATCCGCTTTGCGTTGGTAGGCCGCCCCGTTCTCAACGGCTTGGCCGGCAAAGGCCAACGCCGCCGCCGCGACGCTCTGGCGGCCGCCTTGTTCGCCCGCGATATCGTCGCCGCGCTTCGCCGGCAGATCGGTTTTCGCCGGCAAGGCGCTCACGTTGACGATGCGGCGGTTGAGGAATTCTTGGCGGCAGCGATTTGGGAAATCCCGGTCGAGGATTTCGTCGCTCTGGTCGGCATCGATGCCGGGCCACGGGACCAAACCAAACGGGCAATGTCGAAGGCGCTTGCCGAACGGCTGACGGCTGAATTCGAGATCGTGTCGGACGAGCAGCGCCATACGGGCTGGCATTAGGCCCCCGCTGGCACGTTGGCGATGCGCAGCATGGTCTTGCGCTGGTGCTCCGATAGGCCGGCCTCGTCGGCGGCGGCTTCACGGCAAACTTTCGGGCGGGCGCCCTCCTGAATGTTTTGATTGGCGCCCCGCGCCGCCTCGATGCCGCAACAACTCGCCGCCACGCTCGATGGCGGCTGTAAAAATCTCGCCGGCCTCGATGCGGGCGGCAATGAGCGCTTGAATATCCGGCTCGGCCTTGGCTACCTCGGCGAGAACGAACGGCTGAATGTTTCCCGTCGCGGGAAACAATGCAGGATCAATGCTCTGGAATATTTCGATGCACCTATACGCGGTCGTTTTCGATAGATGCGGCAACCGTTCTGCAAGCCAACCGGTAAAGCCGCCTGCCTCCATGCCGTTTTGGATTGCTTTACCGTTCCTGCGATAGAGTGTCCCCACTTTTCGAGGGGTGGCGGTAAATGGCAACACAATTCCGGTCGGCGGTAAGTCGGGGTTTTTGGTTAGGTGCCGGGTTAAGCACGGCGGTTGACTTTGCAATCGTTTTCTTGCTGAGCCTCTTTTTCGATTTGACCATGGGGCAACGCCTTCTGTTTTCGGCCGTTATTATTGCCGCATTCGGCCTCTTTTCCTTCCTATATGGCCTGCTAGGCGTGGCGAAAGGTTTTGTCTTTTTCGCTCTGCATGAGCGGAAATCCCGCGTGGCTGGATTGATGGATGAGTTTACACGATTGAGAATGCCAAAGCCGGGGCTCCTCTATGTCGACGCCAGTGAATACCTGACTGAGGTTGCCAAATCGCCGAATGCTAACACTGATTCAAGGTTCTTTGCGGCGACGGCGCTTGGTTATCTTGAGGCGCTCCGCACAACTAACCAAATGTATTTATCGATGACCTCGGCGATTGCTCTGGAAGACGCAATCAAGGAATACGGCCGCCGCGTCGGGTTTGTTCGACCAGATGGCAGCGCCGCTGACGCCGACGAGGAGGCCTGAAAACACACAGCGGGGATAGGCCGGGGGGCGGTTTCATTCGACAGTAAAGGCGGCCGGGGCCCGCCCGGGGGACCACGAAACGAATTAAATGGGGTTTTTGGCCTCAAAATTCGGGCGAAGGGGCCAGATCGGCGCGGGCCGATCAATGCCCCCCATTTGGCGGCGAACGCCCGTAATCGAGGCGCTCTAGGATCTCAATCCCGTCAACGGGCTCATCTTGCGCGGCAACCAGGCGGGCGCGTTGGGCGGCCGACAGCCCGAGGCGGGAGGCCAGCGCCGCGAACGTTGTTGCCGCCCGTTGCTGAACGATAAGCGCCGGATTTCGCCGGGCGTTGCCATCGGCGTCACGGATCAGCAGCCCGGAACGGCGGACGATTGCGCTGGCCTCGCGGCTTTGCTGCCATGCGGTAACTGCCATTTCAACAAGCCCCTGATCGATCATCGTTCCCGCTGATTGCGGCAGGGAAAGCCATAATTTCCAGAAGAGCGCCCTCTCGTCCGCGTTGAAATATTCCGGCATATCGAGGTCTTGCGGCTCACGGAGCGGGCCAACAAGCATTTCGGCCAATTGGGCGGCCTTTTCCCGCGCCGCCGCACGTGTGCGTTCCTGATCGTCTTTCGTTGGACGGCCGCTGCGGCCCGCTTTCCCAGCCATGCGGCAAAGATAGTCCTGGCCTGCCCTTTTGGCAAAAGCGGCTGCCATGTCCGGGGCGTGGGCATTGATGAGTCGGGCTTTAGTCATGAGAGCAGGCGAAAAGCTTTGATTTTGTAAAAGCTTTGTCGTCTCGCTCGCTTTGCCTCGATGTGCTTTGGATGATGCATCAGGGAATTCCAGCGCCAGCAGCATGGCTTTTTGGCTTGCCGACATTTCCCGCGTTTGAATGTTCCGGGAAATGTCGGCAAAGCGAGTAGCGCCGCTTATGACAGCGGCCGCCATGTCCGGGGCGTGGGCATTGATGAGGCGGGCTTGACTCATTAACGCCCGCGAAAACTGTTCACTTTCTAAACAGTTTTTCTTCCCCCGGCCGCCCTTGCCCCCATCAGGGAATTCCAGCGCCAGCAGCATGGCTTTTTGGCTTGCCGCCCACGCTCGAAACGGCCGCCGGCCGGCATACACCCCCGCGCATAGGCGAGCGCGCGCCAACGGGCCGCTATGGCCGCGGAAAGCATACAACTTTGTTGCATATATCATTTCGGAGGCGGAACGGTTACCATGAGGCCGCCGAAAGAACCGGGTTTAGCGGCGCCCGCGTCCCCGCCAAAGGGGACCGCCCTCCGCGCCCCCGAGCGGAGGTTCGCATGCCGTCAATCATAGAACGCCTCGAAACCGCAGAGGGCCAGCTTGCCCATGTCAGCACCGGCCTGACGCGCCTGAAACGCGGCGGCGATGATATCGAGCGGGCGCGCCGGCTCATCATCCGCGCGGCCGTTGCCAAAATGCTGGCCGCCGCCAAGCAAGGGGGCGGCAGGCCGTTGGAGGTTGCGCAGAGATTATACCCCGGCGACGGCCGGCTGCTGAAAATACTTTCGCGCATGTCATCGATGACGGCTTTCCGCGCGCAAGTTGAACCGGCAATGAGCGTCGTGCCCGATTGGGCGGGCGAGTTGGCCGATGCCGGCACGGTTGGGATGGTTCAGGTTCTTACGCCGCAATCGGCCTATGCCTCGCTTGCCGGCCGGGGCTTGCAGGTACAGCTTTCCGGCAAAATCAAGGTTCCGATAAGCGTTGGCAGCAACTCGCTGTTCGGCTTTATAACCGAGGGCGAACCGGTTCCGGTGGGCGAGTTAACGCTACAAGGCACGCCCACCCAGCCATACAAGGTGGCCTCCATTTCCGCCTATACCGCCGAGGTCGCGAAATGGTCGGCGCCGGCAATCGAAGGCGTAATTCGGCAGACCATGCAGCGGGACTTCACCGTTGGAGTGGACGCGGCGCTGTTGAGCGCGAACCCGGCGAATGCAAGCCGGCCGGCCGGCTTGCTCAACAGCGCCGTGCAGGTTCCGCCGTCTACGAGCGGCGCGGGCGGCGCGGGGAATCTGGCCGCCGATATCACATCGCTACTGGCGGCGCTTGGCGATGATCTGATCGATCCGGTTCTGATTTGCGGCACCGCCGAGGCGGCAAGGCTCAGCATCTGGGCGCCGCAACTGGCCCTGCCTGTCCTTGTTTCCGCGCAATCCCCGCCCGGCCGGCTTATCGCGGCCGACGCCGCCGAATTCGTAAGCGGCGAGGGCCCGCTTGTGATCGATGCCGGCAAGGATGCCACCTTGCATATGGAGGATACGACTCCACTGCCGATTGTTGGCGGCGGCGCAACCCCGGTAACGGCAAGCCCGGTCCGCTCGCTCTGGCAAACGGATAGCCTCGCCTTGCGCGCGATAGGTTTTATCTCGTGGCGCATGCGCGGGCCGGTAGCCTATATTGACGGGGTGGTGTGGTGATGCTTTCCGACGCGGAATTCGAGCGCGCGCTTGAGGGCTTTTCGCCGGATGCGCAAGGGCTCATGCGGGCCGAGCGGCAACGGCATAAGGCGGCCGGCGCGTCGGCGGCGGCGGCCGCGCGGCGGCAGGCCATTACCGCCGAGAAATTCAAGCAAATCCTGCACGTTATAGGCCGCAGGTTTGCGGAATTGCGCGCCGAATGCCGGGCCGAAATCGCCAAATCCAACGACGACTGCTCCGCGACTTTGAAGGTAGTGCGGCAATCGGCCCGCAAGGCCGGCGCCCTCGAAACCCGCGTTATCGAGATCGAGCGGCGGCTTGCCGCGCTTGAGGCGGCCGGCAAAGTCACGCCTATCCATGCCCTCGGGAGGCGGAAATGACGCTTGAACAGAAGCTTGCTGAACTTGAGGCGCGGCTAGACCGGCTGTTCCGCGAGGCCCGGTTAGAGCGGCATGAAAACCTCTGGAAATACGGCGAGGCCGAGGCGCACACCAACATGGCGTTGCGCGAACGGATCGACGCTGAACTTGCCGCTTTCAAGGCCGACATCGATGCACTGAAAAGGCCGCGTATTGTCGGGTAGGTCGCTGGGGCGTTCACGCGCATATGGTTCCTTTGCGAGCCCACCTTTTATATTTTCGCTAAACTGTGTCCGGGAAACCTTTTCTGGCCACCCCCCGCTTGCTTTGGCCACCTCATTCAACGAAACACTGAGGTTGCGGGAGCAAAAAAGGGGGCAAAGGGGCATGTCAACTGAACAGTGCGTCATGGGGGTATGTTTCTTCGCACTTGACGCGAACGGGCCAAAACTCTTCGGGTTTCCGGAACTCCTGGCCGGCTTAGCACTTATGGTCTTGGCTTGGACAACAGCAGACGTCCGATACCGTTTTCGCGTCAGGGTCGCGCCCTTACCGTTAGAAACTTTAACCTTCGGGGTTGTCGCTGCGGTCGGTGTGCTCACTCTGTTGACTGATCTCTGGCGTGCAGAGGAGTGGCTCGTGCCGCGCGGCAATCTTCTAACGCCGGCCCAATGGCAGGCCACCCTCGCCGGCTTGTTCCTCGTGACATTCCTTGCGTGGTCCTGGTTCGCTTTCATCGCTCCACCGAAGTTTGGCAAGCACAACGCAAAGCGATTTGCGCAGACGCTTTATGGAATCATCCTAAGGGGATCTCCGTCGGAACTGGCCGTGATCGCCGATGAACTGACACGTTCGATGAGCGCGTTGGTTCGCTATGCGACAAATAGAGGCAATGATTATCCTCGGAACGCGGCAGATAAGGAATCTGATCCTCCTTTGGAGGAGGCATATGCTAACGACCTCTTACTTCTGATAGCCGATAGAAGGCTGTGCCGCGCAATTGTCGAATCCTCGCCCGTTACGGCTATGGCCTTGTTTCGGGAGATGGGCAGGACGAAAAAGTATGGCATCCAAGTCGAGACCTTCGCTAAGAACCTCGTCAATGAGGCGCTGGCCAATAAGGATTCATTCCTCTACCACGAGGCCGAAGGCTACGAGTCGGGCTTGATTGGCTACCAAAAACCGTTCAGCCAGGCAATGTTCGCGAACTATGAGATGGTTGCGGCGGTTGGGACGCTGCTCGACCCGGACTTATCGCAGAAGTCGAAGTGGGACGCGGACCAGTGGGAAGCCTACTGCCGCGTCGTGCTGATTAGCCTTCGGGATTACGTTGACCAGCATTTCTGGCAGCACTCCTCCGTGCTCTACCGCGCCATGGGCTACATTGAGTCCACCACTTCGGATCTTTACAAGCTGGACGGGCTCATTAGCACTTGGGACAGCGATACGGTCCGCCGACTTCGGGTCGTCGTCGAGTTCATCAAGGATACAGTGAGGATTCTTGATGAAAAGGGAGTCCCCGAGCACGTGCGCCCACGCGTCCGCGAGAAGCACGGCCACCGCCCACGCGAGACCTTCTACGATCATTTCGCAAGCATGATCTTCGAGGTCATATTTCATACATCAGCGGTCAGATCGCCGCTATCGGAGTGTTGGTACATCCAGCACAACTTGGTTTGGGGAGGGTTGTTTGGCTTCCATCACCTCGATAATCCTGCCGGCAGGATGGTGAAATTCAAGCTCCGGCGCCTCCTCTACGATGAAGTCGCGCAAATGAAAGAATTCCCGAATTTCAAGGGAGCCAAGATTCTCGGATTCTGCCTAAACGTTATGGGGCTTGAAAAGCGCACGGTCGATCATTTCGAGGACAGTCGCGCTCTGCATAAGGCCATTCTCCTCTGGACGAAAAAGAATTTCGCTTGGCTTCACGCGTACAACCCTCGTGTCGCCGAGGCTTGTCTCGTCGATGGTATCAGTTACGACGCCGAGAAGCGCAGGCTAGTCAAGACCTACCCCGTCGAAGGCCTCAGACGCGAGCCGCACTACGTTTACCTCGATGTGGAGCCCGCGCCAGATGAGCCGCCTACTCGCGAATGATCGATATGCGCGCCCACAACCTCTCAAGCCGCTGAATCGTCTCGTAGCTTGGCCGCGATATTTCCCCGGCCTCGATCCGCCATATGGTTTGACGGGAAATCCCGCTCTCCCGCGCAATAGCAGCCGGCGTCATGCCGGCGCCCCTGATTTCGCCGACGAGGGCGGCAATGCGTTTGGGCAATGGCGCGTCTCGCCTCATAGCGTAACCCGGCCCAACGCCATGGCCGAACGCCATAACCGGTCAATGCGCTTGGCCTCGTCGGCCGTTGGTTTCCTGCCATCGATGATGCGGGCAAGCGTCGAGCGGCTGACGCCGGCCCGGCGGGCGATTTCGATTCGCGGATATCCTAACGCTATGAGCCCGGCCAAATGCTCGGCGGCTGAGGAGGGTTGCGGCGGCGTAAAGGCGGTTCCCATGGCTTACCCGGAAATGGGCCGGCCGCTGGCGGGGGGCGGCCGGCGCAACATTCAGGAGGCGCGCGGGAAACGAAAGGAAAACCGCGCTGCCGGGGTATAATAGCACCACATGGAGGGTTGCCCAACATGGCCCCAAGGTTCCCCAACATGAGGGGAACAGAACGGGAAACCTTGGCATTGGGTGCCAAGGTTCCCCGACCGCAAGTCCTTGAAACAATGTCGAAATGGCATACCCGTTGGGCGTACCATTCCCTTGTGTCGAATTCGCGCGATTCGATGTCGAGGTGAGCGTGAGACATCTCCGAATATTATCTCGGAAAAATCGAATTTTACGGCATGCGGTCTCTTGCGAGAATCCA
>Ga0228710_1012282_pt1 | contig 10677 bp, 4 predicted proteins | sample MedpolnodulmetaG_FD_177995 | JGI IMG/M metagenome (GOLD analysis project Ga0228710, IMG submission 177995) | Root nodule microbial communities from Medicago polymorpha collected in Santa Monica, California, United States - pink nodules | ecosystem: Host-associated > Plants > Roots > Nodule... | reverse complement strand
TTCAAACAGGTGTTATATGTGCGGTTTTACACCTATTTTAGTGTAAAAGTGGGGTTACAAATACATATATCACACCAGTTTATTAGAAAAAATAGGTACAATATGTTGTTTTTATACCCAATAAAAATCAGGTGTCGTATCTCAAACTTACAACACCTAATGATATAACCCCGGCAAAAAACAGGTCTTAAATCTCAAAAAAATAGGTTTTGTATCCCTGATTTGCACTAGTGTCTCGTTTACTAACATAACCACATAACATAGTCTAGAAGCTACTCATTCAAAATGGATAACTATTTCTTTGGCATTTGAAAAGACATTCAAACTACATTAAAATAAGAATTATATTCTCTACGAAAGAACATTCAGACTTCATCAAAATAAAAATTATATTCTCTACTGCTAAAAAAAAATCTCAAAATTAACATCATCCTAGAAGTGGTTAGAAAATGAAGGTTAGTTGGATGAAGTAAACAAAAACTGAGTTGAAACAACAGTTAAGCTAAATGATCGTATGAAATATTCTGTAGAAGTACAACATGTGATCAAGATTTAGATAACGGGATGAAAGTTATTACCACTAGATTTTTGACCCGTGTTCCGGACGGATTTATTGTAAAGGGATTGACATACGAATCATAAAATGCAATATATAATTGGTAACGGTGAAAAAATAACACGTGATAATCCATAGTAGATAAAATAAAACACTTTATAAAATGTATGAAATCTGAAAATATTAGAAAAGAAAATCAGGTAATCCTATCAATAATTCGGTAAAAGAAATATGAATTTTTTAGTACATTGACATTTAGTTTCATCACACATTGCGAAATACTTCCTCATATACGACGTTAGACGTTACATTGATATCTTCACCATTCATCAGTGATCAATATCTTTAGTCCTTCTTTGGATGTAACTCTTGAAACAGCAACATACAACTGTCCGTGAGAAAACACAGGTTTTGGTAGATATACACCAACATGTTTAAGCGACTCCCATTGACTTTTATTAATTGTCATTGCAAATGATACATTCAAAGGAAATTGTCTTCGTTAGGTTAAATTACTGCTAACCTAAGGGAAAATATTAGGTTAAGTTGCTGCAGACCTAACAAAATTAATAAATAAGGATAAGGGTAGAAAATATTGTCAAAAAAAAAAAGGCAAGAGGATAGGAATGAAATTGGTGCGACGCATTTTTTAGATGGAATTTGTTAGGTTAAATTACTGCTAACCTAATACAGCAAATGAGAGGGAAAATATTAGGTTAAGTTGTTGCAGACCTAACAAAATTAATAAATAAGGATAACCACCAGCTTAACTCTATTGAAGTATAATTCAAATCTCTCTCTCCCCCATCCCTCCCCTCCCTTACTCTTATTAGAATATTAATCAATAACTGCCTAGTAACTAATAGTTTGTTTCATGTTTAGTTAGTTAGTGAGATTACTTGCTACAGAAGTAAGTGACTAGTTTTGTGCCTATATAAGGCTTTATATTGTGAAGCTCATTACAAATGAATAAAATTCATATTGCATACAATAATTCTCTCTATTCTTTCTTCTTCTTACTGATCCAAAATCTAGAAACTAGATTATAACTGTCTTACAGTTTTGACAGTTTATCCACCTTGTTCTATAGGCTTATCCATCTTGTGATATTTTTATAGTGCATTTTGAAAAATAAATGACAAATTCAAAACAAAAAAAAACTTAACAAGTTTTCTTGAAAGAAAAAAACAAACAAGTTAAGAAATCAAAATCTGAAAAAAAAAAAAAAAAAAAAAAAAAAAAAACTAAAAAAAATTTAAAAAAAAAAAAAAAAAAAAAAATAAAAAAAAAAAAAAAAAAAAAAAAAAAAAAAACTAGAAAGAAAAAAAAAATTGTGTGCGAAAATTTGACAGGAACAAACAATATAATTGGCGTTACATGCACCATGCTTAATTGGAGATTTAGTGGACTTTGTTAACTTTAGCACCAAGGAGAAAAAATATTCAGCACTTTGGTGGTAATTCAATTGCTGCATAATTTTGCATTTGATTTTGACTTTTTTTGAAAAACATACACCGTAGAAAAGAATGGCGAATGTAATGGACCTCATGGGTGGTTTTCGGTGATAAAATAATGGATTTTGTTCATCTCACTACAATGATATTAGTGACGGAAATTTAGAGAGGGAAAATGTGAAATCCCTCTTTAATTCTTTTACGACCAAAGAATTTGTAAGGGATAATAATAATTGGTCATAAAATACTCTTTATAATAACACAGATTGATGTTTGGGCGCTTCGTTCTCCATTCTTGTTCTTGGAATGGATAGGAATGAATTCTATGTTAGTGTTTGTGATGGCAGCTGAGGGATTCTTTTGCAGGATTTGAAAATGGATGGAATTATGAAAATCCAAATAACTCACTAGTAAGAAGCAGCATTTCTTTTTTAAATTAATTTCCGTTTTATCTTCTTCAGATAAAAATATTTTCCAGTGTATATGTATATAATCTGTCTTAATTATCATAATTTTAGAGTACATATTTTTCTAATATGTTTTTATTTTTTACATGAAAATATAAATCAGGTACATTGGATTAAGAAGCATGTGTTTGTCAATGTTTGACACTCAGAGAGAGTGGGAACCCTCTAATATGTCATCTTTGGAGAGATCACTTTTTGGGGAGTGGTGGCTATAACACAACACATGATAGGCCACAATTGGAATTTAATAAGTTGAAAAAAATTGAAAAATAAAGGCAACGGCACTGTAGTAATATTTGGATTTGTGAATTGATTGGGGAAAGCTGGAAAGAAAAATTAATGTGAGAAATAAGACAACAAATGTAGTGATATTTATTCATTAATGTGAAATAATCTAGGATTATAATTATTAAAATTATGTGGTGGATGAACTATATAGCTATGGTGTATTTAACATCATTCCAAAAACATAGCTCCTGGATAAGGGTTTTAGATAAATCCAAAGACTTACATAACCAGGAAAATAATTTGGAAATTCACTTTTGAAAGTTGTAAAATGTTCAGACGTGAAATCTATCAGCCAAAACAATGGTGTGAATAGTAACCCGAAAGTCCTCTTGAGGGACCTCTGATTGGCTAAATATTTGTGCTTGTATTGTAGATGGGCTGTAATAAACTGATTGAGTAAGGGGCCAAATCTGAAAGGATATTGAGTACGGCTTTTACCACCCGTCAACTTTCTCACGTACCTTATTTCGGGATATAAAATTCGAAAAAATGGAAGATTTTGTAGGGTTTTTTTAAACATAATTTAGGGTTTTTGGACTATATAATTCGTAATATGCAGTCCGCGTGAAAAATCAGTAGGATAGAAAAAGAAGAGCCCAAGAATATTTAATTTTACATGAAAATCCCAACAACTACAACAAAATCACTAATATTTTTGTCGAAACTGCAATAAAATACTCGGTATATGTTTTTGCAAGATAAATTAACAAAATTTTAACAATGATGTAAATATAAATATGTTAAATACAATATTGATAAAAGAAAATATATAAAAACGTTAGGTTTAACACCACATTTTACTGCCCCATGAACTTTTAAAATGATTTTACTAATATTAAACTCTTAGGATGATGTATTAGAAAATAAAACTTGTCTTCCAAATTAATTTTACACAGTTTTTTTTGGCTTAATAGCAATTTTATTCGTCTTATTTTCACTATTTTAGGCTATGTTTGGATTGGTGGAGAGTGATGGAATGTAATGGAATGGGGTGGGATAGAGCCACATTCCATTGTTTGGTTTTGTAAAAAATGAATGGAATGAAATGGAGTGTGATGGAACCCATTCCATCCAATACCACTCATTTAGTCAATTTTTCATCCCCTCAATTTGAAGTGTATCCAATGGAATAGAAGACATCAATAATACAATTACAACATTGTCCCTCTACATTTTTTATGGATACAGTTACGATTTCTATTATGATACTTTTCTGACTAGCTACTTATTTATTATTTTGCAGTCCTTTAGATAAGGATTCGAAAGGAAAAAAATATATTCTATTATGATAAAAAATACAAGCTTGTTAAAACTTCTATGAATATTGGATAGTTTATGATGATTGTGCCCGTCAATTTAAGCTATCGAAAAAACGATTTAGGACTGTTACAAGAAACAATTTAGGCATGTATACAAATCTCATCTCATGTTATTATATCATGAAATGTACCCAGTAATATAGGCTTGTATACAAATCTCATCTCATGTTTCAAATGCATATGTTATATCACGAATGAATGCATATATTTTAAATCCTGAACGCATAAAGTTGTATCTACGTTTTGCAGTTTCCTTGGTTTTATATCTGTATACTTATTAAGAATTTAGATTGTTACACTTGAATCCTTTCTTCAAAATTTCTTCAAGATCTTTTACATATCAACTATGAAGATGTTGAAGGATATTTTTTTTAGTTTATATTTCTCTTTATTCCACCTATTTATGTTTTTTTAAATAAAGGGTAAAATTGGAATAAAAAAGTTATAACTATTTAGTTCTGTCGACTTTCCAAGACAATGGAATGAAAAATTAGTTCCATTCCGTCATGAAAAATCCAAATAATGGAATGGTATCTTTGTTCTGCTCCACTCCGTTCTGTTTCATTCCGTTTTGTTCCATTCCGCTCCGTTACTTTTAAGTTATCCAAACGGAGCCTTAAGGATTTGATCCCATTTTCGTTCTTCCGTCACATTTTTGAACAAATTTTTTTTGATGTTTTAAACGACATGGTATATGATTGGATGATGAAATCGTAAGATAATTTCCTTAAAAACATCATTAAAATAAGTAATATCACCATATTTTAGACCAAATATTTGATAGACATAACAAAAACATCAAAATTTAAAATAGAGAAACCAATTTTGTAAATGGTAAAGATAAGGGGGCACAAATTGCATTAATTAATCATAAATGTTGTAAGGAGGACTATTTAGAGAGAGAGATAATGTAATTACTATGTCGTTTCCTTTAGGCTAAAATATGGATTTGGTCCCTGCAAATATGCCTCGTTTTGGTTTTAGTCCCTGTAATTTTTTTTTTGTTTTTGGTCCCTGCAAAATATTTTGTTTTTGAAAATAGTGGAGGGACTATTTTCAAAAACAAAATATTTTGCAGGGACTATTTTTCTAATAAATGGGTTCAGTCATCATGTGTCACGTGTGCAAATCATCAAAAATGGGGCTAGGGACCAAAACCAAAATGAGACATATTTGCAGGGACCAAAAACAACAAAAAAAAACTACAAAGACTAAAACCAATACGAGGCATATTTGGAGGGAGCAGAACCATATTTTAGCATTTCCTTTAATATATTTGAAAATTCTCTAAATAGGTGTTTTGAAATAAAATATTTTAAGAAAAATGCTACCAAATACTATTTTATAAGTTCGCATTTTTCAATTGTTTTATACTATTAGTGTATACTCTTAGTATAATTTTTTTTGAAGAAGTTATAATGATATATATTCACACCAAACACAACGCCTCTTTAGCACAAGGCGTGCCAAAGAAACGCAAAACGGAACAAGTATTTGTTACAAGGCAGCGGAACAAAAAACAAAAGCAGGCATTAGTCGATACCCAAACATAACAACGGGTTCGACCGCCACTGCTGACAACCATACACGAAAGCGGCATTATTAGCACGCAGCCACCAATTAGAATGGAACTTAACCTTTTCCACTAGCTCCTCAATAGGAGTAATAACATTGTTAAAGATTCTATTGTTACGCTCTTTCCAGATAATCCAAACACATAAGAGCCAAATGAGCTGAAGAAAAGAGCGCCTAGTCTTCATGCCAACTAAATAATTTGCAAAGTGAATAAAATGAGCACCAATATTTTGGTGGTCGACTCTTGAGAAATCAAGCCAAGACCACACCTACTGCCAAATATCACCAAAAAAATCATGAAGAATAAATAGATGATTTGCTGTTTCAATATGACCACACCCTCCAACGCAGGAGATGTCTGTGACAGGACCAATGCCCCGATCATGAAGATTGATTTTGGTTGGCAATCTGTCCCGAAGTAATCGCCAGGCTAGAATTGACACCTTCGACGGCACCTGAGGGTGCCAAATCAAACTTTGAGCATCATCCAGCAACTGATGGTCCTAAGAAGTAAGAATCGCATACCCTAAACGCACCGAATAACCACCGACAGGATCAGGGTGCCACTGCCAACTATCTGAGACATAAGGCTGCAAACAAATATTAGAAATAATAGTCCTACACTCCGCTGACTCTTAGTATAATTGAGATATGAGTAGTCTTTAAACTCGAATGAAAAACACCATCTTAAAATATATTTTTTAAAGAAGCTAAATTAACCCCCTTAAATTGGCACCAGATAGAATCAAACATGAGACCTTGAAGAGGAACACACACATGTTCCAAGCCAATACCACTAGGTCAACCTAAGTGGCTCAGAATGATTGGCTCGAAAGTAAGCAAAAATCATTGCATCCTATTCGAATGTTAATGGTGAATGTCGCTAAGATTTGCCACAACTTCATTCTTATCTTTCATGTATGAGGCAAATCAAAATCATAATCTCCATTTGCGTCATTCTTAAGTAGACAAAAAGCTAAACCATATATATCCACATATTACATGCAATGGGCCATGCACGCCGCATTAACTTAAAATAAGTTTATATTCGAAGATATCCATTATTGGTAATGTTTTTAATAATTAAGATTATAATTTTATGATTTAGTTCGTAAGGGTACATTTGGATGAATGATTTTCATGGATTTCAGAAGGTTAAAACTATATTTCAGCATGTATTTGTAATTTATAAAATTGATGAAAAAAAAGTCTTAACATTTCAACCACGCTTTACTTTATTCTGTTTTTTTATTATCGCTCTCATAATCTAGAAAAGAAAAGCAATCTCTCTCATTTTATCCAAACACACCCTAAAAGGTTAATGAGTGATGATGAATATTATATAACATTTCAATGATACTAATTATGTTTTCCCTAAAAAATAAATATACTTATTATATTTAAAAAAATATTTTACAGCTTCCCTAATTTAAAAAAGAAAAAATAAGATCTTCAATACAAACGTATCTTAACTAGTTAATAAATGATGAGCGTCTATGTGGCTATTAAATGAATATTTAACCATGGAGATCTAGTATAAGTGGTTGATGCAAAATATGTGTTGTAAACCCTAAAACACCTAGTTTCATTCCTAATCATAAAAAGTTTAATTGAATATGCAGTTGATAACAAATCAAGCATTAAGTCCGATTAGATTTTATATGTCATCCTCAAATTATTGCTTCAACATGTTAAACACCGACCAGGAGATGTAGTTTGGTAAGTGGAAATGAAACTAGTTCCTTTAAGGAAGCAAATGGTGGTTAGAATGATAGATATGCTATTGCAATCAATAAATGTTTGAGGTCTACCTATACCATAACAATGCTTTATAAATAATAGACAGGAGTTAGCAATATAGCATTGCTTATAAAGGGACCATGATTGTGATTTCTCTGATCTGTTCAATTGTGATATCTACTTTTTTCATGCAACCATGTGCTAGCAATTAGTGCTGTTGTTATAGCTAAAACAAAATTATGTATATGGCCTTGAAACAATCTTCTAATTATGTCTCTTTTAAAAATTTAACTCTGATCAGCATTCTTGCAGAATTATGTCGTATGTCCGATAATGTGATACAAACACACTTTTAATTAATTTAGAATTCAAGTCATCTATTTGATGTTGCGAAGTGGGGTCTTCAAATTTTTTCCTTCTTTTAAAGGATTATGCATATTTCATTTTGAGTGAATCTTTAGAACACTTCTCTTGCATCCATATACTATACTCCCTTAGCTTTTCTTTGTCAAATAATTTAATGGATAGACTCGCACGCCTTATGTCTGGAGAAGTGGACAATCTCGGGTTCCAACTCATACCTATGTATCATTTGAGTTGCACTTAAAGAACACCTATGTTATTCTTTATTTGTCACTTTTATAGAAAAATTATGCTTCTATTTATTTGTCATTTTCAAAATTTAATACAACATTCAATTATTATTTTGTCAATAATACTTTTAGTATTTATTGCAGATAAATAAATAGGTAGAATGAAATGTTATATAGTTATGGATAATATAGGAAAAGCAAATAATTCCATCAAAATTTATATATATTTCTGGTACAAATATCCTTAATTATAAAAGAAAAGGAGCAAGCACTATACTATATGGTATACACTAATTGAGAAAGCTATTCATTCTTGCCTAAAGAAGACTATTCATCCTTGAAATATGAAGGTAATAATTTAAACATGAGCATTTAAATTAAAATGTTATTTTGTCCCAAAAGTAAGACTCTCATGGTAAAAGGCTAGAGAGACATTTAATATGTTGAAGTGTGACTCAAATATGCAAGTCTCTACTTGTCAATATTTAATGTATGTGAGTTTTGCCGTTTAAACATTTAAAATAAGATAAAAAGTTATATTTATTTTAAAAAATCCACATAAAATTGAGTCATTTATATTTCCATTCAATTCATGCATTGCAATTTGCATGGTCCTTTAGGATTCCTTTGTTGTTGCGGAGTCAAGAAGCAAAGTTCATTCCTAGTAAAGAGCATCATTGACTTGTGTTGTGTGGGAAAAAGAACAACACTCTCAGTAACTAATGCGTCCTTGCTCTTAAGTTCTGAATTATACAACTTTTAATTTGATTCATTTATGTCCAACTGCAATGCAAATTAGAAAACCACAAAAAAGCTGACATTATTGTGTCTGAATTCTTGGTATGTTGGCCCCAAACATTTATCACTATGTTTTTTTGAGTTCAAATTCATTCACAAGGTTCATTAAACCGATCACATGCTAAAAGGGGCAGTTTTAATTGCTTCTGAAGATATAAGCATGAAATTTCTAGCTTTTATTAAGATGTGATCGTGAAATAAATTCGAATGACAGTAAACAATAAGTTTAAAGTTTGTGAGTGCAATGCAAGAATGTACCTAAAATCAATTTTGTAAATTGTTCTTCATTTTGTGGTCACAAACCCATATTTGCTATGATGATGGCCCCAACTAGGCAACTATACCTAAAATGTCAGAGGCTCTATCGTGGTTTGTCTTTGAATATGGGTGCAATTCTTGGTAGCCTTATTAGTGGACATTAGTTTCTACTCAACATACAATGTTCATTTTGAGGATGTTAGTTCAATTCAAATCTTGAGGAGAACAATAAAATTAAAAAATGATAAAAAGAACTTGGATTTTTCCTCTAAACTCGATTATAAACAAAACTAATTACGCTAAAAAAAAACAATTATAAACAAGACTAACAAGATGATAGTTAAATTCCTTTAACTTTCGAGTTTTAAAAGTTTTTTTAATTTCTTTTATTCCGGTGACTTATTTTGTCCAAACAAAAAATAAGTGAATCATTTATCTATTGCTTGTTCATAAATCCCACTATATAAAATTCTCTCTCAAAATGGACATCGATGACATGTTTGTCGTATACTCGTATGTATATAGCTTACCGCTCTTCCTTCTCTGTTCATTATTATTAAGGGTTTGTTTGATTTAAGGGAAGGTAGAAGAGAGATTTTAATGGATAAAAATTACACAGATATTTTTTTAACAAATTATATTTTTCTTAACTATTTTGATCATTTTTTGACAAGTACGTAACATTTTTGAGAAATGGTAATTGAACATCTATTTTACAACAATTATTTTGAGAACCCTATGTATATATGAGGTATTTTCGTAAAAACAAAAGAAAAAACACTTCGAAACACTAGAGAGAGAGAAAGAGGAAGAGAGAGCGTGAGAATACAATGAGAGTATAAGAGGGAGTTGTTCAAAAATTCTCACAAAATTGTTGTATAAATATTATTTCTTCTCTACATTTTTAGCATGTGCTTGAATGGACTAAAAACACCTTTTTTTTTCTCTCTTATAAAATGTAGTGACTACCTAAGCAAAAAATCCGTAATTTTATGGGGACAACATTTTATAGTGATTTAACTTGAAAGATATATAATCTATAGTGTAATTGGAGTAATTTTGATTAATGAGTGGAACTAAATATAAACCTGCAGAATTTTGCAGATTTGGGTTCATCTTTGAAGTATTTCTGTCCTTGTGTGTTTAAGTACAGGAGAGGCATTGACCTTTATGACGGTATTTTGCTGAACTTAATTTGATATTTGGAGTCCAAATTAGTACTGTGTCCGTTGACAATTGTAACATGTTCATGGAACCATTTGTACTTGTATACTTTGATTCTCATTCATGCGTACAAGTGCTTGAATGTGTGCGTTTCAATAAAATTACTTTCATTTTTGCCGCTCATTTGAGTCCTACAAAACTCAAAAAAATTAGTCTAAACAGTTGCGCGTGGATGATATTCAATTTACAACAAAAAATAATTACTCTTGTTTCACATGTGCATAAAAATAATTATAACTATAAACATTTTTTTTGGGTACAACTATAAACATATTTAACTTTTTTTTTTTTTTGAAAAATAAACATATTTAACTCTTAATAAGATAATATAATATTTTTTTATAGTATTGGGTGGATTATATCCAATAAATAATCATATCTTTGAATATTGATATGCATAAAATA